>JGI24819J35694_1000211_pt1 | contig 13024 bp, 10 predicted proteins | sample METZYME_3_800m_FD_35694 | JGI IMG/M metagenome (IMG submission 35694) | reverse complement strand
TTTCTAGATTTTCGCCATCCCCATCACAACGCAAAATGCCACCCTCGCGCCCCCAGTCATCGGCGGGATCGTGATAATTTTTCTGGTAATTCGCTGCGTTGAAAATCTTAGGCGCTGGAAAATCCGACGCGTCCGGCGCCTGCACGCCCCACAACTCGCGAAACGCCTTCGGCGCCACGCGGTCGGGCAATTGTGTTAGCCCCTTCGAGTTGCCCTTGGACATGTACAGCCGACCGTCAGGCGCCCAGTTCAAGCCGTGCAAGCCATGCTCGAGATTGCCAAGATCCGTGTAGAGCCGTACATATTCATCGGCCACCTCGTCGCCGTCGATGTCGCGCACCACCGTGAGGTCCGGCGCATTGGCCACCCACAGGCGACCATTCTTCCACGCGAGTCCTTGGATGCTGTTGAAGCCCGTGGCAAAGCGCTTGCGACCCTCAGCCACGCCGTCGTGATTTTCATCCAGCAAAATCCAGACTGAATCCCCCGCCGTCTCCAGCTTGGGCGTACGATATTGCGGCCCCATCCCCACGCATAGCCGCCCCTTCGCATCAAACGCAATCGCACACGGATTCCGCACCAGCGGTTCTCTGGCGAAAAGCTTGACCTCAAGATCATCCGACACCATCGGAAAATCCGCCGGCGCAGCAGCCAGCGTGCTCATGAGAAAAATTAACGGCAAGAAGCGCATCATCCCTTCGCGCGATACGCCTCAATGATGGCGGCATTGTCGGATGAGGCAAACCCCAATTCCTCAGCACGCGCCAGCAACTCGCGGTGCGCCGCGCTGAGCGGTGTTTTGACCTCCAATTTCGCCGCCAGTTCCAGAATCAACCGTACATCCTTATGATGTTGCGCCAATCGCGCCTGGGGTGGCTCGTAATTGCGCGCCGCCATCTTCGACCCCTTTGTCTCCATNACGCCCGAGGTCGCTGGCGTCTGCTTTAATATTTCCAGTGCNCGCTTCGCCTCAAACCCCAATGCCTCCGCCAAGTTCAATCCTTCCGCCAACGCGGCCCGGTTCAATCCGAGAATTAAATTGTGCACCAATTTAAACCGCGAACCCGCTCCAACGCTACCCACATGAAAGCGTTTTTTAGCTAAGGTCGAAAAAAGAGGTTCCTGTGCCGCCACCACATCCGCCTCGCCACCCAGTAGCAAAACCGCTTTCCTCTCGCGCATCTGCACGCTGGAGCCGGCTACATTTGCTTCGAGATAACTTGCACCTTTTTTAGCCAGTCGCACGCCCAAAGCTTCGATCTGTTCCGGATCACCCGTGGTGGTGTCTAGGATNCAATGCCGCGCCGCGATTACATCAATCACGTCATCGATCACAGACGCCGCTACGTTGCTGTTAGGCAAACTGAGAAGAACNGTATCGCACTGTTCAAAAACAGCCGAAGCGCTGGGAAACAGATGGACTGCTCCGGATTNAGTTTGCGCAATNTCGTATCCATATATTTCAAACCCAGCGCATGCCAAGCAGTCACTCAACGCTTTACCAAGAAGACCAATGCCNATAATACCAACTTGACCCTGCATCATTTCAGAAGCTGATGACTCAGGCGGTAAGGATCGTTTAGGCGATCCACTTCTAAAAGCTGTAATNCCTCCATCTTCCTGCTTTTGGCCATGTATTTTGAGTCGGTTTCATCGACTATTTTTCAGCCGCTTCTCCTTGCCTGCTCTTTCCTTGATCTTGGGCGGCTCAAGCCCGTCGTCGGGCTGGTTCCACAATCGGTAGGGATCATTGAGGCGACGCATCTCGGCCAACAGCAGGGCTTCCATTTCCTTGAGCTTCGCAGTGTACTTCGGATTGCCGGACAGGTTCACCTGATTGTTTCTCGGCCTGATGCCAGTCAACGCAATCACCTTGGGATCGTGATGTTCCTTGATGAACTCATGAGGGTTTTCTCTTAGGTTGAATAGCTGTGTGTGCCGGACGCCTGTCTTGTCCACTTGATACTTCGTCAATTTCCAGTCGCCCTGCTTGACACAGCGCGTTCCCGGCCGGCCGCCGCCGCAGTACACACCGTAAAGGACGTCACGCACCATTTCCTTTTTTCCCTCAAGCACAGGTTTGAAGCTGATGCCTTCCGAGGTGGCCGGAGCCGGGATGCCGGCCAGATCACAAAATGTGCCCAGGACATCGAGTAGATAAATGTTTCCCTTCGCCCGCGACCCAGCCTTGATGCCCGGCCCCTTCACAATAAATGGAATGCGCCAGGTATGATCATACATATTCTGCTTACCCTGCAGACCATGCCGACCAATAGCCATGCCGTGGTCGGCGGTGTAAAAGATGTATGTGTTATCTAGTTCACCCATTATCTCGAGCTTCTTGAGCACCCGGCCGATCTGAATGTCGATATTCTCACTGCAGGCAAACTGCCGGCCGATCTCATTTCGGATTGTGCGCTCATCACGCCGCTTCCAAACGCCCTTGACCCCCACCTCATCCCGGACGGTGGTATGACCGTGGTCGAAGGGATGTTCGGGGAGATAATTGACCGGAAGCGCCGGCTGTTTGGCGTTGGCGGGTGGAATGGTATCCTTGTCAGCATGATTGATGGCCCCGTACTTGGACAATAGCTCGGGTTTGCCATCACGCGTATCGTGTGGGTGGGAAAAACCGAAATAGATCAGGAAGGGATCGGTATCCTTGGCTGATTCGCGTTCATTCAGATAAGCCAGAACCTGTTCGGCGTGCCAGGCGCTTCCCCTTTCATCGGTAGCTCCGCGCCGGGTTCCATCTCGTCGTACCTGAAAAAGCTTGTTGGCTGCCTCGTAACTGTTGCCATTCTTGCAGGTACGCATTGTATCGTAACCGGCCCGATTAAAGACCGCAGGTAGTGTGTATTTGACCAAATCGGGCGGGACCATTTTCGGATTGTTCACGTGCGGGTTCATGATCCGACCGGACTTGTCGGGAACATGCCAGAGAGTACGACCGCTCATGATCATGTGGCGCGAGGCCGTGCACACGCCCCCAACCCACGAGCCCATGTGGTGCGCTCCGTCAAACACCATCCCTTTTGCTGCCAGCCGATCGATATTCGGCGTCTGGAGCTCTGATCTCGGATCTCGGATTGTAGACCTTCAGGTCGAAGGGCGACTGGTCATCAGCAATGATGAATAAAATATTAGGCCGCTTCCCGGCTGCCTTAATGGTTTCAATCGTGCCTACAGAAACCAGCAAAGTGAGTATCACTGTTGTGATCGTCTTCATCGTTTATTTCTTTTTAGGTGAAAATTCTTTGCCTTCTTTATTCTTCTTGTTTCGTTTCTTCGCTGCTGATTTACCGAATGGAAGTTCAAATTCATTTTTCTGCACCGGGCCGGGTGTGCTGCGGCCACGGTCGATGTAGCTTTGCATCAACTTCTCCAATCGTCCCGCCACCTCCGTATTGGCCCGGGAAACATCCTTGGTTTCACTGACGTCGTCTTTCAAGTTATAGAGCTCCCGCTTGCCATTACGATACATGATGAGTTTCCAAGGCCCCTGTCGAATCGCCAAACCCGCAGGTGCCTGATTTATGGTTGCTTCGCGCATTGGGTTAGTCGCTTTCCCAAGCAAACCAGGCAAGATACTCACACTGTCCTCGGCGGCGTCCGGAGGTAAATCCGCCCCAAGGATATCCGTACACGTGGCAAAAAGGTCGTTCAGGCAAATGACATCGTGGTTTAGGGAGCCCGCTTTAATTTTACCCGGCCAACGGGCCACGAACGGTTCGCGATGGCCGCCCTCGTAAATGCTGCTTTTAGCCTCCCTCAACGGAGGATAGGGCCGCCTGGCCGCACCATTGTCACCGGTGGCAATGAGCAGGGTATCCTTTTCCTGACCGGCCCTTTTCAGCGCATCCATGATCTGGCCCAGCATGTGGTCACCCTGATAAACCCAGTCGGCGTATTTGCCCTCCTTGCCGGCCATCCCACTCTTGCCGACAAACTCGGCCGCCGGAACAATCGGGCTGTGGGGCGGGCACATGGGAAAGTAGAGGAAAAACGGCTTCTTCTCCCTGGAGCGCTCCTCGATGTACTGGAGGGCCTGCTTGATCATTAGCGGCTGGTTCTCGACCCCCTTCACGTTAGCCACCACCCTATCCTGTTCAATGATCGAGCCGATGTTGCGGGCGTGGGTGAAACCGTAGAAATAATCAAAGCCGAGCGCGTTCGGGCCATCGGTGAGCTGGGCGCCGATGGGAAGCTGCTTTTCCGTGCCCGGCTTTCCATCGACCCACTTCATACCGAGATGCCACTTGCCGATGCAGGCGGTATGGTAGCCCTGCCCCTTGAGGAATGAGGCCACCGTGAGACGGGTCTTGGGGATGATCGGAGCCGAGTAGGTCTTAAGCACACCGAACTGACCGATTCGGCATGGATATCGGCCGGTCAGCACACCGTAGCGCGTCGGTGTGCAGTTGGCGGCCGCCGAGTGCGCGTCGGTGAAGCGCATACCCTGCTTGGCCAACCGGTCAATATTCGGCGTCTTGAAGCTGGAATCAGCCCGGTAGGACTTCGGCTGGCCGTAACCGATGTCATCAAACAAAACGAAGACAATATTGGGAGGCTGGTTTGCTTCGGTACAAACCAGTAGAGGCATTAACAAAGCGAACAGAGTTAAATAAGATCTATTCACATGAATTCTTCAACAAAATCATTAACACATGTTATCGGTCAAAATCAGGACAATGTTCGGCTTCGCTCTCTGCATAAGCGAATAGATGTGGCAAACAACTAAGAGGAGAGCAAGCAGCCTGATCATAGCAGCTTGAGGTTGCGGTTCAACGGCCGTGCAGCTTGATGTCGTCAAAGTCGTTCATGTCGTCGAACGACCCGATACCGATGCGGCCTTTGCCAAAGGTTTTGTCGACCACGCTCATGTGCGGTTTACTCATGTCGTCAAAGTAAACTTCGATGGTACCTTTCTTCATGTCGCGGACGACTTTGATCTTGTGCCACGTCTCATTTTTCCACGGTGTTTTGTTTTTGTTTTCGGTCATGGCTTTGCGTGGGGCATCCTTCACGATCATGATTTGCCCGCTGTGCGGATCGGGGTTTGCCCCAAGGTGGCAGTAGTAAAAATGCTCGGCGTCCTGCCAGTTGAAAAACACGCAACAGTCGCGGTGTCCCCCGGTGTCCTTAGTGCTTTTCACGTCGAATGTCAGCACGAAGTCGGCGACGTTCACATCTTTGATGAGAGCTATGTGATAGGGACTGCGGACTTTTGGCTTGTAGTCACTGTTGCGTCGATTGATCCCAAAGACGTGGTTGCCATCGACCTTGCGATGGGTCCAGCTTTTTTTGTCCGTGACCTCCCATCGTTTATGCCCCTTCTCGAAGTCCTCCTCGAAGATGAGCGGGAGTTTTTTTTTCGATGACTCCTCCGCTTGACCAAGTGCTACGAAGGAGAGAAAAGCCGTTGCCAGTAGAAGTTTGGTAGCTCGCATGCGTGGAACCTACCTAAAGCCGGCTGCGCTGCCACTTAAAAAAACAGCTCAGAGCCTGGTCTTCGGTTTGCGCAGATCAGACACGGGTTCGGTATCTTGGCTAAACTTTAGCCGGTCGCGGAGCTTCGCGAGATGAGCTTGCGCGGATTCTCGCCTGGCCAAGTTGGTCCATTCGTTGGGGTCGTTTTGATGGTCGTATAATTCCTCGGTGCCGTCCGCGTATCGGATATAGCGCCAGCGCTGGGTGCGGAGGGTGTGGTTGTTTCTGCCGTAGGTGCTGATTGCTGGATGATCCCATTTTGCCTTGGGGTTTTTGAGCAACGGCAGGGCGCTGTTCCCATCGTAGTACGAGCGGTTTTTAATGCCGCAAAGGTGAAGGAGTGTGGGGTAAAGCACCGTGAGGTCGACCGGTGTTTCACAGCGGGAGCCGGGTGTGCCAATACCCGGTGCGGAGATGATAAACGGCACGTGGTTCGCTTTTTCCCAAAGGACGAATTTCTCGATGTGATCTTTTTCCCCTAGATGAAACCCGTGATCGGACCAGAGGACGATGATGGTGTTTTTTGCAATGGGGCTCTGATCGAGCGCATCGAGGAGACGCCCGACTTGAGCGTCGGCAAATAGACAGCAGGCAGCGTAGGCCCGGATAAAATCGTCGTAGGAACCCGGAATGCGTTTGTCGAGCGTGGACATGCCGTTCCAAAACCATTTTTTGTTTTGCATCAGCTTGAGCGCGCCGGTGGGAAGGTCGTTCCAATCACTTTCGAGTCGGGTGGGATTTGAGATCTCCGGAAGTTTGGCGTGATATTTTGGTGGGGCGAAAAAGGGCGAGTGAGGTTTGAAGATTCCGCAGGCTAAAAAGAGCGGTTTGTCGATCGGGGGATTTTCCAATGAGCGGATGCAGTACTCCGTAGTACGGAAGTCGATGGTGTTTTTTTCGTCACTTGGCCAAGCACCCCAGTCGGTGTTACGGGAACCGTACTTGGGCGCTTNGTTTAATTTCTTGGGCGGCATGTTTTGTGGAGCCATCGAAAGAAAATCATCAAACGAAGCGTCGTCGTGAAACGCTCCGTTGAAATGGTGGTGGAAAATCTTCCCCGCTCCGCGAACCGAATAGCCCGCCAACTGGAATTGCTGCATCAGGGTTCGTCGCTTAGGCAAAGCCCTGCGCCAATCGCTATTGTTGCCGTAAACACCGCTGGTGCCAGGGCGGAGTCCTGTCAGTGTGGCCACTCGGGATGGATTGCATGCAGCGGAAATGCAGTAGGCTTTGGTGAATAGCGTGCCGCGCTTGGCCAAGCGCTCAAGGTTTGGGGTTTTGATCGGCGCCTGCGGATCGAGCAGCGAGATCCAGTCGTTCATGTCGTCGATAACGATGAACAATACATTCGGCTTGGCTGCCTCGACCTCGACCAATGTGGCCAGCAGGCAAAGGATCAGCGCGGCAATCCGTTTCATTTTACTTTTGAGACTCAATATGGCGCTTCAGGCGCGGGCCGTATTCGGGGCGCTTGATCCATTCGGAAAAATACGGGCGATACGATTCTCTCTCCCACCAAAAAATCCGCGGCGGCTGCGGAGCGACTTTTTTCTCGGGATAATCCTGCCCGTTCACACTGGCAGTCACCGAGGTGTCGATTGCTTTGAGCTTTTTGCGAAGCCGATTGGCGATCTTGGGTTCTTTTTTCACTAGGTTGTCTTGTTCGCCCATGTCGTTGGCCAAGTTGTATAGTTCGTAACGAGTTTTGCCATTATCCGGAAACGAAATCATTTTGTAGTCGTTGTCGACAACCACAACGCGCCCACGGCTTCGAAAGGGCAACGGCTTTTGGCGAGGACCCAGTTCTTTCAAAAACAACTTGGCCAAGCTCATCCCGTCCTGAGGTTTAAGCAGGTCTGATTTTTCCAAGCCGGCAACCTCGGCGATGGTCGGAAAAATATCAACTGCACCTGCCGGATGTTTAGTGACACGAACTTTGCTGATGCCTTTCGGCCATTCAATGATTGCCGGCACGCGAAGGCCACCCTCATACATGCTGCCTTTGAAACTCCGAAGACCGCCGGTCGTAGGCGGGTCGAGCCTTGGCAGTCCACCATTGTCGCTCATAAACCAAACCAACGTGTTTTGAGCCACACCCATTTCGCGTAAGCCTTTGCGCAACATGCCGATGCTGCGGTCCATTGCCACCAACTCACCGTAATGTTCCTGTGCTTTTGGGCTCAATTTCGTGAACGACTTTTTATCTGCTTTGGCTGCGGTCCAAGGATNGTGAGGGGTGCCGTACCAAATCACCGTGAAGAACGGCTTATTTGCTCTCGCATTGGTTTTGATGAATTTCAGTGCTTCATTAACAATGATTTCCGACGAGTCGCCTGAGTATTCCTCAATCTTGCCTTTGCGGCTCATGATCGGGTTGCGATCGAAAAAGTTTGTAACCGACAACCATTCGTCGAAACCAAACGCCCCGGGATGATGGGAGTCATCCCTAAAGATCGGAGCACCCGGCCCACGAAGCCCGTTGAGGTGCCACTTTCCAAAGTGGCCGGTCGCGTACCCCGCTCTTTTCATCGCTCGGCCAAGCGTCTTCTCCTGACTTCGAAGCGCGTAGCCGTGATCAAAAACTCCAGTGCGATCATGCGTGCGTCCGGTCAAAACCGTTGCGCGAGTCGGAGAACAAACAGGCCCGCCGGCATAAAACCGACCAAAACGCAGCCCGTTCTCAGACATCTCATCCAAGTGGGGTGTCTTCAGCGCCGGATGATTCATGTACCCCATCTGCCCCCAACCCTGATCATCGGCCATCACCAAAACCACATTCGGCTTGGCTGCGGATAGACTGTTGATCGTAAATAGTAGAGGGATGAAAAGTAGGACAAGGTTCTTCATAGATAAATCCTATTGTGTCAGTCGTGATGGGCAGCTTCATGAGCCGCCTTGATAATGAGTACCTCGTGTTTTGGTTTTGAAACGGTAGATCTAGTGAAACCGCTGATAAACATGTACTCATGACCGCATCCGGCAAAATGTTTGCAGTCCGTCCGCTTGGCTTGCGATGACATTACCGGCGACGTTGAATTGGACGACAGGGGTTTTTTCATGCCATTTTAAATGCCGCTTGACCGGGTACGGATTATCACTTGGCTGGCTTCTGCCAAGGGATGCTTCCGGCGTGTTGGTAGTGACGACGGAGGGCGGCAGCCAGTTCGGTGAATGTTTTTCGTTTTGTTTCGGCCAAGTTGTTTTTTTCCATCGGATCGGTTTTCAGATCATACAGTTCGTACGGCTCGAAGGGGGAGTTGTGAACGAGTTTCCAGTTGCCCCGGCGAAAGGCATGGTAATCCTGCCCGTTGTAGCGCAGGCCGCCTTCGCGCCGGACGAACACCAAGTCGCGGTCGAAGTTTTGAGTCTCGCCGAGCATGGTCGGCAAAATACTTTTGCCTTCGACATAGTCGGGCACCCTAGCTCCGGCGGCTGCGCAGGCGGTCGGGTAGAGATCCATGGTAATTCCCACAAGATTGCTACTGGTACCGGCCTTGATTTTACCAGGCCAAACGGCGCAGGTTGGCACTTTCAGGCCACCCTCATACATGTCCTGTTTGCCCCCACGATGATTGCCATTGGTGCCGGCAACGCTCACTTGTCCCCCGTTGTCACTGGTGAAAATGGTTAGCGTATTTTCGTATTGGCTGTTCCTTTTAAGTGTCTCTATGACTTGGCCGATACCATGGTCCAAGTGCTCGATCAACGCCACCAACTTGGCGCGTTTGTCACTGATGCCCGGTTCGCGCGTTTTCACTTTTTCAAACCAATCCTGCGGCGGCTGGATCGGCGTGTGAGGCGCGTTATAGGCGAGGTACATGAAGAACGGGGTGTCTTTGCCCTTTCGATCGTTGACGTAGTCGACACCCCATTCGGTGATCAAGTCGGTCGCGTGGCCCGGGGGATCGATCACTTTACGGTTTTCGCGGAAGTAATTGATCCCGTGGCGGCGGTGCTTGTAGTAGTCGTCGATCATGTCACACAGGAAGCCTTTGAAATGGTCGAAACCGCGGCCATTCGGCGTATTGGGTTCCTCGAGGCCGAGATGCCATTTGCCGATGAGCGACGTATGGTAGCCTGCGCTTTTTAGTGTCTTCGGCAACAGCGTTACATCCTGGGAAAGCCAGCCCCAATTGTTTTGTGCGTGAGTGCGGATGACACCGGGTACTCCAGCGAAGTCCGGGTAGGTGCCACTCATCAGCGCCGCCCGGGTTGGGCTGCAGACCGGGCAGTTCGCGTAAAACGAATCGAAGCGCATACCATCCGCCATGAGCGTGTCGATGTTCGGCGACTTCAGATCCTTGGCGCCGTAACAGGAGAGATCGCCGTACCCGAGGTCATCCACGAGGATGATCAGGATATTTGGCTTGTCAGCGGCGGAGATTACCGTCGGCTCGGCCATGTAGAGAACGACCAAGGCAACAACCATCGTGCGAAAGAGTTTGAACAGGTTCACGGACGCAGCGTAGCCACAGCGCGTGGCTGAGGGCAAGTTTGTGGGGATGGGAAACGCCAGGGTGACCACGGCAAATACGAAGCAAACTACCGTTGCTGCCTTCCGGCCCTGGCGGGGTTCGTAAGTACGCACTCCGTGGGCCCTGACGCACGCAACCTAGCCCATGGCGAAACACGACTCAAGGCAATTGACCGCACTGGGCCAAGGCAACACATTGGTGTTGGACGATCCCGGGTCGATTGCTCTATCGTTTCGCCGTTATTAGTTCCATGAACCAACTCATTGTAACATCAACTGCAGCCGCGCTCCTGACCGGCTGCGCCACTTCTTCCTACCAACAAGCATCAACGGCAAAGATCAAGCCACCGAGTTTTTCGATTCACCAGGCTGCGTGGAAAGGCGACGTTGAAGCCGTAGAACGACACTGGGCCGCCGGCACGGATGTGAACTCACTGAACAAATGGAACGCGACTCCGTTGCACTATGCCACCCGCGCAGGCCAAGCGGCGGCCGCCAAATTACTCGTCACCAAGGGGGCAAATGTCCATGCGAAGAACAACGAGAGTGTCACGCCACTGCATTACTCGGCATCGGGCGGGCATAGGGAGATCGTCGCACTGCTCATCGCCAAGGGCGCGAGGGTGAACGAAAAAGACGCGGAAGGCCTGACGCCCCTGCATCGCGCCGCCCGCGGTGGGCACAGGGACACCGCCGCGCTGCTCATCGGCAACGGCGCGGAGGTGAACGCGAAGAACAGTGCCGGGTTAACTCCGTTGGAATTGGCGGATGAGAATGCAGCCGAACTCCTCCGCAAACACGGCGGCAAATCAGCCGTCAAACTTGGTGCACTCTCCGATGATGCCGCGAATGGAAACATAGAGGCCGTCAATCAACACTTGACCGCCGGCACGGATGTTGACGGAAAGGATGACCTGGGGAGAACCCCGTTGTACCGCGCAGCGTATAACGGCCACATGGGAATCGCCGAGCTGCTCATCTCCAGGGGCGCGGAGTTGAGTGTCCGGGATGAAAATGGATGGACGCCGCTGCACGGCGCCGCCTACAGGGGACACCACGAAATCGTTGCCGCACTGATCGCCAAGAAAGCGGAAGTAAACGCAAAAGATGTCGATGGCGACACTCCGCTTGACTGGGCCAAAAATAAACCCGAAATCGCCGCACTCCTCCGCAAACACGGCGGCAAGAGGGGTGCAGAATTGAAAGCTGCTGGCAGGTAGCCCAGCACGGGTGCGAACGGCTGCAGCTTTCCGCAAATAATCAAACCGAGTCTCGTACCACAGGGGACAACGGTCCCTGCCCTGTGACCCTTGGCCCGCCCGATCCCTTTTACACACCTGCTGTCGAAGCAGTTGACGGCGCTTGGCCAAGCGCGAACAATGGCCAAGCCGTAATGACCAGATTATTTCGAACCTCTGTTACTCTGTTTTTCGGACTGCACTTGGCTTTCTTCACGCCGGCGCTTGGCCAAGACGGGGAGCCGACCGACACGCGTGTCACCCACGGCCCAATGCTCGGGCGACCCTCGGCCGACTCGATGAGCCTTTGGCTGCGCACCGCGCGGCCGGGCAGGGTGGTCGTTTTTTACGGCACCGACAAAAATGACCTGTCCAAGACAGCGACGCTTGAATCGACCTCAATCGATCGGGACAACACCGGCATTCTCACCCTTAGCAGGCTCCTGCCGAACACGCGTTATTACTATCGCATCGCAGATCATCAGTTGAGTGGCTCGTTTCGTACATTGCCGCGGGCGGCGGATTTTAAAAACGCCAATGGCAATCCGAAGGGGTTGTTCAATTTTCGGTTCGAGTTTGCCTGCGGCAACAACCAACGCGGCGGCGGCGACAGCGCCGGCCCCACCCTGCCTGTCTTTGACACGCTAAACGCCCAGGTTCGGGACAAGGTAAACTTCGCAATCCTCAACGGCGATTGGCTTTACGAGAACCGCCGCGACTATCCGGCCAGCGAGTGGCTGCACCAGGTGGGACTCGGCTCGATTGGCCAGGCACCCGACATTGTCCGCAAGGCCCCGACCGTTGTCGGTGTTTGGGACAACTACAAAACCTACCTTGAGCGAGGACGCAACTTGAGCGAGTGGCACCGACACGTGCCGTCCTTTTACACGGCGGACGATCACGAGTTGCTCAATGANATTTACGGAACCGGTGAGGTCGGCTACGTGAATCGTCGCGCGGTGTTCCGCGACATCGCCACGCGCGCCTGGTTTGACTACCTCGCCTGGGCGAACCCCGTAGAGCACGACGCTCCGGCCTGGTTTGGCATCGGCACCTTCAAGGCCGGAAGCGATGTGCTGGAGGATTCGAACGCCGACTTCACCAAGCTCAACCTCACCGACTTGGCCAATTTACATGTGCATTGGGGAACGCCAACCGCCGGCGTGAAGGATGCCGCGCTCGACTCGCAACCGGGCGATCCCAACTCCGCCGTTTACGAGATCGTCGAGGTGCTTGGCCCGAAGAAGCTCCGCATCAATCCACCGGCCAAGTCCAACGGATCGCAGACCTACTCCATCGGCCGCCGCTGTTACGGCAAGTTCAGCGTTTCCAACTGCGACTTTTTCCTGCTCGACACCCGTTCGCACCGCAGCCTGCACAACGTCGATAACCCCGACAACCCCAAGGCCACCATGCTCGGCAAGCAGCAACTAAAATGGCTGAAGAACGGCATCCGCAACAGCCAGGCGGACTTTATCTTTGTCGTGTCCTCGGTGAACTTCATGGTGCCGCACGTCGGCAGCGGTGGCGGCGATGACCGGCAACTGACCATCAAGAAGGACGACGCGTGGACGGTGTTCCTCAGGGAGCGCGAGGAGTTGATCGAATTCTGGGACGGCCTCGACAAGGGCGTGTTTGTGCTCACCGGCGATTTGCACAACAGCTTCGCGATCAAGATCACCGACAACGTGTGGGAGTTCGCCAGCGGCCCGCACAACTCAATCAACCACGCGCCGATGAAGGACGAAGGCGGCCGCCCCGCCAACGGCCGCTTTCAGTACGGCCCGCGCGCCTGCGACATCCGCTGGAGCAGCTACGCGAT
>JGI24819J35694_1000208_pt1 | contig 13042 bp, 11 predicted proteins | sample METZYME_3_800m_FD_35694 | JGI IMG/M metagenome (IMG submission 35694) | reverse complement strand
ATCCATATCTTATCATAAAAGAGAAATTACAATGAAATCGTTTTGGAATCGAGTAAACAGAGTCAACGTTGTTTACTGTCCAAAACAAACGTTACTGGGCCCTCATTTATTAAGTTTACATTCATCATTGCACCAAATTCACCTGACTTAACNNNAACACCATTGTTTTCTATCTGTGCTATGAAGTATTCATAAAGGGTATTTCCTTTTTCTGGAGATGCAGCATGGATAAAACTAGGGCGACGTCCNTTGTGTGTATCGNCGCATAAAGTAAACTGGCTAATAACCAATGCTGAACCTTTGACATCTTGGATGGATAAATTCATTTTTTTATCTTTATCATTGAATACACGCAGGTGGAAAATTTTACCCGCAAGGTAATCTGCATCAGTTTCATCATCCTCGTCGGTTACACCTAGTAGAATTACAAAGCCAAGTTCAATTTGGCTAATTATTTTTTCATCAACAGAAACCGAGCCCGATTTTGACCGTTGAATTACTGCAATCAATCAGAGATCCATATATTTTGTTCTCCGTAGGTGTCCCGCAGCTTTTTTAAGAATGATTTATGAGCCGATACTTTTACATTATGCGCAAAAATTCTCTGTTTACCTCTTTCGGAATCTATATGAAACATCAATCCACAACTTCCTTTATGATTTTTGGTCATTTCTAAAAGGGCATCTATATCGGTTGGCGACATTTCACTTGGTTCAATATGGATATTTACATTTTTAGAATAAATCTCTCTGGCTTTTGTTACAGTCACAATTTCCTCAGCAATAAGTTTTAAATCGGAAAAATCTGTTTCATCAGTTGGTCTTCCAGTGATAAAAACAACATTATCATTTAGAATTAAATCTTTATATTTTGCAAACGTATCACTAAAAGCAAGTATTTCAGCCTGTCCACCCAAACAATCCAAATTGAAAAATGCCATTTGATTATTTTTTCGGTCAAAGTGCATTTTCACATCGGCAATAGTACCCCCTACGCGGATTTTTTCAATATTTTTATTTGAAATATTTTCACTGAAATCAAAATTAGAAAACTCTTCTAAATCCTCAGCAAATTTCAGCAATGGATGACCAGAGAGGTACATTCCTAATACTTCTTTTTCGTTTTCCAACAATTGACTTTCAGGCCACTCTTCGGCCATTGATAATGTTGGGACAATGGAAATATCCTGTCCATTGTTACTGGATGCCCCAAACAAATCCACCTGATTCTTGGCTTTATTTTCCTGGATGGTTTGTCCGTATTTCAACGCTATTTCAATAGCCGCATATTTTTGGGCCCTGTTACCCTCAAGTCCATCCATAGCCCCTGACATATTCAGGCTTTCCAATACTCGTCTGTTCACTGCTTGTAAATTCACATTAGCACAAAAATTAAAAAGGGAATCAAATTCTCCATGCTTGTTTCTTGTTTCAATGATTTGTTCCAATGATTTTGTTCCAACGTTCTTAATCGCATTTAAACCAAATGAAATAGTTTTTTTATTCACGGGACGAAAATTGATATCCGATATATTAACATCAGGGGGATTCACATCTATTTTTAGTTTTCGGCATTCGTTGATAAGAATAACTATACGATCGATATTCGACATTTCACTGGTGAGATTTGCACTCATGAATTCTGCTGGATAATAGGTCTTGAGCCAGGCCGTTTGGTATGCAACATAAGCATAGGCTGTGGAATGACTTTTATTAAATCCGTATTGAGCAAATTTTTCGATCATTTCAAAGATTTCTTTGCTCTTCGTTTTTGAAATATTATGTTTTTCCCCTGCTCCTTCAATAAACTTTATTTTTAGTTCATCCATGAGCTTTTTAATCTTTTTTCCCATAGCACGGCGCATGATATCCGCTTCAGCCAGTGTGAACCCTGCCACTTCATGTGCGATCTGCATTACTTGTTCTTGGTAAACAATAATACCATAGGTTTCTTCCAGTATCGGTTCCATAGATGGATGGGCATATACAATCTTTTTCTTGCCGTGTTTTCTCGCGATAAAATTGTCAATATTATCCATGGGACCAGGCCGATATAGAGCATTCATTGCAATTAGGTCTTCAATGGCAGTGGGTTTCAATTTTTTAAGAAACTCCCGCATACCTGATGATTCAAATTGAAATACCCCAATTGTCAGTCCTTTTGAAAAAAGTTTATATACTTTGGAGTCATCGAGCGGAATTTTCTCAATTTCAATTTCTTTTTCACGTTCTTTCAAAAGCTTTAGAGTATTATCAATTACGGTTAGGTTGCGCAAACCAAGAAAATCGAGTTTAAGGAGACCTAATTCTTCTAAACCCTTCATATCATATTGAGAAGTAACATCACCCTGCGGGGAACGGTATAAGGGGACAAAATCTGTTAAATCACCTGGGGCAATTACTACTCCGGCAGCATGAATGGAGGCATGGCGATTCATCCCTTCCAGTACTTTTGAGTGTTCTATTACTTCTTTATATTGACCCTCAGCTGCACTCCTAAGATTTGGATTTTGTTTTAAGGCTTCTTTTAAAGTGATATTTATAGTATTAGGAATCATTTTTGCCAATTTATCAATTTCACCAAAAGAGTATCCAAGAACACGACCGACATCACGAATCACTTGGCGCGCTTTCATTTTACCAAATGTGATGATCTGTGTGACAGAATTTTCGCCATATTGTTTTTTAATGTAATCAATGACTTCACTTCGGCGCTCAATACAAAAATCTATATCGATATCAGGCAGACTAATACGATCCGGATTAAGGAAACGCTCAAACAACAGTTGATGGCGCAGGGGATCAATTGTGGTAATATCTAATGAATAGGAAACAAGACTTCCGGCAGACGATCCTCGGCCTGGGCCGACGGGGATGGCATTATCCTTGGCATACTTTACAAAATCAGCAGTTATTAAAAAATAACCAGCGAACCCCATTTTTTTAATAACTTTTAATTCATGTGTTAACCTGGATTCCAATTCAGGAGTTAAATCACCATATCGTTCTTTAATTCCTTTCTCACAAAGACTCTGAAGATAGTCATCTGAATTCTGGTGTAATGCATCTTGAGGTAAGGGAAAAGCCGGTAAATGGTAATCTCCTATTGGTAGCTCTATTTCAATACTATCTGCAATACGGCGTGTATTTTCAATGGCATTGGGTACATCCTTAAACATATCATACATTTGATCTTGTGTTTTGAAATAGAACTCCGGGGTGGCATATTTCAGGCGATTAGGATCATCCCGATTTTTTCCCGTACCAAGACAAATATGAACATCATGAGCTTCCCAGTGTTCATGTTTTGCGTAATGGGCATCATTGGTACATACTAGTGGTAATCCTAATTCACCGGAAAGTTTTTTCATATTCTCAATATTCTGAATCTCATCCGGGATACCATGATTCTGTACTTCTAAATAAAAACGATTCTCAAATATTTCAGCAAACCTCAATGCTGCTTCTTTTGCCCCATCCCAGTCGTCTTTCAGCATTTTTTCAGTGATTTCACCTTTGAGACACCCTGATAGACAAATAATTCCTTCATTGTGTTTTTTTAATAAATCAATATCAACCCTCGGGCGGTAATAAAAACCTTCAAGGTATCCATATGTAACCAATTTCATTAAATTTTTATAGCCCTGGTAATTTTGTGCTAGTAATACTAAATGGTTATTTCCCCAACCACCATCAGAACGAGGTTTTTTATCAAAACGACTACCAATGGCCACATAAGTTTCACAACCTATAATTGGTTTTACGCCAGCTTTTTTTGCTGATTTGTAATAGGGTACAACACTAAACATATTTCCATGTTCGGTAAGGGCAACGGAATCCATACCAAGATCATCAATGGTATCTACCAATGTTTGAACCGTTTGTGCCCCATCTAAAAGACTGTAATCGGAATGATTATGTAAGTGGACGAATTCTGATGCCATTTAATATGTAATTGATTTGTTGGTTTAAGCAGTCAAAGATACAGTACGTGTTGTAGAGTCGCAATAAATTGCATCTCTACAACAAATCAAATTTGAATTTTTAGTACTCTTTCATCACCGTTAAAATCAGTAATTAATTCCAAATTTTTATATTTCCTTGATTGAAAAATTTCCANAGCCTTAGTAGGGTGATCTCCCAAACCTACTTCCATTATCACCCACCCGCCCGGTTTAATCAACTCTTTTACTACTTCAGCAAACCGCTGGTAAAAAATCAGGCCGTCTCGATTATCTGTCAAGGCCATTTTTGGTTCATGCTTGTGAATTTCGGGCATAGTTGTACCGATTTCATTCAAAGGAATATAAGGTGGGTTGGAAACTAGTAAATCAAATTGTCCTTCAGGTAATTCATTGAGAAAATCCAATACAATGAAATCAACATTTGTTGTGGCATTCAAATCTGCATTTTTTCGGGCTTGATTAATCGCAGGCTCAGAAACATCAACAGAAAGAATGTATGCATCTCGTTTTTCAGCGCCGATAGATACAGCAATACATCCTGACCCCGATCCCACTTCTAGTATCTTGGGTTTTGTTATATTTCCAATGGTATCGAGGACCACATCCACTACTCGTTCCGTCTCGGGGCGGGGAATAAGAACATCTGGCGATACTTTAAAGGGATAACCGTAAAATTGAGTTCGACCAGTAATATACTGGAGTGGTTCTCTAGTTCTACGACGCTTTACCCATCCTTTTAATTGATTAAGTTCAGAACCGGGAATAGTCTTTTCAAACTCAATGTAAAGATCTATCCGCTTATAATTCAATAAATCACAGAGAAGCCATTCAATTTCCTGTTTGGGATTTTCAAACCCCTTGGACCTAAAATACTTCTCCCCCCAATTGATAATATCAATGATCCGCCAAATTTTTTTCTGTTTTTCAGCGGTTAGGCTCACACTAGTCTCCAACCAAGGCTATTTGCTCTTGCTGATCAGCTAGTTTCAGGTTTTCTATAATAGTACCAATATCACCATCCATTACACCTTCTAAATTAAATGCCGTAAAATTAATCCGGTGATCTGTAATACGACCCTGTGGAAAATTATAGGTACGAATTTTAGCCGAACGATCTCCAGTGGAAACCATATTTTTACGGGCAGCAGCTCGTTCTTTTGCTAGTTTTTCTTGTTCCGCGGCTAATAATCTCGATCGTAATACTTTTAGGGCAGCAGCTTTATTTTTATGTTGAGATGTTTCATCCTGACAGGTTACCACTAATCCAGTGGGAATATGTGTAATTCGAATAGCAGATTCTGTTTTATTCACATGTTGACCGCCGGCACCACTGGCACGATATGTATCAATTTTTAAATCACTATCAGCCATTTCAATATCCGCTTCTTCGGCTTCGGGTAGTACTGCCACTGTTGCAGCCGACGTGTGTACCCGTCCGCTTGTTTCTGTTTTAGGCACGCGCTGGACACGATGAACGCCGCTTTCAAATTTCATTATACCATAAACACTGTTTCCAGTTACGGAAAAAATAATTTCTTTATAACCGCCTATACCAATTGCACTGGATTCCAATACTTCATATTCCCACCCATTACGTTCAGCAAATCGAGAATACATGCGGTACAAATCTGCAGCAAATAATGCGGCCTCATCTCCTCCTGTACCGGCACGAACTTCAATAATAGTATTTTTATCATCGGTAGGATCATGTGGGAGGAGGAGTACTTTTAACTCTTTTTCCAATTTAGTTAAATCACCCTGCAACTCTTCAATTTCAGCTTGGGCAATTTCTATTAATTCCACATCTTCACTATTTAATATTTCTAAATCATCATCTATTTTTTCTTGTGTTTTAATAAATTCGCGTGCTTTCTCTATAATTGGGCTAAGGTAACGATGCTCTTTCGTCACTTCAACATAACGATTTTGATTATTGGTAAGAACAGGATCAGCCATTTGCTTTTCCAACGATTCAAAATGAGTGATAATTTCTTTTAGTTTATCGATCATCCAATTGCTTCTGCCACATATTCTTTCCCGATCATTTTTTCATAATCATCACCAAAAGCTTCTTTCAATGCTGTAATGGCAACCTCAACCATATCATCTTCTGGTTGCTGAGTAGTAATATTTTGAAGCCATAATCCCGGTGCTCTTAATACTCTTAAAAAAAGACTGTTACTTGTTCTTGCTGTCACTTTTATAACTTCATAAGAAACACCAGCTACAAGCGGTATTAAGGGTAGATGAACCATCAAGCGGATAGGTAAGCTAATAAAACCGGTGANAGTCATAACGATGGTATCTATAATTGAGAAAACAATAATCGCTGATAGTAAAACAATAAACATAAAACTGGTTCCACAGCGAGGGTGCTGAGTCGGAAAGGATTGAGCATTATTAATATCAATACTTTTCCCAGATTCAAAATTATAGACAACCCGGTGTTCTGCTCCGTGATATTGAAATAGGCGTNTTACATCTTTCATCAAAGAAATCAAAAAAAGATAAAGCACAAAAAATGTAATTCGAAACATACCTGAAATCATATTGAATGCCACTGCATCTTTTTCCACATCCAATAGTTTCGTTGTAATCCACATGGGAGCAATCATAAAAAGTGTTACAGCAAAAAATATTGCAAATACCGATGATAAAGAATCCAGCAATTTGTTGGGCTTTTTATCTTTTTCTTCCGGCATGGCAATATCAGCAGACCACTGCAATGTTGCCATCCCCATTTTCATGGCTTCAAATAAGCCGGCCATACCTCTAAAAATAGGTTTTTTCCAAAAGGTTGATCGTTCTGTAATAGATTTGAAGCTATGACGATCTACATGCACTTTGCCATCTGGATCTCGGACAGCAGTGGCATAAGCACCAGGAACGCGCATCATTACGCCTTCAATGACAGCTTGTCCTCCAACCAAAATGGTAGGTTTCATTATTAATAGTATGATTTTCTTAATCATAAAAAATGGACTCACAATAGACACGCTATTCGTAAAACCATTCCTATTTTTTGTTTTATTGGTTTGCTTTGCCGTATTTCTTTTTAAACTGTTCAATACGTCCGGCTGTGTCAACCAGTTTTTGTTTCCCTGTATAAAATGGGTGACATTCTGAACAAATCTCTATGCGTTGGTCACCTATTACACTATATACTTGAAATGAATGACCACAGGAACAAACAACATTGCCCAATTTGTATTCTGGATGTGTATTTGCTTTCATAGGTTACTCCCTATCTTATTCAATTTAATTGCTCTAAAACTTTCTTTACTCGTTTAATCCCTTCACGAATCACTTCTTCTCCTAAAGTGTAAGAAAAACGTATATGTCCCGGTGCGCCAAATCCATCCCCTGGAACAGTAACAACTTTTGCTACATTCAAAATCACATCGCAAAGGTCAAAAGAATCTTTTATTTTTTTTTCTTTAAAAAATTTGCCGATATATTTCGAAAAATCGGGAAAGGCATAAAAAGCGCCATCTGGTATATCACAATTAACACTTGGTAATGTATTAAGTAACGATACCATTAAATCCCGCCTGTCTCTAAATTTTTTACGCATAAAATCAACGGCAGATTGATCACCAACAAGTGCCTCTACGGCAGCTGCTTGTCCAATCGAATTGGCACAAGATGTGGCTTGTCCCTGTATTTTTGCCATTGCCTTTATAATTGATCTTTCACCAAATGCATACCCAATTCTCCATCCTGTCATCGCATAAGTTTTAGATAAGCTCATACAAGTAAGAACATTGGCATCGATACATTGATCAATATTTAGTTTTTGAGAACTAGTGAATTCGCCATTAAAAACAAGTCTTTCATAACATTCATCTGAAATAACAACCCAACCATTATCTTTGGCAATACCAAGTAAATTGATAATAACTTCATTGGACCAAACGCTACCGGTCGGATTAGATGGTGAATTGATAATGATTCCTTTTACTCTATCAGTTATTTTTGATTTCAAATCTTCCATATTCGGTTCAAAGTTTTGTTTGGCATCTGTTTCAACTATTACTGGCGTAGCATCAGCAAGTGTTACAAACTCTGGGAAAGAAACCCAATAGGGCTTGAAGATTAATACTTCATCACCTTTTTCAAAGAGTGACTGGCAAACCAGATAAAGGCTCTGTTTTTCCCCGTTGGAAATAAGCACTTGATCTGGAAAAATATCTAATTGATTCTCGCGTTTCAGTTTTGTACAAACTGCTTCCCGTAATTCAATTGTACCGGAACCTGCTGTATACTTTGTTTGACCTCTATCTAATGCTGCCTTGGCGGCATTTCGGATATTTTCCGGCGTATTGAAATCTGGCTGCCCTGCACTAAAGTTCATGACATCTATTCCTTGGGCACGTAATTCTTCCGCCCTGGATGTCATTTCAAGAGTAAAGGATGGTTTTACGCGCTGAACACGCTCAGCAAAAACAGTCATATTTATTTTTCAATTACAAGGTATGTTGTTTTTTATGATATTCTTCTGAATTGTAATTAATAATGGAAGAATCTTTTTTTAACTTTTTACCCCGTTTTTTTGGTTTATATGTTGCTTTCTTTTTTCTAGCAACATTAGTCTGATAAGCTATTGTTTCATCTTCCTCAATTTCGAATTCTTCAGAAAGCACTTTTTTGCTTCTTTTTGTTGGCACTAAATCTTTGCCAGGGACTTTCTTTGGACGAGGTACTTTTTCTACATCAATTTCTTGTAAATCAGATTCAGCTATTGTTGTTTGTTCATTATTACTTTCCTTAGTTGCCTTTGCTTCTAGCTCTTGTAAATCTCCTTCATTAAAAGAAAATAATTCAGGATTGAATAAACCAAAAAGTGTCCCATAACCTCGAGTGATGCCATTCCCGATTCCTAAATAATTTGGTAATACAAAATTAGCACGGAATTCTCCATCAAAAGCACCCCAGTTATTTTCATCTACTTGTCGAGGAAACAGTGATGAAAGTGTAACTTTTGTAAAGATATTTTCTTCTAATTCCATCCCCATTTCTCTAGCCATAAATACAATATTCTGTCCAAGAAGGCGATTAAGAAAATTCACGCGATCAGCATTATTTAAATTCCGATAACGGTATCCTGTAGTCTGATTCAATGCTACCCAAGGTGTCACAAACCGATATCGAATCAATTTAGTAACTGGTTGAAATCTATTCTGATGCTCTTCAATTTCATTATCCAAAATTTGAAACGTAATATTACCAAAATCCAAAAAATCCATCTTTTTGGCAATTGCTTTAATGGAATCAACTCCTTCATTGATTCCGACAATATAAATCTGTTCATTCAAAATCTTTACTTGAACACGAGGATAAAGAAACTTTTGACGATATGATCCATCAAGCATTGGTACAATTTCCTCATCGGGGAATTGGTTCATCATAACACCTTTTACTTGATAGGGTGTTTTTCGTACAGGTTTATCTGTGAAGATTCGGACAGCAACTGTCCGTATTTCTGGGTATTTAGAACTCATATATATCTCCTTAGCTTCTACACCAAGAGTAAATAGTAAATTTTACATGTTAATTTAGATTTATTGACTCATTGTTTCCATGAATTCTTCATTTGTTTTCGTTCGACGCATCCTATCTTGAATAAACTCCATGGCTTCAATGACATTCATGTCATTGAGCAATTTTCTAAGTATCCACATACGAGCTAAAACTTTTTTATCTAATAAAAGTTCTTCTTTTCTTGTGCCAGATCGAACCAAATCAAAAGAAGGATAAATTCGCCTATCGCTGAGTTTACGATCCATACCAACTCCATATTACCCGTTCCTTTAAATTCTTCAAAAATAACTTCATCCATGCGACTACCTGTATCAATCAAGGCTGTAGCAATAATAGTTAAGCTCCCGCTTTCTTCTGTATTTCTAGCAGCACCAAAAAATTGTTTTGGTTTTTTAAGAGCATTGGAATCAACGCCACCAGACAAAATTTTACCGCTATGTGGAATAACGGCATTATGTGCGCGACCTAAGCGGGTAATACTGTCTAAAAGAATCACTACATCATTTCCGAATTCGACCATTCTACGTGCTTTTTGTATAACCATATCTGCTACAGCAACATGGCGTTCTGGCGGTTCGTCAAAAGTAGAGCTAATCACTTCTGCTTCAACATTCCGCTTCATATCTGTTACTTCTTCAGGTCTCTCATCAATGAGTAGAATAATCATTTTAACATTGGGGTGATTTTTTGTTATAGCATTAGCAATTTTCTGCAGCAATACTGTTTTCCCCGTCTTTGGTTGTGCTACAATGAGACCTCGCTGCCCTTTTCCAATTGGGGAAATCATATCCATAACGCGGGTGGATAAATCTTTTGGATTAACTTCCAAATTAAATTTTTCTTCGGGATAAAGGGGTGTAAGATTATCAAATAAAATTGCTCGTCGAAGCTCAGCAGGATCTTTGCTATTGACCGTGTCTACTTTTAATAAGGCATAAAATCTTTCCTTTGATTTTGGTGGACGAATCTGTCCAGAAACCTTGTGGCCTGTCCGTAACCCAAACCGTTTTATTTGTGAAGGGCTTACATAAATATCATCTGGCCCTGGGAGATAATTGAAATCAGGACTGCGTAAAAATCCATATCCTTCTTTTAGTACCTCCAAAACGCCCTCAGAAGTGACACCACCTTCCTTTTCATTTTGGCTTTCTAAAATTTTAACAATAAGCTGCTGTTTATTCATCCCTGAATGACTTTCGATATTCAGTTTTTCTGCGTGTTCTGATAATTCCTGGATCTTCAGTTTTTGTAATTCATTAACATTCATATAGAAATAACCTTAGTAATATTTTTTTTAAAATCTTTGTGATTGATTAATAATTTTGGGGAATTGCCTTGTGCAGACGATATAAAATCATGAAATACAAAGCAAAAGCAACTGATCGGATATTACATCAATTTATAATAAAAAACCAAATTTATTGAAAACTAACCTTGCAATATAATGACTGCCTAAAACGAGGGTCGGTCGGCCCGTTTTTGTGTTATTTCTACGATATGATCCAAAGCGCTTTGAAATCGATCATCACAACAAAATCTTTTAATCCAAAATTTGATAATTTCTGTGATAATTCATACCCCGACATTAGTCCCAGTTCCGGAGCACCGCTGATGACCAATTGATCAAATTTATTTTCTAAAGCCTTTACGACCAAATCTGGTTCTTTGTTTTTTTTCATAACAAATAATCCATACGGTTTTTTATTGAAAATTTGACTCATGGTTTCTAAAATTGACTGCAACCCATGCAAATTGTGTGCTACATCATAATAAATGGGATATTCTTTTTTCATCCTTTGTAGACGACCAGGCCATTTTACCTTATTTAAACCACTATCAATAATTTCTTTTTTTATCTCAGGCATAAATGATTGGATTAATTCTATTCCTACCGATGCATTGATTGCCTGGTGGGAACCGATCAAAGGAATGTTAAATAATTGATCTTTCCTTTTGAATTTAGTCCCCCATTCAGTTATTTGAACCTTTGATGGAATTTCCACATTAATTACTGAAGCACCAACTTTTTCAGCTTTTTTTAATAATTGGTTCTGAACAGCGAGTACCTGAGGAGCTAAGACCAATGGGATATTTTTCTTAATTATACCCTCTTTTTCCCCAGCTATTGATAAAATATCATTACCCAAAATATCGCAATGGTCTAGTGAAACTGGTGTTATTACTGTCACATTAGGCTTAAGCACATTTGTTGAATCCAAGCGGCCTCCCAATCCAGTCTCAATAATAGCTATATCTATATTTTGGTTCGAAAAATGCTTGAAGGCCAATGCAGTTGTCGTTTCAAAAAAAGTAGACTTTATTTCATAATATCAGATTTATACTGTTTAATAAATTGTACAATTTGAGCATTTTCAATTGGATTGTTATTTACTCTTATTCTTTCATTAAACCGAATTAAATGCGGCGAAGTATACAAACCCACCTTTAGACCAGCTGTCTTCAGTATTGATGAAATAATTGCACAGGTTGATCCTTTCCCATTTGTCCCCGCAATATGGACTGATTTAAAATTATTCTGGGGGTCCCCGCAACGCTTTAACAACTCAATAGTATGACTTAGCCCTACTTTTATCCCCAGGCGTTTTAAGTTATATAAATAATCTAAATGCGATTCAAAAACGGACACAGTGTCCTAAGTGTAGATTTTCAACTAACTCTCTGTGAGATATTGTTCACGAGAATATCGGAACTTTACAATCGCTTTATATATTGAATCGGCTATATTCTGACGGTACTTAGTATTGCGAAGATTTTTTTCTTCATTCGAATTGGTTAAAAATCCTGTTTCAATTAAAACATTTGGCATACTGGCACCAATCAAAACATGAAAACCAGCTTGTTTAACACCGCGGTTTCTAGATTTGACTTTTTTTCCCATTTCTTCTTGGATAATTGCTGCCAGATCTTCACTCTCTTTCATAAAAACACTTTGCGCCATAGTGGCTACAATCAGGTTTTCCCCTGAAAGATCCTGATAATTATTTTTAGATCGGTCCTCTAATTTAATAACCTCATTTTCACGTGAAGCTACTTCTATGGCATCTTCCGTCTTTCCTGGTCTTAATAAATAGGTTTCAAATCCATACGCTGTTTTGTTGGGATTAGAATTCAAATGGACACTGACAAAAACTTTGCCATTAGATTCATTCGCTATTTTTGTACGTTTCCATAAAGGAACCCAGATATCTTCTTCACGGGTATATATTACTTTTAATTTTGTATTTTTTTCCAATAGCAAACCCAATCGTTTGACGATATCCAATGCAATATCTTTTTCTTTTGTCCCCTTTCTTCCTATTGTTCCTGGATCTTTCCCTCCATGCCCCGCATCCAAAACAACTGTATCCAATTTCCAGCGATCTTTTACTTGTTTAATACGCGCCATACTTCCACCCATAGGTGTACGTAAAGAAACCACAATTTCACGTGGATCACTACTTTGATAAAGTTCATGACTTTGTACTTTAGTACGCATTTGAAAAGCTAGCTGTGCTGTCTGGCCAAGCTGGTCAGCTG
>JGI24819J35694_1000201_pt1 | contig 13222 bp, 9 predicted proteins | sample METZYME_3_800m_FD_35694 | JGI IMG/M metagenome (IMG submission 35694) | reverse complement strand
TCGACGACTGGGCTTACTATATCTTCTCGGAAGGCGACCAGGACGTCGTCAAGGGCTTCGAGGACTCGTCCGCGAGCAACCCCTCGACCAGCATGCCGGGCGGCGGCTGGACCAGGACCAATGCTAATTCCGCGGCCGGCCTCAAGTGGTCATACGGACAGATCACCTCGACCGCAGGGCCCACCACAGCGAGCCGTCCTTCCCCTATGCCATGGGTATCAACCTCGGTGGTGTCTACGACGGCAACCTCAATGCCGATCTGATATCGCCCGCGTACACCCTCCCGGCCAACTCGAGCTCCTCCCTGGTCTTCGACCACTGGGCGTGCTTCGAGAACAACTGGGACGGGGGCGGGATATTCATCAAGGTGAATAATGGCGCCTGGAGCTACTGGGACCCCGGCAACAACTTCTACGACACGCCCAGCATCGCGTTCACCTACGCCGGGATCCCCCAGGGCTCCAACTACTTCGGCTCGGTCCACTGCACTGGCTCTGCCTCAACATACTCCGTTACGACGACCGCGTTCGAGCACAAGGAGGCGAGCCTCGCGCAGTACGCCGGGGACACCGTGCGCTTCAAGTTCCACGGCGGCAGTGACTCGATCTGGAACTACGCCGGCTGGTACCTCGACAACGTCGGGGTGATGATCGCGAACTACGGGGAGGGCGGCGACTGGCTCAGCCCGGTCTTCAGCGCCTCAGACATCCACGACTTCAACCTCGGCTTCATCGACATCGACGCATCGATGTCACCCGATACCTGGGTCCGCGCCTCGCTTATCGACACCTACACCGGCGAGGTCCTGCCCGGTTACTCCAATGTGTCATTCCCGATCTCCCTTGCGGGCGTCGACACCACGACCACGCCCCAGATGCGGCTGAANCTGCACATGGACACCGACAATGTGGAGGAGACCCCCAAGGTCACGAAGATCCACATCGGTGGCAAGAGGGTACTCACGGCGGCCTCGCTCGAGGGCAACGGATGGGAGTTCAGCCCCAGCGTCAGTCTGATCGACGGCGTGCTCAACGCTACCGGTGTGGCCGGGACCATCACCTCCGACTACATCCATTCCTCGAGACCGATCAACAGCATCACCCTCTCCGGCAACTTCTCCAGCGGCATGGCGATCGACCTCCTCGGCCCCAACGGCGGGACTCTGGCAACACTCTCCCAGGGCAGCATCGCCTTCACCTACCCACAGCCCGGATTCGGGGTNTCCGTCTCGCTGCCCACGAACGGCTGGATCGACCGCATGATCATCACGGCGAACTTCGCCGAACCAGCGCTCAATCCTGATATCGACGTGCTCGGTGACGAGACCCACGAATGGAGCTTCCCGATGGGCGACGACTACGGTCACTACGGCTGGCAGTCGCTGCTCTCCGGAATGGGCAGCGCAGTGACCAGCACCACGGTCAGCCTCGACGGAGCGGCCCCGGCGTCGATGACTCTGCGGATTCCCGCAGCCGGCGTGGTCAATGCTGGGATCATCTCCGTCGCACCGGACTCCGACGGCTTCGANNCNCCNGTCTCGGTATCGGTCGGCAGCGCTTCGCAGACCAGTTCGACGGGCGATGTTCTGTTCCACAACACACTGGACAGCGCCCAGATACTGGCAATCAACTCACTGCCGGGGAGTCACACCGATTCGGACACCGGCAGACAGTGGAGGGAGGTCTCGCTAAGCATCGACTCCAGCACTGCACAGACAGTGACCCTGACGCGTCTGGGTATCGGCTACATGATCTTCGAGAACGTCTCCGGACTCGGCCCTGATGTCGCAGCCTACCATGACTCGCAGACCCAGGACGACCCGCCTCCCGAAGAGGTCTCAGTACCCGTGAACATCTACGCGGAGATGGGCTCTGTGGCCATCGATGGCGACATGGACTTCGACTACATCATGACCAACCGGGACTTCCAGACCCCCAACACGATGTACCCCAACCGGGAGTTGGTCGAAATCATGACCAAGCACCATCACCTGTACGACAACGACGAGATCGTGAAGATCACCCTGAAGGGGACCGCCTCTGACGGGGAGATACTCGAGTTCGAGGTCACAAAGGACCCGATGATGGGCTGGGATGCGGCACCCCCCACCTTCAGCCAGTCTTCGGGAAGTAACGTGGCGATGCTGGACGAGACATCGAGCTACTTCGACAACGTCGTGCACAACGATGGCTGGACCGACATCTCAGTGCACTGGATGTTCGAGATCAGTTGGAGTTGGGACGACGTCGACAGCATCCGCTGGGTCGCTCAGGCATACGACTCCATAGGGGAGACCGTGTGGCCGGCTGTATCCTTCAGCGGCCAGTCCGGTGCCAAGGCTGTCGAGAACGACCTTCAGGTCGACTCGTTCGAGGTTCGGGACGAGTCCGGCAGGCTGCTGTCCAACCAGTACTCGCCGTTCTATCCGTTCCCAATCATGGCAGGAGGCGAGGTGAACATCACTGGAACGGTACGCTTCCAGGACTCGATCGACACTCGACCCGACTCGGGTGACTACTCAGTAGGGGTGGACCTGTCTGGCAACCTGTTCGCCCTAGCCTCTGAAGATGGGGGCGGATACGCAGGGGTGGTAACTCCTCCGTCCTCGCTTTCAGAGCTGTCCCTGTCNCCGATGATGCTCACTGTCGGCCCCACCGGATCCTCCACCGGAGCCGAGGATGTGACCGGTGTCGCACCGGAGGTCNTCATCAGGNTAGATTCCAATCCGCCGACCGCCGGACCGATGGAGGTCAACACCGCTATTGGTCTGCAAANCGCTCATGGCAAGGTCTGGGAGCCGCAGGACCCCCTCGCCGTATTCATCACAATAGACGAGGCGGAAGCCCGTGGCGAACTCATCACCCTGCGCTACTGGCGCGAGACCATCGATGATGTCAACATGGACGGCATAGCCGATGAGGACGAGTACCTGTCTCAGCAGCAGCCTCTGACTTCAGGCATGACTGGCCAGCAGCAGGTGCAATTCGCAGGCTTGGATGTCTCATCCCTTCCCTTCAACAGCATAGTCCACATGTACATCGAGGGCACAGACTGGGCAGGGTACTCGTATCAGGACGGAGGCACCGGCGGAGGTCCGGGTGCAGAAAACGCATGGGCGTCTCTGGTGGTCGCCACCGACGAGCCGACGAGCATCATTCCGACCGGCTTCGATCTCGACCGCGAACTCGGTTACCTGCTTGCTGGCGTCCCGCACACCTTCACCATGCAGATCGACGAGCCCAACGGGATACACACACTCGACAACATCACCATCATGCTCTGCGGCGACGGGCCTTCCACCCTCGGCAAGTTCACCTACGATCCCTCGAGAGGGGTCCTGTGGTCCGCTGACGACAGCATGGTCTCCCCTCTGACCGCCCAGACCGCCGAGGTTTCGGGTACTGTGACCCAACTCAGTCTAGGGTTCCAACTCTCGTGGGACTATCCCTGGGAGGAAGACCAACTGGGATGCAAGCCCAGCATCAGCATCGAGGACGACCTGAACACCGTGGCTTACCAGAACAACATCGGCGAGCTGACTTGGGACCTAGACAACAGGTACATGGCCGTACCTGACTCNATGCTGGACCTAACGCCGCCNCNGATTGAGCCCGTAGGCAACATGCTCTACCTGAGGCAGGGCGACGAGTTCCAGATGGACGGCACTATCTACTACGCAGGCTCTCAGGTTATCGCCAGCCATATTCCCGAAGACCTGCAGGTCGAGATCGAGGTAATCTACGGGACTCAGGAGATTGACATCGTGGTCGATGTCGAGGCCGATGGCACATTCTCCGGTTCGATGGTCCTCCCCTCCAGAGTGCCGCTTAACCCGGAGATGGCGGTGACTACAACCGTCCTGAATGTACCCGGGCTGGGCTCCACCGGCGTGAACAGCGACGCCTCGGTAGTGGTTGACAGCAAGTCGCCGCAGGTTCTGTTCAACATGGCAGAGTACCCGGACTCGTCGCTGACGATCCTCGACTCCGACATGCTTGACGACGTGACCGTGACCGTGACCATGGTCGACGAGATCGGCATGGTCGAAGGTCCGTTACAGGTCGCCTGGGTCTATGTCAGGGACAACGGGCCGGTGGCCGGCACTGAGACCACGGGAGAACTCATGATGATAACCGACGGCGATACCAATGATGTGTACCAGGCAATCCTCGACCTCAACCCGCTGAATAGCATGACGATCGAGAGCGGGGATTACATATGGTTCTGGGTGACTTCCACCGACAGGTCCGGCAACGAAATCATCGGATCCGCCAGCGCAGTCGCTCCGAGACAGGTCACCTTGAGGATCATGGAGTTCCTCGGCCAGTACACGCGCTCGGTCATCAACCCCACTCAGACACCGATACAGGGAGAAATCCTGACCATAGAGACATTCTGGGAGAACCATGGCAAGAGGGAGGGGGAGCTCCAAGTCGGCCTCTACGAACTGAAGGACGGCGGCCAGTGGACCGAGGCGCTCTCGACTGCGAGGGACGGCCCCACCATACTGTCACTGCCCGCGGAGAGTTCGAGCGTATATGCCGAGTTCCAATGGGAGTCGTGGCAACCCGGACAGCCGAACCTGTATTTGATCGTCAACGACGACTTCGACAACCCCTACCAGCCTATCACGGGAATCAATGTCCAGCCACCACCTGTGACTGACGAAGTCAGTGAGGGGTCTCAAATGATGATGATTGGAGGCGTCTTGTTGCTCGCTGTGCTTGGCATTGGGATGTTCATGGCACGAGGCCGAGAGAGCGAGGACTTCTACTACGATGATGACGACGAGGACTACTACGAGGACGACTCGTGGGATACCGAAGCAGAGGAAGAAGAGGAAACAGAGGAAGAAGACGTCGAGTGAGCCGGCCCCCCGGGCGGCCCCACCGGAACCAACGCCCCCGTACCCCCTCGACCTCTCGTGTTTATAGGCCACAGAACGGCGTTCGCACGCTTGAGGAAGGGATTCCTCAGATGGGATGCGCGATGCCTGAGGAAAGCGGAGCGGGTGAGGTGGAAGCGCTCAGGGACGAGCTCGAAGACCTCAAAGTGCTCGTCAACACGCTGCTAACCATCATCATGGAGGAGGCCGACGGCGTCCAGTCGGGAGCGGCCCCCTCAATCCCAGACCAGCCAAAGCGCGGATACTGCATGTGATCAGTACTGCACTGGCTCCGGGTCTATACTGCGCCACAGGTACCAAGTCGCAACAGTCCTCCAAGGCCTCCACTGCTCTGCCCTTCCGACCAGCTCCTCTGTGCTCATCCCTCCTCCGTCGTTGTACAGTCCCTCCATGGCTCGAACGACACCGATGTCGCCGATTGGGAAGACGTCGGGCCTGAGCAGTGCGAAGATCAGTATCATCTCGGCGGTCCACGTCCCCACTCCCCTCAGGGCCACCAACCTCTCCGATGCCCCCTCATCGCTCAGATCCTCCCAGCGAATATCCTCGTAGCCGTTGGTCCACGCCTCGGCGATTCCGTGGATGTACTCAGCCTTACGCCCGGACAGTCCGCAGCCTCGCAACTCCTCGTGCGTGTGCGAGAGGATGGATTGGGGGGTGACTTCACCTACCAGACTCTCGACCCTCGACCAGACTGACTTGGCTGCTTTAGTCGAGATCTGTTGACTGACAATCGAACCCGTCAGTGTGAGGAACATATCTCCGCGCGAGGTCAGTACGGGCTGTTCGCGTGATGCGATGACCTCGGCTAGGATCGAATCCGCCCGACCCAAGCTGGCCTTCGCCTCCTCCCAGTATTCGGGAACCGCTCCGGGCTCGGGCATGCACGGATGTGGGGCCTCATGGTTCAAGACGACTACCACTGTGCGCCCAGTGTGAAACTAGAGTCATGGTTGATGGCCGGGGCCGCAGTGATGACCGCGGCATTCGTCGCAGTGGTGGTGTTCTCCCCCGATTCACTGATCGATGAAGACTGGGAGATCGTCGATGTCTGCCTCGCCGGTCACAGCGAGATTGCCTCCCACGATCACGCTACGCTCAGGATATTTCTCGATGGCTCCGAGGCCGCCATAGCAGCGGACATAGGCATCGACGATGCCACTTGTGACGGGATGAGGGGCATCCACACCCACGACGAAACTGGCAAACTGCACATCGAGACCCCTCGGACGATGGAGGCCCCGGTGGGTGCCTTCTTCGAGATCTGGGGCCAGACTTTCAACGAGAACCAGATCCTCAACAACGTGGCGGACGAAGACAGCGAGGTCGTCATGTACGTCAACGACGAAGTCAATGACGAGTACGGCAGTTATGCCATGCAGAACAACGATGTCATCGAAATCTACTATCGGGACAAGTCTGACTAGCCCTTGATTACGGCTATGGGCCTTAGACGCGCTACCGGCCTTGCCAGACCGGCTTCCGCAGTGAGTCGAATCACCTCATCGACGTCCTTGTAGGCGTCCGGGGCCTCTTCTGAGAGCACGTTGGGGGTCTTGACATGGACATGGATGCCCCGTGATTCGAGTGTCTCCTTGAGCGAGACGGAGTCAATGCTCTTGCGGGCAGCCGTGCGAGAAAGCCGGCGCCCGGCACCGTGGCAGGACGAGGAGAAAGCATCGTTAGCACCACTGGTCGGACCGGCTAGAACCCAAGAGGCGGTGCCCATGTCCCCGGGAACGAGAACAGGCTGACCGACTCCAGAGAATCTGGCTGCTAACTCAGGATGGTCCCCACCTAGGGCACGCGTGGCTCCCTTGCGGTGAACACAGCACCTGCAACTCACCCCGTGTACCCTGTGGTCCTCGATTTTGGCGATGTTGTGACTGACATCGTAGACCAGCTCCAGATCCCCGTCCCTGCCGTGCTGCTCGCGAAGAGCGTTGCGCAGACGCTGGGTCAGCGCCGAGCGGTTGGCGAATGCGTAGTTGCCCGCTGCGCGCATCGCATCGAGGTAGGCAGCCCCCTCGGGGCTGTGTATCGGCGCGGCTGCGAGTTGTCGGTCTGCGAGAGTGATCCCCCAGTCGGGTGAGTGCCAAACGTCGCCGACTTTGTGGTATTTCGACTCTATAGCGGCGACATGTTCGGTGCAGACCTGGTGGCCGAGCCCTCTCGAGCCGGTGTGAATCATCGCTGTAATCTGGCCCTGCCTCAGGCCATAGGCCGCCGCAGCGGATTCGTCGACGATGCGGTCGACGACTTGGAGTTCGAGGAAGTGATTGCCCGAGCCGAGCGTTCCCAGCGCAGTGGAGCCCCTCTTCATCGCACGCTCGCCCACAGAACGGTCCTCACTGTCGAGGCGCCCGTTTGACTCGATGGCATCGAGGTCACGGTCCTCTCCCCAGCCGAGCTCCACGGCAGCACCCGCACCCTCTGAGAGTACCAACTCCATTTCGCCGTCCCCTAATTGAACTCCTCCCTTTCGGGTGACCCCGGCGGGAATCGAGCGCGACAAACTAGCCGCGAGCAGTTTCGAATCGATGTCGGAGTAACTCATCTCGGTTGCACAGAGTCTGACTCCGCAGTTGATGTCGAAACCGACACCACCCGGTGAGATGACCCCGCCCTGCTCGCCCGCCTCGGTGTCTGTGGCCACCACTCCACCAATCGGGAAACCATACCCGAAGTGCCAGTCCGCCATTGCCCATGCATCCCCTACAATTCCAGGCAGGGCAGCGGTGTTGACCAGTTGTCCCGGCGAACGGTCGTCCGAGTGCTCGGCCATGTGCCGCTCATCAGTAATCAGCATGGCGTCAGTCAGCATATCGCCATGCTTCGTGATGCGTACTCTCCCCGGACCAGCCGTCTCTAGGAATTCCCTCCACTCGGCAGCCACGGGCAACCCTGCTACGCCCCCGCTTTCAACACAACGGGCACCTCCGGCACAATTGCCTTCAAGACTGCCTGTCCGATGGCAGAGCGCAGGTAAGGTGCGGTAGCATGGCTTTCGGTGAGATTCACATCCCCTTCTGGGAGGAGTCAGGACACATCTGCAAGACATGCCGGGTGACCGGCGCACGCTTCTGGACGAGGGACGAAAATCGCACCACTTGCGGTGATTCGACCGAGGATCCATACACCTTCATCGGCAACCCTGCCATCGAGGGATTCCCTATGCGGGGAAAGGCTCTGAAGGATGCCATGAGGGAAGCCTTCCTCGATTTCTTCGAAAAGCGCGGTCACATGCGAGTCGAGCCTTACCCNATCATCGCCAGATGGCGCGATGACATCCACNTGACCATCGCCAGCATCGCCGACTTCCAACCTCATGTGACCAGCGGGCANGTGCCGCCGCCGGCCAACCCGCTGNCNATCAGNCAACCATGCATCAGGCTGACTGATGTGGCCGCAGTNGGGCGTTCTGGTCGACACCTATCGACATTTGAGATGATGGCNCACCACGCTTTCAACAGGCCCAGAGACGACGACGTTGTCTACTGGATAGACCAATGCGTGCGCTATTGCGACGAGATGCTCATCGATTCATTCGGAATCAGCCCCGAGGAACTCACCTACGTCGAGAACCCGTGGTCCGGAGGCGGCAACGCCGGCCCGGCCCTAGAGGTCATCATAGGGGGGCTAGAGCTTGCCACCCTCGTCTTCATGAACCTCGAAGAGGACGATGACGGCGATGTCGAAATCAAGGGCCTGCGATACAAGGAGATGGACCTGCAGATCATCGACACCGGCTACGGTCTCGAGAGGTTCTGCTGGGCCGCTGCCGGCACCTCTACGATCTACGAAGCCATCTACCCCAGAATCAGTGGCTTGGCTGAAGCAGCTCAGCGACTTCGACTCGGTAGTCTCATCACTCGGGATGGAGGTCGATGTGGACACTCTTCTCGGAGAGCTCTCGAGGCTTGCCGGGATTCTCAATATCGATGTCGGAACTGATGTCGGGGCACTCTACGATAAGCTGGTCGAACGGCTCTCAGAGAACGGTATAGAACTCTCTGTGGATGAGTTGAAACGAGTGACTGAGCCGCTGTCCTCGATATACGCCATCCCTGATCACATGCACGCGCTGTGCAATATGCTGGGCGACGGCCTGGTGCCGAGCAACGCTAAGGCGGGCTATCTGGCGCGGATGCTAGCCCGTCGAGCTTGCCGGATGAAGGACGACCTCGGCGCGTCTGTCGGCCTCGCTGACTTGGGGGCACACCACATGGATGCCCACCTCGATATGAGTTCGTTCGTGCAGTCGCGCGAAGGCATCCTCAGGATTCTCGAAATCGAGGAGATGCGCTACTACGAGATGCTTAGGAAGGGGGAGGCCGCTGTGCGCACCGCCCTCAAGCCGATTCCCAAGGATTCTGCTGAGGCCCCCGACGAGACGCTATTTCGCCTCGCCGAGGAGAGGGGCCTAAGTCCCGACATGGTCGTCTCGATAGCGCATGGACTCGGCTGGGAGAGCCTGTCCGTGCGCGTGGGGTTCGCAGCCGACATGGCCGCTCGCAATGCTGAGATGACCAAGACGGCGGCCAAGGCCAAGGATAGGAAAAGCGTCATCGAAGTCCCGATTATTCCTGCCACCTCAGCAGACTACTACAGCGATACAAGCGCCACCGAATTCACCGCCGAAGTGCTACATTGCGCCTCACTTTCAGACGATGCAGTGGAGTCTCTGAACCTGTCTTCAGAGGTGCGTGGAGCGCCAACACACGCAGTGGTGCTCGACCGCACCCTGTTCTATCCCGAGGGAGGGGGGCAGTTGGGCGATCAAGGCACGCTGACCCAGAATGGCTCGGTCGCCAATGTCGTCGATACCCGAGTCGAGAACGACGTGATTCTGCACCTCACCGACGCCCCCTTGAGCGGCGGCTCTGCCAGTGGCACGGTTGACTGGGGGCGCCGCAAGCAACTGATGGACCACCATACTGCCGTCCACATCGTCGGCGGCTCTGCCAGAGAGGTCCTAGGCCCCCATATCTGGCAGGCCGGCTCCAACAAGGGCGCTCGCTACGCGAGGCTGGACATCACCCACCACTCGAGGCTATCTAGGGAGGTACTGGATACCATCGAGGACAGGGCCAACGAGATAGTCGAGGCGAACCCCGGAATCGAGAAACTGGTTATGGACAGGGCGGACGCTGACGCGACGTTCGGTTTCGATATCTACCAGGGCGGCCCGCCCAAACACAGCCAGATCCGCATCATCAAAATCGGTGACTACGATACCCAAGCCTGCGGAGGCACGCATCACGACGCAGCCGGCGAAGTCGGGGAGTTACGCATCATCAGGTCGAGTCAAGTCCAAGACGGAGTGGAGCGTCTGCAGATCGTGGCAGGGGAGACGGCACGCGAGCACGCCCGGCGTCAGGAGCGCCTTCTCGGCGAGACTTCGGAGATTCTCGGAGTGCAGCCAGACGACCTGCCGCGAACCGTTTCCCGCTTCTTCGACGAGTGGAAGTCACAACAGAAGCGCATTGAGTCACTGGAAGCAGAAATAGTGAGATTGCGGACCGATGGCGGCGGTGATGCAGCGGTCGAGAAGGCCGGTGTCAGATACGTGGTAATGGAATCAGGCGGAGACGCCAAGCAGATGATGGCGATGCTCGGCGAGCTGACTCGCGACCCTTCCACCCCGACCCTCGCAGTACTCGGAAGCCGGGAGGGCGGTGGAACACTCATCGTCGCTTCGACCGAGGGCAGCATCGCAGCAGAGCAGCACAACGCAGTGGAGATCCTCAACGCAATAGCAGGCCACATCGGAGGAGGGGGAGGGGGCAGGCCCACCATCGCGCAGGGCGGTGGCTCTAACCCCGACGGCATACCAGACGCTCTCGACGCCGCTCGCTCGCTACTCGGCATCTGAGCAATCTGCAATCCGTCGATTTGATGGCCGAACCTCATCACGCACGAGCGTGGTCGAACAGGTCGACGTCTCTGCCCGCGCGGCTGCAATAGAGTACGCCATCCGCGACGTCGTGATTCCCGCAGTCGAACTCGAGGCGCAGGGCCATGAGATAATCCGACTCAACATCGGCGATCCGCTGGCCTATGACGGACTCCCGACTCCAGACCACATGGTCGCCGCCTTCAAGGCGGCTCTGGACAGGCAGGACAACGGCTACGGCCCATCTTACGGAATTTCCGAGCTGCGTGACGCCATAGCCTCAAGCGAACGCGCGAAAGGATGGGACTGCTCCCCTGACGACGTCTATGTGACCAACGGCGTGACCGAGGCCCTGCAGATCATCTTCGCTGCCTTCCTGGAGGAAGGCGACACCGTCCTAGCACCCGGGCCGCATTACCCCCCCTACATGGCCTACCCGCAGATGTTCGGGGGCACCACGGTCGAGTACCGGTTGGACCCGAACGATGGCTGGCGCATCGACCTAGAGGACATCCGCTCGAAGATGGACGACAGCGTCCGCCTGCTGGTCCTGATCAACCCCAACAATCCAACAGGCAACGTCGCCACCCCTGAGGAGGTCGATTCACTCATCGAGATTGCGAGTCAATGGCCCAAGTGCACGATTATCGCAGACGAGATCTACGACGGACTGGACTTCACCGGCCACCAGTGTTCGGTCGCATCTCGCTCCGAGCAAGTACCGGTGATTGCGCTCAACGGGGTCTCAAAGGTCTATTTCGCACCCGGTTGGAGGGTCGGCTACATGGCTTGGCACGACCCCCAAGACAGACTGGGATTGGTCAGGGACGGGGTGGAGCGGCTGCTGCGCAGCCGACTTTGTGCTTCCACGCCAGCGCAGTACGGCTTCCTCGCAGGCCTGACTGACGAGACGGGCTGGCTGGAAGACCATCGTTCCAGAATCACTGACAGGATAGGCTACTGCCTGAGGAGGATCGAGGCCATAGACGGATTGGAATGTGGGGCTCCCGGTGGAGCGTTCTACCTGTTCGTGAGAATCACGGACCCGGGNATAGCTGCCGACGACAAGGCGTTCGTACTCGATTTGCTGCACCAGCACCACGTGCTGCTCGTTCACGGCTCGGGCTTCTCGCCGGAGTTCGGACAGGGCCACTTCAGGATGGTCTGCCTGCCGCCTGTCGATGTCCTCGCCAAGGCCTTCGACCGCATCGAGGCATTCCTGGATGGCTGACCGATGGGGCTCTTCGACTTCCTCAGGGAACTTTTCTCCTCTCCGGCGGGCCCAGAGGAGTTGGTAAAGGAACGCTGGATAGCGTTCGATGACGGCACCTACAGGGATATGCTTCGAGACTACGATGAGATGGCTTGGCGAGTAGGAGTGGGTTGGTTCGAGTCGTGGTTCCAGGGGCTTGAGAAGAGGACCGCGCAGAGCCTCGGCCGGCGCCTCGCACATGCCGCAGTGGAGCACGAGGAGTACATGATGGGATTGGGAGGATCGAGCATCCCTTCCGGACGCGACCCCGAATCCTGGTCGCGTACCATCATGCACTGGGAGACGAGCGGCCTCGGAAGGTTCGGGCTTCTTGAGGACGGCGATGAGACTAGGATAGTGGTCGAACTCCCCGCCTCGGGACCCATCTGCTCCGGACTCATTGCCGCAGCTTGGGAGAAGGCAACGGGCAAGCGGCACCGTTTCCTCTGGTCGGAGAGCGCAGGCGATGGACTGGTCATCACCCTGACCCAAGACGACGCACAAGTCCCCGGGCCGAAACCCCTCAGTCCTAGTTGGAATGATCAGGGCCCCGCTGCTGATGTCATGCCCGAGACGAACGATGAGATATGGCTGGATCTGCGAGCCGATTCCCCTGGTCACTGGTCGATAATGAACGAGCGCAGGATGTTCGTCCTCCTCGACCTAATACTGCGCTTCGAGGAATACTGCATCCCGTACCTAGATGGCAACTGTGGTGTAAGGTTTGAGGACTACTCCTGGGGTGGCTTGGACGAGAAGCGCTCTGCGTGGTGGACGGCTGCTGCCGACTCGGCCAGAGAAAGGTTCGTCTCGGAGGGCCATCACGTCTTAGTCCGCGAGCATTCCGACTGGGCCAGCATCGCCCATCGGCATCTGTCATACCACGGACTCGGGAGAATCGAGTCGACGAAGCAGACCGACGAGCACGGAGGAGTCAGTATAACTTTCTCCACAGTGTTCCATCCAGCCATTGTAAGTGGAGTACTGCTCGGCTGCTGGGAAAGAGCGTACGGTAGGAACGGACGCTCCTTGGTAGCTTTCGTGGAAGGCAGAACGACGCTCGAATTACGCTCTTCAAGAGAGATAGCCTCCTGACTTCGGCCGCTCAGTGGCCGTGAAACATTATATTGGTGCCCAATTTCACTCGGTCGGCCCCCTTGGGGCCGGG
>JGI24819J35694_1000196_pt1 | contig 13329 bp, 9 predicted proteins | sample METZYME_3_800m_FD_35694 | JGI IMG/M metagenome (IMG submission 35694) | reverse complement strand
CTGGAAGGCCTGCCTGATCGGCGGGCAGCTGGCCCGCCGCTATCGCGTGCCTTNCCGGTCGTCCAATGTCAACGCCTCGAACAGCGTGGACGCCCAGTCGGCCTACGAGAGCGTGATCGCCCTCTGGGGGGCTGTCATGGGCGGCGTCAACCTGCTGTTGCACGGCGCCGGGTGGTTGGAGGGCGGCCTCCTGGCCTCCTACGAGAAGATGGTTATCGACGCCGACATCTTGAACATGGTCACAGCCATGCTGGAGCCGGTGGTCATCGACGACGCCGCCCTGGCTGTCGAGGCCATCGCCGAGGTCGGGCCGGCCGGGCACTTCTTCGGGACCCAGCACACCCAGGACCGGTACGCCACCGAGCACTTCCAGCCCATGGTCTCGTCGTGGGCCAACTTCGAGACCTGGGACGAGGGCGGACGGGTCGAGGCTCACCAGCGGGCCGAGGCCCTGGCCCGCATCCTCGTCGACGCCCACCAGGAACCGCCCATGGCNGCAGACCGTCGAGCCGCCCTCGACGACTTCGTGGAGCGTCGGGTCGCCGAGGGTGGCGTCGAGACGGACTACTGACCGGAAACGCGGGAGGGCACGGTTGACATGGGGGNGCTCCCCGACGAAGCACANGTGGTGGTGATCGGTGGCGGCGTGGTCGGCGCCAGTGTGCTGTACCACCTCACCCAGGCCGGCTGGACAGACGTGATTTTGATGGAACGACGGGAGCTGACCGCCGGATCCACCTGGCACGCCGCNGGTGGCATGCACACCATCAACGGAGACCCCAACGTGGCCGCCCTCCAGCGGTACACCGTGCAGCTCTACGAAGACCTGGAGAAGGCCTCCGGCGTGTCCTGTGGGGTCCACTTGACCGGCGAGGTGATGCTGGCCGACGACGAGGACCGCATGGACTGGCTGCGCATGGCCCATGCCCGCGGCCGCTACCTGGGCATGCAGACCGAGCTGATTTCGGTGGCCGAAGCCAAGGAGAAGATTCCCTTCCTGGTCGAGGACCACTTCGTGGGGGCTCTCTGGGACCCGGTGGGCGGCCACGTCGACCCGTCGGGCGTCACCAACGCCTACGCCACGGCAGCCCGGCTGGCCGGAGCCGAGGTCCACCGCAACACCTGGGCCCACGACATCGTGTCCCGCCCCGACGGCCGATGGGACGTCGTAACCGAACAGGGCACCGTCACCTGCGAGCACTTCGTGAACTGCGGCGGCCTGTGGGCCCGCGAGGTAGGCCGTATGTGCGGCCTGGAGCTGCCCATCCTGGCTATGGAACACATGTACCTGGTGACCGAGGAGCTCCCGGAAATCCGACCCTGGCTGGACGCCACCGACGGCCACGGCGTCGGGGCCATCGACTTCGGCGGTGAGATCTACACCCGTGCCGAGGGCGGCGGCCTGCTCCTGGGCACCTACGAGAAGGCCTGTGTGCCGTGGTCGGTGAAGGAGACCCCGTGGGACTTCGGGACACAGCTCCTCACCCCTGATCTGGAACGCATCGCCCCGTCGTTGGCTGTCGGCTTCGAGCACTTTCCGATCTACGCCGAGGCGGGTATCCGCCGGGTCGTCAATGGCCCGTTCACCTTTGCACCGGACGGGAATCCCTTGATCGGTCCCATCCGCGGCCAGCGGGGCCACTGGGTGGCCTGTGGCGTCATGGCCGGCTTCAGCCAGGGTGGCGGCGTAGGCCTGGCCATGGCCAACTGGATGACCACAGGCGACCCCGGCTTCGACGTTTGGGGTATGGACGTCGCCCGGTACGGGGACTGGACCACTCCCTCCTACACCCGGGCCAAGGTCATGGAGAACTACAGCCGCCGGTTCTCCATCCCGTTTCCCAACGAGGAGCTCCCTGCCGGACGGCCCCTGCACACGTCGCCCGTCCACGGCCGCCTGTCCGAGGCCAACGCCGTCTGGGGCTCCTCCTACGGTCTGGAGCAGGCCCTGTGGTTCCAGCGGCCCGGCGAGGAGCCGGTGGAAGACGTGACTTTCCACCGGTCCAACGCCTTCGACCCGGTCGCCGACGAGGTCCGTGCCGTGCGCACTGGGGTGGGGCTGCTGGAGACCACCGGGTTCGCCAAGCACCAGTTCACCGGTCCGGGCGCCCGGGACCTTTTAGACCGGCTCCTGGCCAACCGCATCCCACCGCCGGGTCGGATGGCCCTGGCCCCGATGCTCAACGCTCAAGGTCGCCTCATCGGTGACTTCACGGTGGTCACACTGGCCGACCCGTTCAACGGCACCGAACGGTTCCTGGTCTTCGGCTCCGGGGTGGCCGAGGGGTATCACGAGCGTTGGTTCCGGGCCCACCTCCCGGTCGATGGGGCCCCCGTGCACTACCGGCCNCTCTCCCACGAGATGGCTGGGCTNTCCATCGCCGGGCCNGCCGCCCGCCAGGTGCTGNAGGCGCTGACTGACGTCGACGTATCCGGTGAGGCGTTCAGGTTCCTGGACGTCCGGGAACTGGACCTGGGCATGGTCCCGACGATCGTGGGGCGCATCTCGTTCACCGGCGACCTGGGATACGAGTTCTGGGTGCCGGCCTCGCTCCAACAGCGCCTCTACGACCTGGTGGTGGAGGNCGGAAAGCCCCACGGCCTACGACCGTTCGGCCTGCGGACCCTGGACTCCCTGCGCTTCGANAAGTCGTTTGGGGCCTGGGCCACCGAGTACCGCCCCATCTACACGGCGGACGAGGCCCGGCTGGACCGCTTCGTAAAGCCAGAGAAGGGTGACTTCATCGGTCGTGACGCCGTGGTGGCCGACCGGACCAACGGCCCCGAGCGGCGCCTGTGCGCCTTCACCCTGGACGACGGAAACGAGCGGGACACCGACGTCCTGGGTGACGAGCCGATCTGGTACGACGGGGAGGTGGTGGGCTGGGCTACTTCAGGCGGCTACGCCCACTGGTCGGAGGCCTCGTGCGCCCTGGGGTACGTCCCGACCCCCCTAGCCGACTCCACGTCCTCGGCCACCGGCTTCGAGCTCGAGGTACTGGGGGTCCGACGCCCCGCCACTCGCCGCGACGAGCCGTTGTTCGACCCGTCGGGGTCGCGGATGCGAGGCTGAGGCCCGATCGATGGGCCGGGACACACCGGAGCGGAGGATCGGACGATGGACGGACACCCCGTGGTAGACGGCGACCTGGACGACCCTCTGGTGCGCCGGGCGTCTACCGTCGGCCACCGGATGGTCATGGGGCCCGGCGAGCCGGCCCTGTCCGAGTGGGCAGCCGCTGGCTTGGTCCTTCCTGACGAGACGGCCATGATGCGCTACCGGCTGGACCGCATCGCCGACCAGCTGGTGTTGGCCGACGTGGACGGGATCCTCCTGTTCGACCCCATGAACGTCATGTACGCCACTTTCGCNCCGAACATGCAGGTCTGGCATCTCCACAACCAGGCCCGCTACGCCTTCGTGGGGGCCGACGGACGCCTTGTGCTCTTCGACTACCCCAACTGCGAGTTNCTGTCGGCCCACAACCCNTACGTGGACGANGTCCGAACNGCCACTGCGTTCACCTACTTCCTGGCCGGCGACCGGATCGACGAGCAGGCCAAGAGCTTCGCCGCCGAGGTGGCCGACCTGGCCCGCACCCACGGTGGCAGCACCCGACGCCTGGCCGTGGACTCGTCCACCACCGCGGGGATCACCGCCCTGCAGGACGAGGGCCTCACCCTGGTCGAGGGAACCCGGATCATGGAGGAGGCCCGCAAGGTTAAGGGCCCCGACGAAATCGCCGCCATGCGCTGCTCGGTGGAGGGCACCCGGGTGTCGTGTCGGAAGATGTTTGAGGCCATGCGGCCCGGCCTAACCGAGAACCAACTCTGGGGGGTGCTTTGGGCCGAGATGCTGGCCCGCCACGGCGAGTGGATGGAGTGCCGCCTACTGTCCGCCGGTCCCCGTACCAACCCCTGGTTCCAGGAGTGCAGCAGCTACGTCATCGGCGACGGTGAGATAGTGGCCTTCGACACCGACCTGGTGGGGGCCTACGGGATGATGACCGACATCTCGCGCACCTGGGTGTGTGGCGACGCTCGGCCCTCGGATACGGCCCGGCACGCCCACGACCTGGCCGTCGAGCAGGTGTCCCGGAACATCGAGTTGCTCACCCCGGGCCGAAGCTTCCACGAACTGTGCCACGCCGCTTGGGCCCCCCCGGTCGAGGACTATCGGCACTACTCGTGCCTGTTCCACGGNGTGGGCCAGGGCGACGAGTACCCCTGTATCCCCTTCCCGGAGGCCTGGGCGGACTCAGGCTACGACGGGGTGCTGGAACCCGGCATGGTGCTGACCGTCGAAGCCTACGTGGGTGCTCGGTCGGGTGGTGAGGGGGTCAAGATCGAAAATCAGGTGCTCATCACCAAGGACGGCCACGAGAACCTCACCCCGTGGACGCTCGACCTCGATTGCTTCGAGGGGCTGTGACCTCACCGGACCCGACCAGCTGACCCGACATGGCCTGCTGCCCTACTTAAGCCTCTTTCCATGACCCACCGACGGAGACCATGACCACCCCGCCCGACGAGAAGTTCACTGACCTGATCCGGAAGATCATGCCGTTCTGCGACGTGCTCGGGTTGTCGGTCATCAGCGCCACGCCCCAGCGGGTAGAAGCCATAGCTGACTGGGCNGAGGAGCGGACCACGGTGTTCGGAGGCTTGCACGGTGGCTACATCATGGCCATCGCNGATTCTGTGGGGGCGCTGTGTGCGTCTCAGAACCTTCCGGAGGGAGCGGGAACTTCGACCATCGAATCCAAGACGAACTTCCTGCGTCCGGTCACCGGTGGAACCGTCACCATCGTGGCCACACCGATCCACGTTGGGCGAACCACCATCGTCGTCCAGACCGCGATCACCCGTGACGACGGCAAGTCGGTCTCGTTGACCACTCAAACACAGGCGGTAACGGGTCCGACTTGAGGCCGGTTCGGCTAGTGGCCCCTAGTTCCCCTCGAATTCGGGTTGTCGCTTTTCGATCCAGGCCTGCGCCGCCTCCCTGGTGTCCTGCGTACCAAAGTTGGTGGCTTGGGCCTGGCCCTCGGCCTCCAGCGCCTGGGACATAGACGTCTGTCCACCGTTGTTCAACAACGCCTTGCTCATGGACAGAGCAAGAGGCGGTCCGGCGGCGATCCGACCCACCACGTCAGCCACGTGGGCATCCAGGTCGGCTTCGGCAACGATCCGGTTGACCAGGCCGATGCGGTCGGCTTCAGCGGCATCGATGACCTCAGCCAGCAGGGCCAGTTCCTTGGCCCGGTGCAGGCCCACCCGTCTGGGCAGCACCCACGATCCACCGAAGTCGATAGTGAGGCCGCGACGGGCGAAAATTTCCGAGAACCGCGCCGTGTCGGCTGCATAAACAAGGTCGCACCCCAGGGCCATGTTGAGGCCGGCTCCGGCAGCCACACCGAACACCTTGGCCACAACCGGATGCTGGCACTCATGGAGAGCCTGGGCCGATGCCTTGATCCTGCGCAGGTTGCGGAGGGGGTTGGTGGCCACCGCACCACTGGCCCGCTCCGACTGACCGCCCACATCAGCGCCCGAGCAGAAGTTGCCGCCGGCGCCAGTCAACACGATGGCCCGCACGGTCCCGTCTGAGTGAAGGTCCCGGAAGATCCGTCCGAACTCGTTGAACATCGACCCGGTCATGGCATTCATGACCTCGGGACGGTTCATCGTCACGGTGACAATGTCGCCGTCCCGCGTCACGTCCAGCCCTTCGGCCCCTTCGATCACACCGCCCACGTCGCTCCTCCGGTTCTCTTCCTCACCCGACGTTAGACCGGCACAGGGGGACCCAACCCACGGGGCGTCCTGCCCGCCGGGGCGCCCACCAGCGGACCACCGGTACCACCGGTAGCCGTCGCTAGGGTCGACACATGGACCTGGGCCTGACAGAGGATCAGGAGGCGATCCGCGACGTCTTTGCCGACTTCTTCACCTCGGAGACCGGACCCGAACGGGCCCGGGCGGCCGAGCCGGTCGGCTTCGATGCCGCAGCCTGGGAGCGACTGATGGAGACCGGCGCTCCCGGCATGGGCGTCGACGCCGATCTTGGAGGCGGTGGGGCCTCGTTGGCCGACCTAGCCGTGGTGGCCGAGGAGGCCGGAGCCCGAATCGCCCCTCTGCCCCTGATCGACCACCAGGTCACCGCCCGCCTCTTGGCCAACATGGGGGGCTGTGACGACGACGTCCTGTCCGGTGCGGCCATCGCCGGCCTGGCTGTCCGTCCGGTCGAGGACGGCACCGCCCGTACCGTTCCCACCGGAGCCGTGGCCGGCCGTCTAGTCGCCCTAGACGGTGACCGCCTGATAGCCGTCGACGGCCCTCCTGGGGATCCCCTGGCCAACCACGGTTGCCTGCCCCTGGCCCACCGGGAGGTGGGCGCGGCCACCGTGCTGGCCGAGGGACCCGAGGCGGTGGCGGCCTACGATCGTGCCCTCGATGAGTGGCGGACCCTCACCGCCTCGACCCTGGTCGGCATCACCCGGACTTCCCTGGACCTCGGCGTCGCCTACGTCAAGGAACGGGAGCAGTTCGGCCGCCCGGTGGGCAGCTTCCAGGCCGTCCAGCACCTCCTGGCCGACCTGCCCGGGCTCTTGGACGGAGCCCGCTTACTGACCGCTAAGGCGGCGTGGGCCGGTGACCGGGCGTCGGCCGGCGAGTCGGGCGTCCTGGACGTGGACGCCAACGACGTGACCGACTTTGGCGCCCTGGCCACCATGGCCCTCGTGGTCGCTGGCGAGGCGCGGCCACTTCGACCGACCGCAGCCTCCACGTGCACGGTGGCTACGGCTTCAGCGAGGAGTACGACATCCAGCTGTTCTTCCGCAGGGCCCGCGCCCTCGCCCTGCTGCTGGGAGACCCGGCCCGCGAGTGCCGGCGGCTGGCTGACCGGATGTTCACCGACCCGGCGGCCGCCTGATGGACTTCTCCCTCGGGCCCCAAGCCACCGAGTTTCGCGACCAGATCCGGGCATTTGTGGCTGAGCACCTGACGACCGAAGTGGTCGACCGAATGCACTCCACCGGCACGTTCAACGACAGGGACCTCAATGGGGCACTGGCCGACGCTGGCCTGCTGGCCGGGGCGGTCCCCGGCTACGGCGACCGCGACCCCATCGAGCTCTACGTGCTGTTCAACGAGTTAGAGAAGGCTGGAGCCCCCTACGACGGACTGGCCGTCACCATGCTGGTGGCCGGCGTGGTGAACGCAGTGGGTACCGACTTCCACCGGGAAGCGGTGCTGGACCGCCTGTTGACCGGTCGTTACAACTGTTGCCTGGGCTACAGCGAGCCCGACCACGGTTCGGATTTGGCCGCCATCACCACGAGGGCCGTCCGGGAGGGTGACGGCTGGGTGATCAACGGCCAGAAGATGTGGACCACCATGGCCCACGAGGCCGACTGGGTGATCCTGCTCACCCGGACCAACCCCGACGTACCCAAGCACAAGGGTCTGACCATGTTCTTGGTCCCTATGGACACCCCGGGTATCGAGGTCCAGCCCGTACCCACCATGGCCACCGAGCGCACAAACGCCACCTTCTACGACGAGGTCCGGGTGGGCGACGAGTGGCGCCTCGGAGAGGTCGACGGTGGCTGGACCGTCATGGGGGTGGCCCTGGCCTTCGAACGGGGGGTGATGGGCGGCACCAACCCAGCCGTTCCCCTACTGCGCCACGTCCGGGACTGGGCGGCCACCGCTCCCTCCCCGGANGGCGGACGGATGCTGGACGACCCGGTCCTGCGGGAACGNATGGCCCGTACGGCCATNGCNAACCAGGTGTCCCANCTCCTGACNCTNCGGGCGGCGTGGATNGCCGCCACAGGCGGNCTNCCCGGCCTGGAGGGATCTATGGCCAAGCTGTACGCCACCGAGCGGTACCAGCAGGCTGTGGGATGGTTCCAACAGATGGCGGGCGCCGAGGGGCTCCTAGGGTTCCACGCCGACGGGGCAGCGGCCGACGGCTGGATCGACTACGACGCCCGCCACGCCCCGGTGACCACCATCTACGGCGGAACCACGGAGATCAACCGCAACAACGTGGCCGAACGCCACCTGGGTCTCCCCCGGGCCCGCTGAACCCGTTCCCCCCGGGTCGGATCAGTCCAGGAGCCGGTCCCGCAGGTCGGCTATCCGGTCCTCGGTGAGGCCCAATCCGTCGCGCAACATGCACCCGGCGCCGCCCCACCGGTCATCCACGGCGGCTAGCTGCGCCTCGACGTAGGCCGGGGCCACCTCGATGAACGGCCGCAAGAGCTCCAGTCCCTCTTCGGTGAGCATGCCCCCGTCCACCAGGGCTGCCGCCCGGCGGGTCCCCACCCGGTTGCTCTCCAGGTAGTGCTCCACGATGGCGTCCCGCTCCACGCCAAGGGCCAACAGCAGGATGGTCCCCACCCACCCGGCCCGGTCCTTACCGGCCGAGCAGTGCCACACCAGCGGCCATCGGTCGGCATCGGTTACGAGATCCATGACCCGACAGAAGGCCTCGACCCTCCCCGGATGCTCCACCATGTTACGAGCGCCCTTCGTGGCGATAGCCGCCGCCCGGCCGTCGGACCACACGGCACGCATGGCCTCCACGTCGCCGGTGGTGATGAACTCCCGAATGTCGGCCCCAAAGCCACCTTCGTCAGGGATGGGNGCCGGGATCCCGACCGCGCCCTCGGGTATCCGGTCAGCGCCCTCGTACCGGGAGTCCACCTCGTTNCGCAGNTCCACGACCGTCCGNATGCCCAGGGCGTGCAGGCGAACTAGGTCGGCGTCAGAAGCCCGACCCAGGTGTCCTGACCGCCACAGCAGGCCACCGACGGTGGTCCGACCGTCGGTGGTGGGCAGGCCACCGATGCCTCGGAAGTTGGTGATCCTGTCCATCTCAGTCACGGTGGGCTCCACCACGGGATGATGGCACGGCACGTTCCCGCACCCCACCTCCGATGGCCGTACCATCGGGCCGTGTCCGACGGTACGGCCTCCCATCCCGACGTCCTGCTGGTCGACGACCCGCGCCCCGGTGTACGGCGGCTGACCCTGAACCGGCCCGAGAAGCGCAACGCCCTGAACAACGCCCTTCGGGGAGCCCTGTTCGCCGCGCTCCAGGAGGCCGACCGCGACAATGCCGTCCACGTGACCATCCTCCGGGGAGCCGGACCGTGCTTCTCCTCGGGGTACGACCTGGGCTCAGACCTCAGCGCCGACCGACCCTCCTACACGCCGGGGGGTGACGGGGGCTGGGCCCGCCACGTCACCGACGGCTGGCTGTCGCTGTGGGATTTGGCCAAGCCGGTAATTGCCCAGGTCCACGGCTACGCCATGGCTGGGGGCTCCGAGCTGGCCGCGGCCTGCGACCTCGTCTACTTGGCCGACGACGCCACCATCTCCCATCCTGTGCTCCGAGTAGCCGGAACACCTGACTTCGCCATCCACCCGTGGCTGGTCGGCCTGCGCAACTCCCTGGAGATGGTCCTTACCGGCGATCCGGTGGACGCCGCCGAAGCGGTCCGCGTCGGTTACGCCAACCGGGCGTTTCCTCCTACCGAGCTGGACGAGGCGGTGCTGGCTGTAGCCGAGCGCATGGCCTCCATCCCCCACGAACTCCTGCAGCTCAACAAGCGCTGGGTGTACCGGGCTATGGACGCCATGGGTGCCCGAACGGCCATCCGGTCGGCCCCCGACCTGGGTGCCCTGGGCCCTCACGTCCCGTCCATCCGGGAGAACCTGGACGGGCTCCGGAGCCGCATACGCGACGCCGCCCGCTCACCGGACGACGACCCGGCAACCTGACGGAGGGCGGCCTCTCCTAACGGTCCGGCCGAATCAGGCGCCGGTTGGGACCCGCCTGGTCCGACTGACCATCCGGTTCTCGAAGGCCTCAGCCTGGGCAATCAGCGCCTCCGGAATGGCCAGGATCTTCTCCTGCAGTTCCTCGCCCCGGGAGTCAAGGCCCTCGATGGACCCCACCTTCCAGTGGCGGAGCAGCGGTTGGACCACCTGTTCGGCATGGATCCGCAGGTTGTAGATCCCGGCCCGGGCAATGGCCACGGCACGNCGNCTGAAGTTCGGAATCANGGTCCCGGGCATCTTGAAGTCGGACAGGACCTGGTGGACGGCTCCCAGCACGAAGGTGGGNGCCTGGCGCAGCATGGCCGTGGTGACCCCCCGGTAGAACATGAAGTGGTGGTTCTCATCGGCGGCGACCCGNGTCATGACCTCGTGGGCCACCGGACAGTCGGCCTTCACCCCGGTGTTGCGGTGGCTGATGCGGGTGGCCAGTTCCTGGGCCGACGTGTAGACGAACACCTCCACTGGGCACGGGGAGTCGTAGCGCCAACCGCGGGTCACCGTGGCCAACCGCTCGTCCTCCAGTTGGGCAGGATCGCAGTTCCGGGTGGTCAGCAGGTAGTTACGGATGGCGATGGAGTGCTGGCCCTCCTCGGCTGTCCACAGGCGGGACCATTCGGCCATCGGCGAGTCCTCGGGGAAGCTGCCAGCGATCTTCGCGTGGTAGTAGGGCAGGTTGTCCTCGGTCAGTAGGTTCAGCTGCAGGGCGGTCCGGACCTCCGGGGACAACGTGGCCTGGGACTCGTCCCACGGCTCATCGCGGAAGCTCCGGCCCAGTTCCCACGGAACGACGTCGTGGGCATACCAGTGCTGTCGGCGCTCCCGGTGCTCGGCCATGAGCCGGGAGATCTCCGGCTCGACGGACGAGACCAACTCAAACGATTCGGCAGTGGCGGTCACGGCGCTCCGATCCCACGACGGGCCGCCCCTCGGCCCGGTAAGGAACAGGCTAGGTCACCCCGGGGGAACCCGACACCCGGCCGAGCCCGGAGGGACGCTCCCGTCCGATCAGTCGGTGACAGCGGGCTCGAGGTCGTCGTAGGTCTTGTTCCGGCGGAACTCGGTGATGATCTTCTTCGACGTCGTGGCCAGCATCACTCCGGCGAACATGGTGAGAAAGGCGCCAGCGCCAGTGACGACCTTGAGGTCCGACACCCGGGCCAGGCTGGCGATCCACACGATGGCGACCAGCGCGAGGCCACCTCCCGCGCCGGCGACCATGACACTCCAGCGCCATCTTCGGTTCTCGTCCAGGCCCAGCAAACCCGATGCCGGCAGAGTGAGCGCCGCGCCAATGATGGACATCCCGATGGCCAGGCGGCCAAGCCCGCCACCGTCCTCAGAAAGCCCGTCGGTAACCACCAGAGCAGTCATTCGGTACTTGTTGCGCAGCGAGACGGCGATGGCAGCGTTGGATGCCGCCATGGCCGGAAACTCGTTCGTCTCGTCCCGAAGTCGAATCAGTTCCGCCTTGACGTCNTCGGGAAGGTCCGTGGCTGNACGTTCGTCGAANGTCCAACCGGAAATCGAACCGACCAGGACCAGGACAACGGCGAGGATGCCCNCNNCCATNNGACCCCAGCTGACAATTCGGTCCAAAGGTCGGAAGGCTGAGTAGGGCGCCGTCTGCAGGGCCAGGACCGCGCCGGCCAGCATCACGACGCTGGCCACAATGGCCAGCATCACGCCCGGACCGTGGTTATAGGTCTCGACATCGACGAAGGGGGAGACCACCTGGTAGGTGAGGGCGGCGACCAGCATGCAGCTCGAGGTGACGACCACGGCGTCTGCTGCGAACCAACGGGAGCCCGACCGTAGGACGACCACGGCCATCACGCCGATGGTGACGGTGGTCAGCAACTGCATGTCCAAGAACACCGCCGAATCGCCGGAGCCGATACTCCCGATGACCAGCCATCGGAGGGCGACGCCACTTGCCAGCGCTCCCAGGACGGTGACCCGCCGCTCGGAACCGGTCCCTTCAAGTACCCGATAGACGGCCCCGGCCAGCACGAGGGCCACCAGGTCCTTGACGTCGAGCACCGTCGAGAGCGGCGCGACGGCCATGCCTACGATGGCGACCACCGCACCGGCCGCCAGGTTGTTCCAGGTCGTCCGATCGGCGTCGAACAGGCTCGTGTTGTTCAGGACGGCCAGCACGATCGCTCCGAGGGCGAGGACGATCACGGCGAGGACCTCTCCGGCCATACCGGTCGGGCTTTCGAAGATGTGCCCGAGCAGGCCCGCCGTAACGGCCCAAGTCCCGACCATCTGCCAGGACACCGGAACCGCCACCTTTGCTAGGACGCAAACGAGGGCGAGAATCGCCGGAATCGCGAAGGTCTCGACGACCACCGACCAGAAGGCCTGGGCCTCATAGCCCTGGAGGTTGGAAAGCATCGTGTACCCGTCGAACTCGCCCAGGATCGGGTATATGAAGATGGCGGTGAACGCGCCGAGCGCCAGGGATACCAAGCCGGCAGGACCTCGGGCCCGTCCGATCCCGCCCGTCCAGAAGATGCAGGAGACGGCGGCGAAGACGGAGAAGAAGCCCAGAGCCAGAACCACGAGGCCAGCCCACGAGCCACCGGATGCCTGGTAGCCGTTGAACGACTCGCCGATGAGGTCTACGTCTGCATCACGGGAATGGCTGCTAAGGAGGCCAGCATCGTTGCCCCATGTCATCTTGGTGGAGAGGACCGCGACGACCCCGGCGATGCCGACGACAGCCATGCCGAGGCGCTCTCGCCCCGAGGCCACTACCTCGTGCTCGACGTGGACGGCCTTTGATGCCTTCTGGTCTTCGGTCTCGGCTGCCTCGACCTTCCTGAGGAGTGCTTCAGGGTCCTGGCGGTGGCTCATGGCCTCCCGGATCCGGGATAACAGGTTCTGTCCACCCTCCTCCTCGGGCTGGGAGAGGCGGTCGAGCACAACGGCCACTGCCCACAAGGCGAGACCGGATGAGATACCGAGGCCGATGTCGAGGTTCTGGACGGCCCGGAAGACCAGGAGTCCGAGGCCCCCGGCGCCCATGATGGCGGCGATGCCGACCATGGCGATAGCCAGCATGAGGGTCTGGTTGAGGCCGGCCATGATCGAAGGTTTGGCCAGCGGCAACTGGACGTCGGTCAGGACACGCAACTCGGTGGCGCCGTACGCCCTGCTGGCCTCCACGACGTCCTCGGGAACGTGTCTGATCCCCAGGTTGACCATACGCACCAGCGGTGGCAGGGCGTAGATCATGGTCACCATGGTCGCCGGGATGACTCCGATGCTGAAGAAGAACACGAACGGCACCATGTAGACGAAAGTGTGGACGGTCTGCATGGCGTCCAGGATCGGCCTGGTGACGTTCCACACCGAGTCCACCCTGGCGCAGAGGATCCCGAGTGGGAGGGCGATAATCGTGATAAGCCCGACGGCCACGAGAACCATCCCAATGGTCCGCATGGTCTCTACCCAGTACATCGATCC
>JGI24819J35694_1000186_pt1 | contig 13574 bp, 15 predicted proteins | sample METZYME_3_800m_FD_35694 | JGI IMG/M metagenome (IMG submission 35694) | reverse complement strand
GCAATTGGTGGTATTGGAATTGTTTTTGGCCTTGCCACCTGGGGTTATCGGGTAATGGAGACGGTGGGCAAGCGCATTACAGAACTCACGCCGAGTCGAGGTTTTGCGGCTCAACTTGCAGCTGCGACCACGATCGTAGTTGCCTCCCGACTCGGTATACCGGTATCGACAACGCACACCTTGGTCGGAGCGGTGCTGGGTGTAGGACTCGCTCGGGGTATCAGTGCACTGGACATGCGTGTCGTCGGAAAAATCATTGCATCGTGGGTTGCTACACTACCCATTGCAGCAGGACTATCTATGTTCTTCTATTTCTTTTTCAAAGGCCTATTAACAGGCTAGGAGATAATTATGGCGTGGATTGACAAGCTTGTCGGAAAATCGCCAATCGGCCCTATACAGAAACACATGCAGGTGGCCGTACTCTGCGCGCGAGAGGTGATACCGCTGCTCGAAGCAATGGCAGCGGGTGACGATGAAGCGATTCGTGAGCGTCGAGCAGAAATCGATCGGCTGGAGCACGAAGCGGATCAACTCAAGCACGAGATTCGCAGTCATATGCCCAGGCGTTTTATGATGGCAATGGACCGTCGAACGATGCTGGAGATTCTGGACTACCAGGATTCGATAGCGGATGTTACTCAAGATATCGCTGAGTTGGCTGATCAGCGCGGCATGCATTTACCGGAATCGCTTAAGGAGCCCGTCTTGTCGATGGCCCAGAGCGTTATGTCTGCCTGTGAACAAGGTCAACGGATTATTGATGAACTGGATGAATTGGTTGAAACTGGATTCGGTGAAGGGGAGGTCGCTCGCGTTGACGAAATGGTTAGGGAACTGGGTCGTCTCGAGAGTCAAACGGATGCTGAATTGGATCGTGCTGCACGAGCGCTTTTCGCGATGGAGTCAGAACTGGGGGTCGCAACGGTCTTCTGGCACCAGATTATTCTCTGGATTGCAAACCTGGCCGATCTATCTGAGCGGGTTGGTAATCGCCTGCGATTATTGATGGCCAACTGAATAGATGCTTGAGTGCGACCTGCATCAAGTTGGAATGATCTGGTCTATTTAGATTCTAATCGTCGGGAGGCNAGCCAGCCAATGGTGAGTGTTGCCACTACCGCACCAACAAGCTGAGCCACGATGAAACCCGGNGCATGTGCAGGATAAATACCACTAAAAGTATCGGTGAGGCTACGGGCGATTGTGACGGCGGGATTAGCGAACGATGTTGANGCCGTAAACCAGTAAGCCGCTGTGATATANAGGCCGACCATGTAAGCTACNGCTTCTGGTCTCCAGCGTAAGGTACCCAGGATNGTCGCGACCAGTCCAAAGGTTGCCACTCCTTCAGAAAGCCACTGGGCACCTCCCGTTCGNGCGTGACTGGACAACTGAAATAACTCCTGCGCAAACATCAGGTGTGCCGACCANGTGCCGATTATTCCGCCTATGATCTGCACTGCAACGTAGGCGATGGCTGCACCGATGGTGATTTTCCGACGGAGGAGGAAAGACAGGGTGACCGCAGGGTTGAAGTGGGCGCCGGATATAGGTCCAAAGATCGTGATGAGTACGACCAGTATCGCCCCGGTGGGAATAGTATTTCCTAAAAGTGCGATGGCTACGTTGCCGCCAGCAAGATTCTCCGCCATGATTCCGGACCCCACTACGGTTGCGAGGAGCATGGCTGTGCCTAATGTCTCTGAGACTAGCCGTCGTCGCAGATCAAACTGTGACATGACTTAAACAGCGTCCTGTGTTGATCGAGCGATACTTGGGTCAATCACTACAAGCTGTGACAGTAGTTCAGCTTTGTCGAATGAATCGATGGCTAACTGAATAAAGGTACTTATCTGGTTGCTCAGTAGGTGGTAGGTGAAACTGAATGNCTGTGCAATATCATCATCCGATCCNTCAACTGCAGCAGGATCTGGTAGTCCCCAGCGCACCGTCATCGGNTGACCGGGCCAGATGGGACAGGTTTCAGCTGCGGCGTTGTCGCAGANTGTGANAATAAAATCGATCTGGGGAGCAGATGGACCTGCAAACTCGTCCCAACTCTTTGAGCGTAGGTGGTCAATGGGGTGGTCCNGGCCNCTCAGCAGATTCAGCGCTGCGGGGTGAATCTCGCCACGGGGAAAGCTGCCCGCAGAGTTTCCGGTACAGAGAAATAGCACATGGTAGCTTGTTGAAATCATCTCAACCTTGTCTACGGATCATTACCCAACTAGGTGGTTGCAGTACGCCGGCGCGCTGATGGTGACGAGAGCAGTGGCCCACACAGCTCCGGTTTGCCGTTGCAACAATCCTGAATGAGGTGGTTGAGTAGTTGTTGAATGCCCTCAGGATCTATGCGGTAGACAATCGAACGCCCAAAGCGGGTGGAATCCAATAGGCCAGCACGTGTCAGGATGGCCAAATGTGTGGAAAGCGTGTTGTGAGGGATTGCCAGTTTTTGGGCGATATCTCCAGCCGCGAGACCAGCGGGACCGTTACGCACCAGGAGCCTGAACACTTGCAGACGACTGGTTTGCGCAAGTGCAGATAAGGCATTGACCGCGTGTCGTTCGTCCATATGTCGAGTATTATCGAATTAAAATTTGGTTGCAAGATTTGGGTTAGGGGTTATTGGTCAGTTCGACGGCATCTGGTCGCATACGGCCTCGGGCGCATACAATGCGCCTTCGATGGTAAGGGCATGCCTGATCATATGGCCCAGGATGGTTTGGCTGGAGTCATCAATCTGGGAGCTGTCAGCGTGCTGCCGACGTTTAATCGACATTACGTCCAATTTGGGAGCACGCTGTGTCTCAGAAAGTTGTGTCTGCCAGTAATCCACCGAAACGGGCTGCCGGCGAGCCTGTGGTCAGACCCAGAGACGCGAGTTCTCTGATCGTAACTCGGCGGGAACGACAAAAGATATTTGTGCTGATGGGTCGGCGAAGCCCTACGGCACGGTTCATGCCTGGCGTTTTTGTTTTTCCGGGCGGCGCAGTTTCATCCGGTGATGGTCGTGTATTGCCCGCTACCGGACTAGATCCCACCTATACCACCTTGATGGGAATTGGCGAATCACAAAGTCGAGCACGCGCCTTGGCGATGGCAGCAGTTCGGGAAACTTGGGAAGAGACTGGATTAGTCGTCGGTGTAGCCGGCCAACTTAAGGGTAGCCGGGAGGCCTCATGGGAAGCGATTCGATCGCTTAATCAGGTTCCTGATCTCCAGCATCTGCGCTATGTGGGTCGTGCAATAACGCCATCATTCAGCAAGATTCGTTTTCATGCTAGGTTCTTCACCGTCGATGCCAGTCATCTCAACGGCGAATTGCAGGGAGACGGCGAGCTGGTCGAAGTAGGCTGGTGGAACGTCGCGACTCTTAACGATCTGCCGATGCGTGGAGTCACCCGGTTTATGTTGGATCGTGCCGTTGCGCTTATACGTGGTGAGGTCGACGAAAGACCTACGCCTATTTTCCGTTGGCGCGGCAGCCGCCGTGTCGCCTGGCGTTGAGGGCTACCTTAAGAACCTAAAATATGTGTCGGAGCCGCTTCCTGCGATTGGCTGAACTTCACCAAGTCGTTCGAGATGCTGGATGGAAGCCAGGGTCGACAGGCCGGCTGCGCTGTGCAGTTCGGGCTGAATGTCAGGATACATCTGGGGAACCATGTCGGTGATGCGAAGATCTTCTAATTCTAATAGCGTACGAATTGTCTCAATGCGCAGTAAGCGGTGCTCAATCAAAGCAGTAAGATAGGGTAGAGGGTCCTTGATTGGTGCACCATGTGTGGGCCAGAAGCGATCTTCATTCCGCGTCAAGAGTTTATCAAGGCTGGACAAATAGTCTGTCATATTGCCGTCCGGCGGTACGATCACGGTCGTAGACCAGCCCATAACATGGTCACCGGTAAAAAGAGCGTTACCCTCGTTCCAGGCATAGCACATGTGATTGCTGGTATGGCCTGGCGTGTGAAGGCATTCCAGTGTCCAGCCGTTACCGATAATTCGCTCTCCATCGCGGACGTATACATCTGGAACAAAATTACGATCAACCCCTTCCTCTAGGTTTTCCGTAGGGTTGGATGCAGAACCTCCATGAGGACCATAGGCATAAGTGGGTGCACCAGTCGCTGCCTTAAGCGGTTCAGCCGCCGGTGAGTGGTCACGGTGACAATGGGTCACAATAATATGGGTAACCTGCTCGTTAGCAACGCTGTCGATCAAGGTCTGGACATGAGCTTGATCATTCGGTCCCGGGTCGATTACAGCGACTTCACCTTCGCCCAGTATGTAAGTACCTGTTCCATGGAAGGTGAACGCACTCGGGTTCCTGGCGGTGATACGGCGAAGACCTGTAGTAACCAGTTCAGCGACGCCATAGGCGAAGTTATGGTCTTTGATTAAAGGAATTTCGACCACGTGGATAGTGATCTCCCCGGTCAGTCGACGGTGATCCAGGTATTGGTCTCAGGTTGAAATGCTTCCAGTGGTTGGAAGCAGGCTTTATACGACATTTTCTGGCAGTCCTTAATCCAGTATCCGAGATAAAGCCAGTCGTACTCGATGCTTCGGGCAAGTTCGATCTGTTTCAGAATAGTAAAAATACCTGGGCTTCGATGAGATTCGTCCGGATCATAAAATGTGTAGACAGCGGACAGGCCGTTGGCTACATGATCTATCACCGATACCGACAGCAGTCGACGTCCGATTCGCAGTTCAAGGATGAAGGTATCGATGTTTGAATTGATTAAAAACTGTCTGTATTTTCCTGAATCCGGGTCATCCATGCTGTCGCCAGTATGACGATCTGACTGATAGCGTCGGTAAAGCGAGAAGTGTTCCTCGGTAAATCTAGCCGTTCGTAACTCGGTCGTCACAGAAGCGTTACGCTTCATAGCGCGCTGTTGCGAGCGGTTTACTTTGAAGTCTTGTACAGGAATCCGGACTGAACGACACTGGTCGCACTGCGGGCAGTGGGGGCGGTAGTAAAGCGTGCCATTTCGGCGAAAACCATTGTCAATCAGGCTGTCATACAGAGCAGGAGTGACATCGAAGCGTGGGTCAACCAGGAGGTTCGCCGCTGTTCGATCTAACAGGTATGGACAGCGGTGCTGTGTTGATTTGTATAGGTCCGGGGCAGACTGTTGACGCGTCATAGTAGATCCAGACTGTCAAAACTGTAGTTCCAAGTGTCAGGCTGCGATTCGACGGCGAGCGCAGCCTGCAGTTGGCCCGAAAACCTGGCACGCGGAATATTCCTGGCGCCCAAAGAGAAAAGGTGCTCTGAGGGTACCTGGCAGTCAATCAGCTGAAATTTCTTTTCAGAGATAATCCTGACCAGTGCAGTCAAGGCGACTTTGGAAGCATCGGTTGAGTGACTGAACATGCTTTCACCAAAAAACACCTGCCCAATTGCAACGCCATACAATCCACCAACAAGTTTCATCTGATCCCAGACTTCGAGCGAATGAGCATATCCTGACTCGTTAAGCGTGGTATAGGCTTTGATCATCTCTGGCGTAATCCAGGTCCCACTATCGTCATTCCTTTCTCTAGGTTTTGCACAGGCCTGAATCACACCACTGAAATATTGATCACTTGTAACGCGGTAGCCTCGGTGGCGCAGCGTTTTCTTCAAAGAGCGACTGATCTTGAGGGCATCGGGGTAGAGTACAGTCCTGGGATCAGGTGACCACCACAGTATGGGTTGGCCGGCGCTGTACCAGGGAAATATCCCCCGGCGGTAAGCGCTGAGTAATCGTCCGCTGCTGAGGTCACCACCCACTGCAAGCAGGCCCTCAGGTGTAGCCGCTTCGAGAGGTGGGAATGTATAGTGTTCAACGGGTCCTGACATTGTGATTTAGATTCTAGCGAAAAAACTCAGTCGGTGTTCAACGTCTCGGCCAGTCCAGAGCTGATGCTAGTTAGGCTATAAATTCGCAGACTCTATGTGCACTAAGTGCGTTTAAAGGGAGAATGCTGTTCCAATATGTCGGTATAGCGTTCGATTTCCTGCTGTTCCTCAAGGGTATAGCGCTCTATGGCATCGTGGAAGCCGGCGTGGCTGAGCCAGTGCGCCGACCGTGTGATCGTCGGCATCAGGCCTCTGCTTAGCTTGTGTTCTCCCTGAGCACCGGCCTCAAAAATTGAGAATCCCTGTTCAATGCAGTACTCAATTGGGGTGTAATAACAGACCTCAAAGTGAAGGTCCGGAATCTGTTCTACCGAGCCCCAGTAACGGCCATACAGGGCGCTGTCAGCACATACAAAAAATGCAGCCGCGACGTTTCGACTGTCACGCTGAGCCAGTAATAGTCGAATCTGTGCTGGCATCGTTTGGCACAATGTTTCAAAAAATTCCTGGTTCAGATAAAGGAACGAGCCGTGTTCTTCGATAGTTTGGTGATAACAGGTATAAAAGAACGACAGCTGTTCTTCGCTGATTTCTTCACCACGGAGCCAGCACAGGTTGATCCCCGCATCGCGTACTCGGCGTCTTTCACGCTTGATATTTTTTCTTTTTTTCGACGATAAGGACTGTAAAAAGTGTTCGAAGCTCAGGTATTGCTGGTTACGCCAGTGAAACTGGTTACTCGTCCGATCAATGAAGTCCAGTGTTTGAAAGTACCGAGTGTCTGATTCGGTTAAGAATAAGCAATGAATAGAAGAAACCTCGAGTTTTTGACCAAGGCTGCGTAGTCCCTGCACTAGGGTAGATGCCAGTAATTCGCGGTCCTGTCTCGGGTGAGTCAGCAGTCTTGGTCCTGTTATCGGTGTAAATGGTACTGCGACCACCAGTTTTGGGTAGTAATCTAGCCCTGATTGCTGGTACGCTCTTGCCCACGCCCAGTCGAAGATAAATTCACCGTAGGAGTGAGATTTAAGATAGCAGGGCACGGCACCAACCAGATCGTTACCCTGGGCCAGTGTGAGGTGGCAGGGTGACCAACCAGTATCATCACAGACTGCGCCACTTGTCTCCAGTGCGTGCAGAAACTCATAACGCAAGGTGGGTGCGTCGTGTGGTACAACACGGTTCCAACTGTGTGAGTTAATCTCTTGAAGACCCTTGTGTATTGTGAGGGTCAGCCCGGAAGAACTATCATCGAACCCACGGCGCTGTTCCTGGAACTCTGAACCACCATTATTCTGACCAGTGATCAATGAAAACACTTCCCATCGGGCTTGCTCAGTTTAATTTTCACCTCGGTGATATTGATAGCAATGTTCAACGTATTATCAGTGCCTGCGAACAGGCGAGGGACATGTTGGGGTGCAGAATTGTAGTTTTTCCCGAGCTTGCGGTCACGGGTTACCCACCCGAAGACCTGCTTTTCCGCCAGGATTTCCTGAAGAAGGCCGAATCGGGTGTCGCTGCCATTGCTAACGCAGTTCATGACGTGTGTGTGGTGGTCGGACACCCCTGCAGGGATGGAGGTTTTGTCCGAAATTCGGCATCGGTGATTGATGGTGGTGAAATCATTGCCAGGTATCACAAGCGGGAGCTCCCTAACTACAGCGTATTCGACGAAAAACGATACTTCAAGCCCGGTGATGCGCCCTGCGTGGTATCGATTGATGGAGTAGCGGCTGCAATCACTGTCTGTGAGGACATCTGGCACCCTGGACCGGCTGAGGATAGCATCGCCGCAGGCGCGCAGGTCATACTCAATCTTAACGCTTCTCCGTTTTATGTAGACAAAGGGGCCGAACGGGAAAACGCGGTTGTGACTGAACGCGCGAAATCCGGCCGAGTGCCGATTGTTTATGTCAATCTTGTCGGCGGCCAGGACGAACTTGTATTCGATGGTGGATCGTTCAGCGTTAACCGATCTGGTGAAGTGGTACAGCGGAGCCCGATTTTCGTCGAGCATCTGGCATCTGTGGCCTATTGCAATGGCGATCTCACAGGTGTGGCATCTGAGAACACAGCGGAACTGCCCGAAGCCGAAGAAAGCGTCTACCAGGCGCTGGTTACGGGAACGAGGGATTACGTCCTGAAAAATGGATTTCAAGGTGTTGTACTTGGTTTGTCCGGAGGTATCGATTCTGCACTGACCATGGCGATTGCTGTTGACGCGCTCGGGCCGGAGCGTGTGCAGGCCATCCTGATGCCCTCACGTTATACACGGGAGATCAGCGTTCACGATGCCCGACAGGAGGCAATGTCTTTGGGAGTTGAGCACCACACCATTGAAATCGAGTCTCTGGTTCATGCTTATGACCGCGAACTTGCGACACTGTTTGAAGGGTATGGACCTGATGCCACGGAAGAAAACCTGCAGGCACGAATTCGCGGGAACCTGTTGATGGCAATATCTAACAAGACAGGCCGCCTGGTGCTGACAACAGGTAATAAGAGTGAAATGGCGGTAGGTTATGCGACGCTGTATGGAGACATGGCTGGCGGTTTCGCGGTCATCAAAGATGTGCCAAAGACGTTTGTCTACCGCTTGGCACGCTATCGTAATGGAATATCTGCGGTGATTCCTGAAAGGGTGATCACACGAGCCCCTTCTGCTGAACTGGCGCCAGATCAAAAAGATGAAGACAGCCTGCCCCCTTACGATGAGCTGGATCCTATCCTGGAAGCATATATTGAAAAAGATCAGTCACCCGCACAGATCGTCTCAGCTGGTTATGACGCGGTAGTGGTGGATCGAGTCATCGGACTGGTTAATCGCAACGAGNACAAACGCCGGCAGGCGCCTCCAGGCGTGAAAATTACACAACGTGCATTTGGCCGAGANCGACGTTACCCGATCACTTCCGGCTTCCGTTAGACCCGGTGTCAGTGATTTTCGGGTAGGTAGCTGCTNTGAGGATAGTTCAAACGAAGTACCCGTTCCGCATCGTGGCCTAACTCGGCTAGGCCCATTTCCTTGTAGGCTTTTATCATCACTGCGAGCGCATGTTCAACGGCCGACGACGTCTGATAGGTTTCCAATACCTGTTTAGCGCGGTTGAGTGCAGCGACGTGAGCACCGCGTGCATGGTAATACCGTGCAATTTGAACGTCGTGCATGGCCAGGACATTAACGATCTCTACCAGTCTTTTGTTAGCATCTGGCGCATAGGTGCTGTTAGGAAATCGTGTGACAAGTTCGCGATAGGCATCAAAGGCGTCACGTATGGGTCCAGTATCGTGGGCACTGGGATCACTGCCTGTTATAGCACTCAGAAGGCCGTGCTCAGGCTTAAAGCCAGCTAAACCTTTGAGATAGTATGCATAGTCGACATTGGCATGGACCGGGTGCATTTGAATAAACCGACCGGCCTCAGCAATGGCCAATGCGGGCTGGTTGCTTTTGTAGTATACGTAGGCGATTTCAAGTTGGGCCTGCTCGGCAAATGTGCCGTAAGGAAATCTACCTTGTAATTTTCGATAGTAGGTGATTGCCTCTTCCCAATATTCTCCCTCGGCCTGTTCACGAGCGGTCTGCAGAAACATGTCCGCGGTCCAGTTCAGAGTTTCGTCTTCGTCCTCCAACAGCGAACAGCCTCCAACCAGACTAGTCAGCAGGAGGATGATCAGGGCGAACCTATATGTTTTTGGCATGCTTAGAGGAACTCGGTCGTCGTTTCAATAAATTATACTGCCGACGTGAAGGTACTAGGTAATCGATTCTTGCTCCCATGGAAGATGGCACGACAGTGATGAATGCGGTGATCCCCGATCGGGCGCGAGGGGAGCGACTGGACAAAGTCCTGGCATCAGTATTTCCGCCTTACTCTCGTTCTCAGCTGCAACTGTGGATCCGGCAGGGGCGGATAACTATGCTCGGACGGATTCCCCATGGGCGAGAACGGGTATCGGGTGGGGAAGCAGTTCGCCTCGAGGTGCCCCAGCCAGAACCTGTGGCCTGGCAGCCTCAGGACCTGCCACTTGAGTTGGTCTATGAGGATGCCGATATTCTCGTCATCGACAAACCAGCCGGCGTGGTTGTTCATCCGGGGGCAGGTAATCCTGATGGCACATTGGCCAATGCCATTCTTTACCACTTTCCGGAACTGGCTGTATTACCTCGTGCCGGCCTGGTCCACCGCATCGATAAAGGCACGACCGGCTTGCTGGTTGTAGCTCGAAATGAACATGCCCGCAGCAAGTTAATTCGCGCTCTTGAGTGCCACGCGGTGTCCCGGTGTTACCTGGCGGTGGTTGACGGAATACCAATTTCAGGCGGGACACTGGATCAACCCATTGGTCGTCACCCACGCAACCGTTTGCGGATGGCAGTGAATTCAAATGGCAAACCGGCGGTAACACATTATCGGGTCGAGGAGAAATTTCGTGCTCACGCGCTAGTATCAGTCGAACTGGAGACCGGTCGTACCCATCAGATTCGAGTGCACCTTTCCTGGGCTGGCTACCCGTTGGTTGGTGATGCGCTTTACGGGCGACGACTCCGCATACCAGCTGGTGCAAGTGGCAAGTTTGCCGAAACGCTCCGGGGATTTAAACGACAGGCGTTGCATGCCCGCTCATTAACACTGACCCATCCGCGGACAGGTGAATCCCTGAATTGGAAGAGCCCAGTGCCGCCTGATCTGGCGCAACTCTTAAGCACCTTTCGTTCAGAGCAGTGATCGATCCATGACAAAGACTGAAATCGACTATGTAACCCCGCAGTGGTCAGCGCCTTTTCACGTGCAGGCGCTGACAACGTTGCGTTTAGGAGGGTATAGCCAAGGCGATTATCGAGGTCTCAATCTGGCTGACCATGTGGGTGACGATTTCGCTCGTGTGAAAAAGAATCGTAGCCTGTTAGGATCTAGCATTGGGTATCCAGCTGATCCGTACTGGCTGGAACAAGTGCACGGCAGTCGGGTCGTTCAACTCGACGACAGCGATGTCTCTCGTGTTGCTGACGGAAGCATCTCCCGTGATCGTGGGGTTGTCTGTGCCGTTCTAAGCGCCGATTGTGTGCCGTTGTTTATAACTGACAAGTCTGGTCAATTTGTTGCCCTGCTCCACGTCGGATGGCGTGGACTGGAAGCGGGCATTGTGGAGTCCGGATTAGACCTTATCCCCGAACCGATGGCCGAGGTTCTTACCTGGATCGGACCCTCGATTGGGCCGACTGTTTACGAGGTGGGAGATGATGTGCGGGGGCGACTGCTCAGGGTCTGTCGGGATCATGACAGCAAATTCGCTAAAACTGAGACAGGCTGGCTGGCAGATTTACCAGGAATGGTTGAACAACGTCTAAGACGTGCTGGTGTAGAGGCGGTCGGTTCAAGTGGGCTGTGCACCTTCAGTGCACCTTTCAATTGGTTTTCGCATCGTCGATCGGCACCCTGTGGACGGATGGCATCTCTGATTTGGCTGACCTGATCAAATAACCGACATTCACTTTTTTTCGATGTTTTCCAATCAAATCAGATACCCTGGAAGGAGATTCGCTGAGCGGCTTACGATTGTGTTGTGCCTGCTATTTTGGACTCCGACAGCCAACGCGGTTGATTTCGAATTGTTGGACCTCGATGGCAATCGCCACCGATTATCTGAATTTCTAGGCAAATGGGTAGTGATCAACTTTTGGGCGACATGGTGTGGTCCGTGTTTGAAAGAGATTCCGGAACTCATTGCTTTTCAGTCGCGCCATGAATCGGAAGTAGTTGTGCTCGGAGTAAATTTTGAAGATAGGCCGCTGTCGGATGTCAAAGAGTTTGTTGCTTCGTTTGGTATCAACTATCTGGTGCTGCGAACGGGCGGGGAGCCACTGACACCATTTGAACCACTTAAAGGATTGCCCTCAACGTTTCTCGTCTCCCCCGAGGCTGAATACCTTGATGTTGTACTCGGCGCAGTAACAGCGATAGAGCTTGAGGATCTAGTTGCCCGACACCGAGACCCTACGCCTCAGAGTGCCAAGACCGACTGATGTAGCTAATAAGTTGGTGTTTGGGATAGTCTGGCTGGGCTGCACCCTTCATACGCAATCTCCTAGACAGTACCCGGACAGTGCTTGTTTTGAGGCTGATCAGACCCCATTTTAGATGTAAGTAGATATCAGTGCTCTATAGGTTTTAGCACGGAGTTTTATATGCGAATGGACAAGTTTACTTCCAGGTTACAGTCGGCTCTGTCAGATGCTCAGAGTCTGGCAATCGGTCGTGATCATCAATTTATAGAACCGTTGCACCTGATGATAGCGCTACTGGATCAGGATGGCGGTGGTACACGCCATCTGTTGGCGCAGGCAGGTGTCAAAGTCCACCAATTGCGCTCACAACTCTTTAAGGCGATTGATCGATTGCCCAAGGTGAAGGCAGTGACGGTGATGTTCAGCTATCGAACGAACTTATACGATTTTTGAATGTGAGCGATAAGTTCACCCAGCAACGGGGCGATCAGTACATCTCTAGCGAGATGTTCATACTTGCGTCAGTCAAGGCAAACAACGAACTCAGCCGGCTATTGCAGATAAATGGAGCGGACCCCAAGGCTGTCAATGATGCAATCGACACAATGCGAGGCGGTCAGCAGGTCGATGAACCGAATGCGGAAGACCAGCGTCAGGTACTGGATAAATACACTATAGATCTTACCGAACGGGCCGAACAAGGCAGGCTCGACCCGGTAATAGGTCGGGATGACGAGATTCGCCGCACCGTGCAGGTGCTTCAGCGACGAACCAAGAATAATCCGGTGCTGATCGGAGAGCCTGGTGTCGGAAAAACAGCAATCGTCGAAGGGCTAGCACAGCGCATTATCAATGGAGAGGTTCCCGAGGGCCTTCGTGGAAAACGCCTGCTGTCGCTTGATATGGGTTCACTAATTGCTGGTGCTAAGTTTCGAGGTGAATTTGAAGAACGGCTAAAAGCGGTATTGAGTGATCTGGAAAATCAAGGAGGCCAGGTTATATTGTTCATTGATGAGTTACATACCATGGTGGGTGCCGGACGTGCTGAAGGNGCTATGGATGCCGGCAACATGCTCAAGCCCGCGCTCGCGCGTGGCGANCTGCACTGTATCGGCGCTACAACTCTGGATGAATATCGTGCTCACTTGGAAAAGGACGCCGCCCTGGAACGACGTTTTCAGAGAATCTTGGTTGGCGAACCAAGTGTAGAGGATACCGTGGCAATCTTGCGAGGTCTCAAAGAAAAATACGAAGTACATCACGGTGTTGACATTACCGATCCCGCGATTGTCAGTGCCGCAACGCTCTCACATCGTTACATCGCTGACAGAAAGTTACCTGATAAGGCGGTTGATCTTATCGACGAGGCGGCCAGTCGAATTCGTATGGAGATCGATTCCAAACCTGAAGCTATGGACAAGCTCGATCGTCGGCTTATACAGTTGAAAATTGAACGCGAGGCGCTTAGCCGGGATACGGATGAGGCAAGTCAGAAGCGCTCGCGGGGTTTGGACAATGAAATCTCGGATCTGGACCGACAGTATGCCGACCTCGAAGAGATTTGGGGCGCTGAAAAGGCCGCAGTCTACGGTGTTCAGCACGTTAAGGAAGAACTCGATCATACAAGACAGGCTCTGGAAATAGCCAGACGTGCTGGTGATCTAGGACGGATGTCTGAATTACAGTATGGCCGTATTCCGGAACTGG
>JGI24819J35694_1000185_pt1 | contig 13604 bp, 15 predicted proteins | sample METZYME_3_800m_FD_35694 | JGI IMG/M metagenome (IMG submission 35694) | reverse complement strand
GTGACCTTGACGGCGTCTGCCAGCTTGTTGACGCCGGCCTCGAGGCCCCGTCGGGCCTCCTCGTCGAACTTCAGGATCTTCGCCATGGCGCGACTACTTGACGATCGCGAGGACGTCGCGGGCGTTGAGGATCAGAAGGTCCTCGCCCTCGACGGTGATCTCGGTGCCGCCGTACTTGGAGTAGACGACGGTGTCGCCCTCGGCGACGTCCATCGGCACAAGGTCACCGGTCTGGTCGGAGCGACGGCCTGGGCCGACGGCCAGGACGTCGCCCTGCTGGGGCTTCTCCTGGGCCGTGTCCGGGATTACCAGGCCGCTGGCCGTGGTCGACTCGGAGTCGCTGGGGCGGACCACGATGCGGTCCTCGAGGGGTTGAAGGTTCATCGAACGCTTCCCTTTCGGCGATGGCACCGGGCCGTCCGGCCCCGGATGCCTGTTGGCAGTCTCATTGGACGAGTGCTAACGATAGGGGTACCGCCCGCCCGGGCCAACGTGAACGGCCCCGGTTTTCGTTCTATGTAACCGGCGGGGCCGCCGATCAGGACAGCAGCGGCAAGCCCTGGTTGGGGTCGGCCCCGGTGTCCAAGGGACTGGGCCCGTCGGACCGGAACCGCCACCAGCCGGCAGCGGCCACCATGGCTGCGTTGTCGGTGCACATCGACCGGGACGGCAGAAAGGCCCGTACGCCAGTCCCGGTACACATGTCCAGGAACCGCTCCCGGAGGAGGGAGTTGGCCGCCACCCCACCTCCCAGGCAGGCCCCCCTCGCCCCAGTGGCCTCCACNGCCCACCGGGCCTTGGTCACCAGGGCATCAACCACCGCCTCCTGGAATGAGGCTGCCACGTCGGCCGTCGGGGAGTCGGGGTCGTGGCGGACGTGGTTTACCACGGCGGTCTTCAGGCCGCTGAACGAGAAGGCGTAGCGCCGGTCGTCGGGCAGTGTGTCCGGGTTCTCCTGGACCATGGACCGCGGATAGTCGAAGGCTGAGCCGTCTCCCTCGGCGGCTAGGGCGTCGATCGCCGGACCACCCGGGTAGCCCAGGCCCAGGTATCGGGCCACCTTGTCGAATGCCTCGCCTGCGGCGTCGTCCAGTGTGGAACCCAGGAGCCGGTACCGACCGTGGTCCTCCATCAGCACCAGCATGGTGTGCCCGCCGGAGACCAGCAGCACGACCAGCGGGAGTTCCAGGTCGGGCTCTTCCAGGAACGAGGCGTACAGGTGAGCCTCCAGGTGGTTCACCGACACGAACGGCACCCCCCACACCAGCGACAGGGCCTTGGCGGCACTCACCCCAACCAGCAGCGAACCGACCAGCCCCGGCCCAGTGGTGGCGGCCACCACTTCCACGTCGGGACCCTCCACCCCCGCGATGGCCAGCGCCTCGGCCAACACCGGCACCAGTTCCTGGACGTGAGCCCGCCCGGCGATCTCGGGGACCACGCCCCCGAACCGAGCGTGCTGTTCGACCTGGCTGGACACCACCGAAGACCGGACTACGGCGGCCCGCTCCACGACGGCCACTGCCGTCTCGTCACATGACGTCTCGATGCCCAGGACGACGTCACCCATCGGTCGAATTTCTCCCGGCCCGGTCGATCGCCCCGTCCACCCGGTTCAAGAAGGCCGGGTCGGCGATGTCGTGGGCCCACATCACCAGAGCGTCCTCCGGGCCCCCAACCACCGAGTCGGCGTAGTACCCCTTTCGAATCCCCGCCGGAGCGAACCCGAACCGCTGGTACAGCCCGATGGCCGGCTCGTTGGACACCCGGACCTCTAGCGTCAGGGCGGACAGACCCCGGACGAGGGCGTCCCGGAACAGGGCGGCCAGCAGGACGGTGCCGATCCCCGACCGCTGCCGGTCAGAGTCCACGGTCACCGAGATGACGTGCCCCTCGTCGACCACGACCAGTAGGGCGGCGTGGCCGACCATCTGACCGTCCACCTCGGCCACCAGGTTGGTGCGGGTCGTCGGGTCGGCCAGTTGGCTGCGCAGGAATCCAGACGACCAGGTGTTCAGATGGACCCGGGCATCCAGAGCCAGCACGGCGTCAACGTCGCTGTCGACCAGCGGTCGTAGGTCCACGGGGACGCGGGACGGAGCCACGGCGGTCACGCCCCGCCCTCGCGAGTCGCCCAGTTGATCTGGACGTCCGGCTGGCGCAGGTATGTCGGCTCCAGCTCCCAGGGCTGCACGAACTCCTCCCGCATGGCCCGAGCATGGGCCAACTGCACGAGGGACCGGGCACTGGGATTGGCCAGGCCCTGCTCGGCCATCTCCATGGCCCGCAGCCCAGTGAACCGTTCGGCGTAGCGCAGGGCGCCATCGCCCAGCAGCAGGGTCGGCTCGTCGAGAGCCTCCAACTCGGCCGAAAGCTCGTCCGGCGTGCCCACGTCGGCCTCTCGAACCCGCTGAATGCCACCGGGAACCCTGCGGAACAGGGCGGTAAACAGCTCGCCTCGCCGGGCATCGAGGGCCGGCACGATGAGGCGCGTCGTCCAACGGGCCGGGAAGGCCATCANGTCGAGGCTGGGCACCGGGATCATGGGCACTCCTAGGGCGTAGGCCAGAGCTACCGCCGTGGCGATGCCCACCCGCAACCCGGTGAACAGCCCCGGTCCGACGTCCACGGCCACCGCCCCGACCTCAGACAACTCGATCCCGGCCTGGCGGCAGACGAACTCGATCTGGGGGGCCAGGGCCTCAGCGTGGCGGCGGCCCCGCCCGGAATGGGCCGAGGCCAGCACCCCCTCGTGACCACCCACGGCGCACCCCACCTGGGCACCGGCGCTCTCGATCCCGAGGATCAGCACGGCCCACCCCCCGCCCCCAGCCCCTGCAGGGGAACTTCGCGGTCGGCCCACTCCGGGCCCGAGGTCCGAAACTCCAGAAGGCGATCGTCCGGTCCGTCGCCCAACCGGAGGCGGACCTCCAGGTAGCCCCCCGGCAGTGCGGCGGCGATGGCGTCCCCCCACTCCACGAGGGTCACCGCCCGGTCATCAACCAGCTCGGGCAGGCCGAGGTCGCGTACCTCCTCGATGCGGGCCAGGCGGTAGACGTCCAGGTGGTGGACGGTCAGGTTGTCGCCCTCGTAGCGATTGGCCAAGGTGAAGGTGGGCGACGTGATGGGGGCCGTCACGCCCAGCGCCCGGCCCAGTCCCTGAGTNAAGGCCGTCTTGCCGGCACCCAGGTCGCCACACAGCACGATCAGGTCACCGGCCCGAACCAGGGCGGCCAGCCGGGCNGCCACGGTCTGGGTCTCGTCAGCCGACGCCGTGGGAACGATGGCCACCGCCTGGCCGTGGGTCACCGGTCCCCCATAAGGACCTTGGCCCGGACCAGGTCGGCTCGCATCCGGGCCAGGACGTCCGCACCGCCCCGCAGGGCGGCCGCCGGATGGAAGGTAGGAACCAGATGGCGTTCCGGGTCGCCGAAGCGGTAACTGCGACCCCGCAGCTTCGTAATGCCTACATCGGTCTCTAGGAGGAGCTTTGACGAGAAGTTGCCCAGGGTCACGATGACCGCCGGGTCGACGAGCGCCACCTGCTGCTCCAGGTAGGGGCGGCAGGCGGCGATCTCGTCCGGTCGCGGGTCCCGGTTCTCGGGCGGGCGGCACTTCACCACATTTGTGATGTAGCAGTCGGTCCGGTCGATGCCCAGCTCCTCGGCCAGCAGGCGGTCCAGCAACTGGCCCGACCGACCCACGAAGGGCACCCCCTGCTCGTCCTCCCGGGCTCCCGGACCCTCGCCCACGAACATCAGGTCCGCCGCGGACGAGCCGGCCCCAAACACCACGGTCGTCCGGCCGACGGCCAGGCCACAGGACGTGCAGGTGGAAGCCTCTTCGGCGAGGACTTCGAGGGCGGTTGCCACCCCGGCAGGTTACCGACGAGCCCCCGTTCCGACGGCCGGGATAGGCCCGTCGGCTTTGTCAGCAGGCAATGAGGGCCACCCGTTCCACAGCGGCCACTGCCAAGACCCGCAGGGCGTTAATCGGGAACCTCACGGTCGAGGACGTTAGTGAGAGGCTCTCGGTGGCCCGACGGCTGCCAACGCCTCCAGTCGATCGTCGTAGTCGGCCACCACCGTACGTACGTCGAAACGCCGGATGTCCTCGTCCAGTCCGGCCACCCGCTCCCGCCAGCCGTCCAGGTCGGCCAGCACCTCGCGCAGCCGGGCGGTGAGCCCACCGTCGGGGTACAGGGCCACCCCGGCCCGGTCCCCCACCAGCTCCGGATAGCTCAGGCGGTCGGGCAGGACCGGTACACAACCGGCGGCCAGGGCTTCCACCACGGCGATACCGAAGAACTCGTGGTGGGCGGCGCTCACCACAACGTCACAGCGCCCCAGGAGGTCCACGTAGTCCGGACGGTCCAGGAAGCCGAACTGCACCACCCGATCGCCCAGGTGATCCTGGGCCTCGGTGAACTCCCGGGGGTCCACCCGCTCGTTTTCCCCGGCCACGGCCACAGCGAAGGGCACCCCCTCTTCGGCCAGCCGACCCAGGGAGTTAAAGACTGCTGTGGGGTTCTTGTCGTGGTCCCACCGCTGGTTCCACAACACGAGGGGAACCCCGGACGCGTCGACACCGACCGCGCGCCGCGGCACATCGGCCAGTTCCACGCCGACCGGCACGACGTAGCACGACCCGGCCACGCCGGGGAGGAAGGCAGCGTGGGTCAGGTCGGGTGCCCGGTCCAGCAGAGCCGGGAGGGCTGCCAGCAGACCGTCGCGCTGGAAGACGGAGTTGAACCACACCTGGTCGGCGGCAGCCATGCCGCGCCAGTTCACGAGGGGGAACTCGTCGTCAGCCCGCTGGTTGGGACTCAGGGGATGGAGCAACTGGTTTTCGTGGAGGTACAGCACGACCGGGGGGTCGCCGAGGAACCGCCGGGTTAGCCCCAGCCAGCCGGCTAGATCGACCATGCCCGACACCAGCACCACGTCCGGCACCCCGTGGACGGCCACCGCCTCCCGGGTGGCCTCAGCCAGGGTCAACGCGGCGCCCCGCATCCGCCAACGCCAGAACGTTCCCGGGTGGGACACGAGGACCACCTCGTGGCGGCTGTGCCGGACCAAGCTGTTGGCCCACGCGCCGTGAGAGCCGCCGTGGAATGGCTCGACCAGTAGGACCCGGGCCACGGCAAACCNGCCCGCTACAGGTAACGCCGNGGAGGTCGGGCGCTCAGCGAGCAGAGGACCTCCCACGGGATGAGCCCGATGGCCTCGCCGACCTCGGCGGCACCAATCATCTCGTCGCCCTGCGCGCCGAGCAGGATTACCTCGTCGCCCAGGGCCACGGTGTCGTCGACCTCCACCATCAGGGCGTCCATCGACACGACGCCTCGGAGCGGCCGTCGGTGACCCCCGACCAGTGCCTCACCAACCAGACCCCAGCGGCGTGGGAGGCCGTCGGCGTAGCCCATTGGCACGGTTGCTAGCCGCGTCTCGTCCCCGCTTACCCATTGGTGTCCGTAGCCCACGCCCTCCCCAGCGTCCACCGTCTGCAGGTGGGTCACCTGGCTGCGGATGGCCATGGCCTGGCGCAGCCCGAGCGGGGCGCAGTGGAGGCGGACCTCCGTGGAGGGCTCCACCCCATAGACACCGATGCCGACCCGCACCAGGTCTCGTCGGGTGTCCGGACGACTGACCGTGGCCGCTGTGTTGCCATGTGCACGATCGCCGGTCGGATCCCAGCCGACGCTAGGTCGTCCAGGGCGAGGTCGAAGCGCCGAACCTGCCGATCGGTGAACGGGTCGTTGGGGACGTCGGCCACCGAGCAGTGGGTGAACACCCCTTCCAGGCCGAGGCCCAGGTCCTGGACCAGCCGGGCGGTGGTCAACGCCTCGGCGGGTCGGACCCCCACCCGGTGCATGCCAGTGTCGACCTTGAGGTGGACCGGTGCCCCGGGAGCGGCCACCGCGGCGAAGGCCCCGATCCCAGCCTCCGTGTAGACGGTGGGTCGAACCCCGCCCAGCATCGCCACCTCGGCCATCTCATCCGGTCGTGGCTCAGACAGCAACAGGATCGGGACGTCGAGCCCGTCGCCCCGCAGGGCGGCTGCCTCTTCCACCAGGGCTACAGCCAGCCAGGTGGCACCAGCCCCGAGGGCCGCCTGGGCCACCGGCAGGGCACCATGGCCGTAGCCGTCGGCCTTGACCACCGCGCACACCTCGGCCGGGGCCACCAGGTCGCGGAAGGCAGCCACGTTGTAGGCCACCGCCTCAAGGTCCACCGTGACCCAGGTAGGGCGCATCAGGCCACCGTCCGTCCGGAACCGTCCACGCCCAAGGCCACCAGAACGTCGACCAGCCTCGCCGATAGGTCCCCGGCCACTACCCCGGTGGCCGGCAGGCCGTCCAGGAGGCGCCCGTGGACGTGGGCAGCCGCGGCAGCGGCCTCCAGGGCACCGGCCCCCCGGGCCAGGAACGCTCCCAGGATGCCAGCCAGCACGTCACCGGATCCTGCGGTGGCCAGGCGGCGGTCACCCGCTGCGGCCAGCAGGACCCGTCCGTCCGGGTGGGCCACCACGGTGGTCGGGCCCTTGAGCAGAACCACCGAACCCATCCGTCCGGCCAGGCTGCGGACGGCCCCTATCCGGTCGGAGCCCGGAGACTGCTCGGCCAGGCGTTCGAACTCGCCGTCGTGCGGCGTGAGGACGGCCTGCGGGCCCGGTCGGATCGTCGTGCCGACTAGGGCGGTCAGGGCATCGCCGTCCACGACCAGCGGACGGTCCGCCCCGTCCACCAGGCGACGGATCCCCTCCGCCACCTCTTCAGAGGTCCCCAGCCCGGGACCCACCACCAGGGCGGCAAAGCGCCCTAGGTCCGCATGGTCCGGGCCCGGAACGCTGTCGACCAGGTAGCGAACCACCTCCATGGGGGCCTCAGCCTCACCCCACCCCAGGGTCGACAGGCGCACGTATCCGGCGCCCGCCCGTTGGGCCGCCCCGGCGGCTAGTGCGGCCGCCCCCTCCATTCCCACTGACCCCGCCACGACCCAGCAGGCGTTCGCCCACTGTGGGTGTCGTCCGGCCGGGCGGGCACTAGACGGGCTATGTCGTCATCGTCTACCAGGTGAGTCCGGGCCAACGAGGTGTCCAGGCCGATGTCGGCCACCTCCACCCGTCCAGCCAGTCCCGGCCCGTCGGCGAACAGCAGACCTGGCTTGAGGGCGGCGAAGGTGACGGTGCGCTGTGCCGACGCCGGAGCGCCCCGAGCCTCACCGGTCAGGCCGTCCACCCCTGACGGGAGATCCACGGCTAGCACCGGAGCGTCGGTGGCCGGCGCTTCGTAGGACCGGCCCAGGCCGGTGCCGTAGGCAGCATCCACCACCAGATCGGCCACCGGTAGGCGACCGGGGGCATCAGCAGCGTCGACCACCGTGGTCCGAACCCCCCCGTCGCTCTAGGCGGGACGCCGCCACCCGGCCGTCGGCGCCGTTGGAACCCTTGCCGACCACCACCACCACGCGTCGCCCGTACGCCCCACCCATCAGATTCAGCGCGACCCGGGCGACGGCGGCCCCAGCCCGGTCCACTAGGACCTCTGCTGGTTCAGGCGCCGCGGCGTCCGCGACCGCCATCTCATCTGGTGTCAGGACGGGGATCAACGGAAAGCCCGGATCGACCGGTGTCCGCCGGTCACAGCGCCACAACGGTGGCCTGGGCCAGCCGGTCACTGTGGCTCAGGGTGACCAGCCACCGCGTCACCCCGGCCCGCCGGGCCACCTCCAGCGCCTTACCGTGCAGAACCAGCGATGGAGGGCCCAGGTCGTCCCGCACCACCTCAATGTCGTACATGGCCATACCCCCCAGGCCCAGTCCCAGGGCCTTCAGGGCGGCCTCCTTGGCCGCGAAGCGGACCGCGTAGCGGCCCGCTGGGTCCACGTGGGCGTCAGCCCGAGCCCGCTCGTCGGGCCGAAACAGGCGATCACGCAAGGAGGGGGTGCGCTCCAGCGACCGTCGGAAGCGGTCCACGTCCACCAGGTCCACCCCGATCCCGATCACCGTGCCCCCTCCTGGCGGCTCACCCGCGGAGCCGATCGGCGATGGCCAACACCGGATCGATCAGCAGGTCGTCGACGGGTAGGGCGGCCAGCAGGTCGTCCCGCAGTTCCGGTTCCGTCTCGCACACCACGTCGCGCACGGCGTCGTAGCGGTTGTCGTAGCCCTGGAGCACCCCCCGGAGGACTTCGGGGTCCAGGTGGTCGCGCAGCGACACGTGGAGAAGCGTCAGTCCGACCGTCTCTCGATTCTTCACCTCGGGGACAAGGACGATGGTCCGGTCGTCGCGGGCGCCCCGGGTCACCAGCACGTCGCGCTCCCGGGCCACCCGGTGCTTGGTCCCCCGCAGCGCTGGGTCCCGGTCGGTCCGCGACGGGATCCCGGTGGACACGCCGCCCCGGTCCACAATGGCCACCGTGGGCGCCGGGCCATCCAATCCGTCTACCCGGTACCTGGTGAAGCCGACCACGTCGGCCACCGCCGGGTCGAGGGCCACCAGCACCCGCAGTGTTCGGTAGCTAAGCGAATCACGGGGGGCGCCGGCGTCTAGAACGGCCCGGGCCAGGCGGGCCTCCAGCAGCGTCTCGTCAGTCCGCGAGATGCCCACCGTCACCGTCTTGGCCTGGTGCTTGATGGCGTCGATGGGACGGGTGAGCTCCTCGACGGCCACCGTCAGGGCGCCGGCCAGGTCGTCGAGCACCAGGGCCGGCGTACCGGCCCGGCCAAACTCCAACTGGTAGGACTCCAGCGGTACATCGCCCAGGGCGAAGCGGAACAGGGTCGACAGGCGCACGGCAGTCGACGCCTCCAGGTGACCGTTCAGCCGACCGTCGCGGAGCTCGTCGGAGAACGCGGTGGCTGCCGAGCGCAGTTCGTCGCGTAGGGCCCCGTCTACCGAGGCTCCGGGCTCGATCTCCGAGGATAGGAGGTGCACCGCCTCACGCTCGATGGCCGCGTGGGCCTCCCGGAGGGGCTGGGCCTGGGCATCGATGGCCCGGGCCGCCTCGTAGCCGAACAGGTGGCCAACCATGGTCGAGAGGATGAAGGACAGCCGGGGATGGACCACCGGAACCGACACCACGTCCAGCGCCTCGGAGAACCGCGACGAGCCAGCATCGGCCACCACCACCGGGGCTGCACGGTGAGCTCGGTAGATGGCCACCTCCTTGGCCACGTCGTCGGCCGTCGAGCCAACCAGCCCTGTAGCACACACCAGGATCAACGGCTCAGCCGACAGGTCGATGTGCTTCTTGTCCTCGGTGGCGTCGGCCGAGATCGATTTGTAACAGAGCTCCGACAACTTGATTCGGATCTCCCGGGCAGCCACCAGGTTGGGTCCGCTACCCACCACGGCCCAGTACCGGCGAGCCGGTGCGTGGCGGTCGGCTATCTCGGCAATCCGGCCCTGCTGGGCCAGCACCTCGCCCATGGCCCCGGGCAGGTCGCGTAGGCCGGCCAGCACCCCGGCACGGTCCGGCGCGCCCCCAGCCCCGACCGCGTCGGCCACCGCCACGGCCAGCAACACCCCGGCCACCGCTTGGGCATAGAAGGCCTTCGTGGAGGCCACGCTCATCTCCACGTCACGACCGTCGGACGTGTACAGCACCCCGTCGGACCGGTCCACTAGGTCGCTGTTTCGCCGGTTGACGATAGCCACCACCCGCGCCCCCCGGGCCCGGACCAGATCCACCGTGCGGTTCGTGTCGGTGGTGGTGCCGGACTGGCTGATGGCCACCACCAGGGTGTCGGACATGTCGGGCACCAGGCCAAAGCCCGAGAGCTCGGAGGCCGGCGCGTCATCCACCTCGATGTTTGTTCCGGCCAGTTCCTCAGCCAGTGAACGGGCCACCGATCCGCCGGCCACCGCGGCGGTGCCCTGTCCGATAACCAGCACCCGCCGGATCGCGCCGGCGGCCAGTTCGGCCCGCAGGTCGTCGTACAGCGTCTCGGACCCTAAACGGACCCCGAGGGTGCCGTCGCCGTCAGCCACTAAGCGACCCCGCAGGGTGGAACGGACCGAGTCCGGCGACTCGCCGATTTCCTTGATCAGGAAGTGGGGGTGGTCCCCCCGGTCGATGTCCCGGGTGGTGACCTCGGCCCGGGATAGATCAGCCGACGTGACCGGCAAGTTCCGGCCGTCGTATGACCGTCGGGTGATGCCGTCCACGGAACCGGCAATAGCGGCGTCCAACTCCACGATCTGTCCTCGACTGGCCCCGGGGTCGTCGGGGTCGGCTGGTGTCTCGCCGTCCATCCTTAGGTAGTCGGAGGTCAGCTCCACCACCCCGTAAGGCTCGCTGGCCACCACGAAGGTGTCCTCAGCCAGACCGACGAAGAGACCCTGACCACTCCCCCGCAGGGACAGCAGCAGGCGGTCCGGGGCATCGCCGGTAGCCATGCCGATGGCCACAGAACCCTCGAAGGCACTCACCGTGCGCCGGAATGCCTCCAGCCGTTCACGTCCAGCTGCCAGGTGGGCCGCGCACAGTGCGGGAACCACCTTGGCGTCGGTGGTGATCTCCGGAGCCAGGCTCAATCCCTCAGATGCCGCCAGGTCGGCGTGGTTGTCCACGTCGCCGTTCTGGACGGCGGTGACCAGCGGCACCGGCTCCCCGTCGGCCCGGGTGGAGTCCACCGGGTGGGCGTTGGGTTCCGAGATGAGGCCCACGCTGGCCCAACGCGTGTGTCCCAGTAGGGAACCCTGCACGGCCGGGGCGGCTAGCGCCCGGGCTAGGAGACCGTCTGCGACCAGGGCGGACCGGAGGACGGCCGTGTTGTCGCCCAGCTCGCCGATCTCGGCCGAGGCCTTCACCACGAAGGCCAGGCCGCCACCGTCCAGCACCCGGACGCTGCCCGAGCGATAGAGCGGATCGGCCGACCGGGCAACCACCTCCGGATCGTCCTGGTCGATCCCGTGGTTCCAGACCGTGACCTGTAGGCCGGCCGAGTCCCGGCCCCGGACCTCCAGCCGGTCGAGAGCCGAGAGGGCCTGCTGAGCAGAAAGCAGGACGGCAAGGCCGGCGTCACTGGGGACCGGCCGGTCCTGTCGTAGGGAGGTCACCCCAGCGAACGTGCCCAGGCGGTCCCGCGACACGGCCCAGAGGACGTCCCGGACGCGGACCAGCGCCGCGTTGGCCGCCTCCACGTCCGGAGATCCGGCGACCGCGGCCTCCAGACCGGCCAGGTGGGCCGGAACCGGTGCCAGGACCTCGTTGATCCGGCCGACCAGCGTGGGATCCCGATCCAGGGCCAGCAACCCCGGAACCCCGCCCAGCAGCCGATCGGCCTCATCCAGCAGGTCGGCGGCTGCCCCCAGGAGGTCCAGCTCGACCCGGGCCAGCAGGTCGACGGCCCCGACTAGCGGGGCCGTGATCCGCTCGGCCGTGGGGACCTTCCGGTCGGACGGTCGGCGGAGGACCGCGATGATTCCGCACATGTCCTCGTTGCTGCCCTTTCACTCCACCGCACCAACCGACGGTCGGTGCGCAGACTCTAGGAATTCTACGGGTTCAGATCCGGTCGACCCGCTCGACGGCGGCCACCAGGCGGTTGGCCACCTCCGAGGCCTCGGCGATGTCGTACGCCTCAACCATCACCCGGACGACCGGCTCGGTACCCGACGGTCGGACTAGCACCCGCCCGGTATCGCCCAGTTCGGCCTCGGCGAGCGCCAGGTCGTCGGCCACCGCGGCCACCACCGCGGCCCCGTCCGAGGAGACCGGAACGGCGTAGAGGACCTGTGGGGCCCGGACCATCAGCTCAGCCGCCCGCTCACCCAGGGTCTGACCACTGCGCCGGGCGGCATCCAGGGCCTGGATCCCAGTTAGCAGGCCATCGCCAGTGGTCGCCAGGTCGCGAAAAACCACATGACCCGACTGCTCGCCGCCCAGCACCCAGCCGTTGGCCTCTAGGGCCTCCAGCACGTAGCGGTCGCCGACCGCCGTCTCGTGGACAGTGAGGCCGTGGTCGACCAGGGCCCGGCGCAACCCCAGGTTGGCCATCACTGTCACCACTACGGTGCCACCGGGCAGGGCGCCGCGCTGGTACCGGTCAATGGCACAGATGGCCAGCAGGTCATCGCCGTCGAGCAGGGAGCCGTCGTCGGCCACGGCAAGCACCCGGTCCCCGTCACCGTCAAAGGCCAGGCCGGCATCGGCCCCGGTCTCCACCACGGCGGCCCGTAGGTCTCCCGGATGGTTAGACCCGCAGTCCTCGTTGATGTTGCGACCGTTCGGACAGGCGTGGAGCACGGCGACGTCCGCTCCCAGGCGGGTCAGAACGTCGGCGGCAAACGCTGACGTGGCACCGTTGGCACAGTCCACGACCAGGGTCAGGCCGGACAGAGACTCGTTGCCGACCGAGGAAGCCACCGCGTCGGCCCAGGGGGCCGCCCCGTCTGGGTCGTCGGACCGGCTCGACGACCCGCCTCCTCCGTCCCGTCGCGGCTCAGCATCCCATGCCGCCTGGACGGCGGACTGCACGACGTCGTCCAGCTTCCGACCGCCGGCGGAGAACAGCTTTACCCCGTTGTCGTACCAGGGGTTGTGAGAAGCCGAGACCACGGCACCGGCTGCCCCGTCAGCGGCCGCCACGTGGGCCACAGCCGGCGTGGGCACCACGCCGAGGGACACCACCTGGAGCCCACCTTCGGACAGCCCCTCAGCCAGGGCCAGCGACAACCCGAGACCCGACTCGCGGGTATCGCGACCGACAACCACCCGGTCGGTACCCAGGAGCGGGGCGGCAGCCAGACCGAGGGCACGGACCGACGGTTCGTCGAGTCGGGTGCCGGCACGGGCGCGAACGCCGTCGGTGCCGAATCGGAGGCCCGCCGGAGCGACCTCGGGCTCTACCATCGCCGCAGCGTAGGAGCCGGACCGGTGGTCCAGCCGTCGCCTAGCGCTTGGAGTACTGCGGAGCCTTACGGGCCTTGTGGAGGCCGTACTTCTTGGACTCCTTCTTGCGGTCGTCTCGCGTCAAGAGGCCAGCCTGCTTGAGGGCAGGCCGGCGCTCAGGCTCGAGCGCCTCCAGGGCCCGGGCGATCCCGAGGCGCATGGCCCCGGCCTGTCCGGACACCCCACCGCCGTGCAGCGTGGCGTCGATGTCGTAGGCGCCCTCGGTGGCCGTGACCCGCAGCGGCTCCATGAACACCAGGCGGTGGCTCTCCGACGGGAAGTAGTCCTCGGCAGTCCGACCGTTCACAGTGACGGTTCCGTTGCCGGGACGCAGCCGGACGCGGGCGACCGACTCCTTGCGACGACCGGTGGTCTGGATGAGGGGGCTGGGCATCGTGGACTCCTAATTCAGGCCTTGCGGGCCCGTGCGTGGTCGATGGCCAACGGCTTTGGCTGCTGGGCCTCGTGCGGGTGGTCGGGGCCGCGGTAGACCTTTAGCTTGGTCAGTTGCTGGCGGCCCAGGCGGTTCTTGGGGAGCATGCCCCGGATGGTCCGGCGAACCGCCTCCGCTGGCTTGTCGGCCAGCAACTTGCCGTAGGACCGAGTGCGAAGGCCACCCGGGTAGCCGGAATGGTCATAGACGTTCTTGTCGGTCGCCTTGGCGCCGGTCAGCACGACCTTGTCGGCGTTAATAATCACCACGTG
>JGI24819J35694_1000183_pt1 | contig 13627 bp, 13 predicted proteins | sample METZYME_3_800m_FD_35694 | JGI IMG/M metagenome (IMG submission 35694) | reverse complement strand
CCGGAAAAGGAGATTAGTCCGTCTAAAAAAGAAATTGCATTACCGGAAAAGGGGACTACTCCGTCTAAAAAAGAAGTTGCGTTACCAGAAAAGGAAATTACCCGGCCTGAAGGAGACGTTACTTCGCGGGAAGAAACGTCTTCACCTTCACCTGAAACAGCAACGCCTTCCGATCTTGCAGAAAAGCAAATTCCAGAACAGCCTGCACCTGATCCGTACATACTGGCTCGTGACTCATACAATCAGCATATCAGCAAATTACTGCTCGACGTAACCTATGCACTTCAAATTTTTCGCAGCGGCATGTTTGTGAAGCTTGAAATCAGCATCGATTCATCCGGAATAGTTGTTGATCAAGAAATAATAAAATCCAGCGGCTCACAGGATTTTGACGATACAACCATGATGACTTTGGAGGAGATTCAGTTTGATCCATTACCTGATGCAATGCTTAAATTCGGCAATTATGCAGTCATTTTGCAAATTCAAAATTCCAGATAATACAAACTTTTTTTAAAGGAATAATACATTAACCATTTTATGTTTTCAGGGTTCCCCGAGACACTACGGCAGTACGGTTTTAAGACGGATGTGCGCACTTTGTTGGATATGTACCGCACCATGGAAATGGGGCTGGTTACCAACCTGGGTTCATTATTTGACGTTTGTCAGCATCTTATCTGCAAATCAAGAAGAGAAATTGCTCCTTATACACTTGCGTTTTGGGATCATTTTCTGGGAATCGATACCACTAACTTTAACACAATTGACGATGCTATCCGCAAATCTTCTGCTTTTGAACACTGGCTAAGTCAAAAGTTGGAAACGGGAAAAATTTCAGGTGAAATCGATTATGAAAAGCTTATTGATCAGTTTTTAAATGAGACACTCCAATCTGATTTACAGGCCAACATACAAAAAGAACTTGATGCCCGAAAGCATCTCGATGATGACAATCCGGATATGGCTGACCGGAAAAGTAATGGTCCTCCTGGAGTATCGCAGGCTACAGACAAAATGGTGGATTACTCCAAAATCTCTCTGGAGGAACTGATTGAACGTATGAAACGAGTGATGGAGCAGCAAAAAACTGCACACAGCGGCGGAGGACACTGGATTGGCAGTCATGGTTTTTCACCATATGGCCACTCCGGACACGGGCTGAACGGAATCCGTGTTGGTGGACCGGCTCATGCCGGGACAGCCCGCAAGGTTCTCGGAGATCCTTCATTTTATCCAGTTGATTTAGATGCTCCAATTACTGATAACAACATGGATGCTGCCCTGCAGGCTTTAAAAAATATTGAGGACATTCATCCGGACAGAAAACTGAATGTGAAGCGTACAGTAGAAGAAACCGGACGTAACGGTGGAATTGTAATCCCTCATTTTTTACGGGAACAGCAGGACCGGACGCAGGTTTTGCTGTTGCTGGACAATGGAGGCAATTCAATGTGGGTTCATGCCCGCAAAGTTCAAATGTTGTTTGCAAAAATTAAACGCCGCTTCCCTCAGGATTTAAAAACTTACTATTTCCACAATGCGATTTACGATCAGGTTTATGAAGACGAGGCCCGTCGCAAACCGGTTACGCTCCGGAAAGTTATGGAGAACAGTCCGGATTATCGGGTTTTCATTGTCGGTGATGCGTACATGGGACCGCATGAGTTCCTTGCACCGTTTGGCTCAATTGAATTTCGGGAAGAATCTTCTACACCAAGTTTGGAAAATTTAAAAACTCTGCATGAACATTTTCCTTTTGTTGTTTGGATTAATCCAACTCCAAAACAATACTGGAACCGAACAATTGCCCCATATGTCCAGCAGGTATTTCAGATGGAGCCTCTTACCATAAACGGAATCCTGGAAGCAGCAAAATACATGAATGGGATCAAGCATTTTTAAGGACACACTTCCATATAGGAAAAATAGCAATGAAACTCCGTTTCACATTTCTTTTGACAGTTGTTCTGGCATTTTGGACATCCGCCACACAGGCCGGACCAGGTGACGGTCTGGGACTATTTCTGGATTTTGGTCAATTAAAACCGGTTAATGATGCCAGTGGAAGAGAGTACCAGGATTCAAAAGTAATCGGAGATCAGATTGACTATCAGTTTGCTTTGGGGGATTCTTTTTCTTTCTCACTTTTCGCTTCAGAAAACATGAACAAAGGAGCATTGCCGGCAAACACAAAATATGGGTATTACAAAGCCGGCATCCTAGGTGCAGAATTTCGGGCATGGATGGGGCCATTATTTATAGGTGTACATGGAGGGCAATATTTTCTGACATGGATTGAATCTTTGAGTTCTTATACAGGACTTAAATGGTCCGGAGGCAGCGGCTGGGGACTTGGTCTCGAAGGAAAATCAGGATGGTCTCTTGGTTGGTACAAGGAAAAAAGTGAAAAAATTGATTTCGATGATTTTCCCGATCAACGAATTGAAGGAGACCGATTCATACTCGGCTACCGCTGGCGTTAATGTAGTTCCTCTTAATTCTGTCAGGGACATGGATTTGGAATTCGGCCGTGTATTTCTTCAATACCTTCCAGCACTTCTGCTGAAAGTTCTAATTCGACGCTGGCGAGGTTTGTATCCAATTGTTTGACAGATGTTGCCCCAAGCAGTACACTCGCCATAAACGGCCTTGTCCGCACAAAAGCCAGTGCCATTTGCGCGGGATCCAAAGCATGCTCCCATGCAAGTTTGACATAATCTCGTGTAGCCTTTATCGCATTTTTTGTCTGGTAACGCTGAAAACGGGAAAACAGAGTTAAACGCGCACGTGCCGGTTTGAGTCCGTCGAGATATTTTCCAGTCAGCATTCCGAAAGCAAGCGGAGAATAAGCCAGCAGCCCAACTGATTCCCGGTACGTAATTTCAGCAAGTCCGGATTCAAAAGTGCGGTTGAGCAGACTATACGGATTCTGAATACTGGCAACTTTTTCCCATCTGTTTTTTTCAGACAGACTGAGGTAACGCATCACGCCCCATGGCGTTTCATTGGAAACTCCGAAAGCCTGCACTTTCCCTTCCTCCCTGAGTTTATTCAGCGTTTCCAGGGTTTCCGGAATTCCTTCATTGTCTGTTTCTGAATTTTCCGAAGGCACAAATCCCCGTTTTCCAAAAATATTAACATTCCGGTCAGGCCAGTGAATCTGATAGAGATCAATTGTTTCAGTTTTTAAACGACTCAAACTGCCTTCAAGAGCTGCTCTGATATTTTTTTTGTGAGGTGATTTAGTCCATCCCGAATGTAGCTCCCCATTGAACGAGATTCTACAGTGGGTCCAACCACTTTTGTAGCTAAAACAATGCGCTCCCTGCATTTTCGGAGTTTAATCCATTTTCCAACAATCTGTTCCGAAATAGTGAAAGTATTTTCCTTAGGTGGTACCGGATACATTTCGGCTGTATCAAACAGGTTTACACCTGCTGCAAGTGCACAATCCATTTGAGCAAATGCTTCCTCTTCTGAATTCTGTTCACCAAAAGTCATTGTACCAAGTCCGAGACAACTGACTTTTATCCCGGAACTTCCTAGAGCATTTTGTTTCATTTTAAAGATTAATTTGCAGTTCCAGCAGATTATCGCAACCGTTTTTTCGCACGTTTGGCAAGAGATGATTGAGGATAATTTTTTATCAACTCCTTCCACAAAATCTTTTGTTTTTCTACTTCACCAAGATCTTTCATTGCTTGTCCCAAATAATACAAAGCCTGGGGAGTATGCCGACTTTTTGGATATTCGCGAAGAAAAAGTCCGTAATGAGATGCTGCCTGCTTTGAATGACCCTGTGCTAAAAATCCATTTCCGATTGCCATCAGGATGTCACCTTTTAATTTTGTAGCCTTTTTTGCTTTCAAGATATCCTGCAGATGCTCCACCGCCTGATCCGGATTACCTGACTGTAATGAAACTAGTCCCAGAATAATTTTCTCTTGATTGATGGGAAAATTATTTGCAGAAGATTTAGAGGGTTTTTCCTTACTTCCGGATGTTTCCAAACCTTTTTTCAGCTCAGATAGCTGTTTTTCAAGTATCAATGTTTTTTTCTGCAGTTCAATAAATCCTTTTTGTAAAGATTCGAGCAAATCCCGCGGAGGCATAGATTGTTCAATTTCGTTGCTGCGCAGCAGCTGATCTGCTGTCAGTGCCTGCAGTCGATCCAACAATTCTTCCTGCTGTGCCAGGGTTTTCTTTAAAGCAGCCATTTCTTCCGTATTATTTAGCGGAGTTGTTTTATTAGCTCCCGAGGAAGAACAACCCCCAACAAAAAATATGAGAATGATCAAAAATGAAACAATATGTCCCGGTGCTGTTATGGACATAAAAAGTCGTTTTACTGTCTGCTTCCGTGACTTCTTGAATGTTGAAATAATTGTTGAAGTTGTTTTCAAATCAATACTGAACATTTATTAATCGTGCGGTAAATTAGGCTATTTACTCCAGACAGGATTTGTCTCGGCGATGTTGGAAGGAGTCTTAGTGACACGAATGGTGCGGCCCCCAAAAGATGAAATATAGTAAAGTTTTGGAACATTTTTCTTTTTTGCGGAGAAAACAATTTGTTTCCCGTTTGGCGCCCAGTCAGGTTTTTCAGAATTAAAACGTCCAAATGTCAGCTGAAGATGACGGCGTGTAGATAAGGTGTATATATAAAGTTGAAAATAACCTTTTTCCTGCCTTTCATAAATCAGTTGTGTTCCATTTGGTGACCATTTTGGAGAACTGTTGAAATTACCTTTAAAAGTCACACGTTCTGTTTTAAGAGTATTTAAATTATGGATATAAATTTGTGGACGGCGTGGACGTGCACTGTCTGAAACAAATGCTATCTTCCTGCCATCCGGAGACATTTGCGGAGAGGTTTCCAGGCTTTTCCAGGCAAAAATCTTATCCAGCTGGGCATTTTCCAAATGATAGTTGTAGATGTCAGCATTACCCTGCTTCATCAACGTCAGCAAAATTGATTCGCCATCCAGATTCCAGCTTGCGCTCAGCGGTTGAAATCCGGAAGGAAATGAAAGAATTTTGGCACGAAGACGTTTTGCAGGCTGAATGGCCAGTTGTGCGCTGGAACGTGTGAGTGTTGTATAAATGATGTTATTACCGTCGAAAGACCAACTTGACAGATTATTGGAACCAAGATTGTATGAAAATCGCTTTAGCACAGTTCCATCAAAACTACTGAGAAATATGTTTTTTCGCCGATTCGATTTTTGTGCAGTGTAGGAAATTCTGCTGGTGGATACCCCTTCAAATCCTAGCGTGTTTTCTACAAACCAGTCAGCCAGTTTTAGCCCGAGCTTTCTCAAATCCTGATTTGTTCCGACCGGAAACAATTCTTTGGAAACAGGAGTTTTTTCTCCTTGGGACCAGAGCATAATTTTTAATAGAAACGGCTTACTTTTTAGCTCCAGATCAAGGTGAAAAATAACCTTTTTCGGACTGATCAAACTCTTCTTTTGATTCAGTAATAAACTGAAAATAAAGTACTTTTTCTAAATTAGTTTTGAAAACATTCTGCAAAAATACGACTTCAGGACTGCTCTCTTTTGAAAGTCCGACTTTGACAGGAATGAACTTTGGATTTGTGATTTCGAAATAATCAATGGCGGAAACACTGCCCCCGCAAGTAAGCATGAACAATCCAAACAGCAGAAAAACTAAACCAGCCCGCATGCGTAATTTTAGCTGATAAACATAATTTGTGGACTTCACTGGAATCTCATTATTTGAAGTTAGCCGGACTGAAGCGGATACCAAATTTGTATGAATCTTCTGGATAGGACTTTGGCAAGGCTGGGAGAAATTGCAAGTTTTTCAGTAAATTTTTCACAGATTTGTACAGTAAAGTATTGCCGGTTTCTGCCTGGTACCATTTTAAAATTCGGCCGTCTTTGTTAATTTCAAACTTAATCACAACGGTATTTGTACTTCCAACCAAATTGATTGGAACTTTCCACTGTTCAGACAAAAACGCTTCAAGTTCCTTACGGTAATTCAACAATTCTACCGCATTTAAATTGGTAGTTCCAATTTTCGCTTTCTGGTTTTGCAGACTAACCGGTTTCAAAAGTGTTAATAGTGAAACCACTTGGCTGGAAAACGGTTTTTTTGAATCTTTGGATACTTTCAGACGTTCAGGAAATTTTTCTATTTGGCTGAGTATGTTATTAAAAGACAGTTTTGGTTTAGATTTTTTCTTTTTGCTGGGAGTAATGATCAGGGGCTTTTTTTGTTGCCTGTAAAAAACAATATCAGGAAAAATCAAAGTAGCAGTTGTCATTTTTGCTGAAGTCTCCGGAGTTGTTTTGCTGACTGTACCAGAGGGCAGTATTTTTTCAGCTAAAAACTGGGACCATTCCTGCCATGGTTGGTCACTCCTGCCGATCATTCCGGGATACCAGTATAGCAAGGCAGATAACAAAAAAAAATGTAATAACAATGAAAACAGGATTCCACCTGAAAAACGCCATTTCAACGTCATAAACCGATCCAACTATTTTTCACCGCTGTGGAACCAGGACAGTCGTGAAGAAAGATTGTGAAAAAAATAATTCTTTTCCATGAAAACTAATTTTGCCTGTCTTGCCGACTCCTGAATGAGAACTTCATCTCCAATTTTAAGCGGCACCTTTTCTTTTCCATCCGCAGAAAGATAAATTTCTTTTTCATGAGTCTGTTCTGATATTACAAGCCTGATTTTGGACTCTCCGGTGACAACCAGATGTCTGGACCTGAAATCATACTCGTTCAAGCCTGCGATGATCATACAACGTAGTTCCGGAATTACAATTGGAGATCCGGCGGCAAGTAAATATGCAGTACTTCCGGTTGCAGTTCCCACGATAACTCCGTCTCCGCGAACACGTCGTATATGCTTCCCGTTGATGCTTAACTCAACTGCGATTAGTCGAGTTGCACCACGGACTACAATTTCATTCACTGCATAGTCAGTTCCAAGAGGATGAAGGCACTCTAGTACTGAACGTTCACTGATTATATAATTCCCGTCAAGTACACTTTGAAGCATATCAGTCAAATCTTCACGGTCTCCCGCAGTCAAAAAACCGACATTACCGAAATTGACTGCCAAAACCGGACACTCCGGAAAAAGACTTAATGCTGCAAGTACGGTCCCATCTCCGCCAAATGAGACAATTAAATCCAAACCGGTCTCACTTTTTTCCCCATCAGCGAGAGTGGTAATTTCAATACCGTGAGGAACAAACCACTCTTGCAACAACTCCGTTACCGGATGTACCAGTTGCTGAGAAAAAATACCGACTTTGCGCAGCTTGATTTTATTTTCGTTCANCACTCTTTATTTGAAAAAAATTACCATGTCTTTACAGTATCTTCGGGCACTTTCGGCTTCCTTGTCAAGTAAAAAANCCCNGCCGGTTGTCTCCTGCATAAATTGATTACAAAAAATTATTAAAATAAATGCTTAAAATCCGGTTTTTTAGTCTCAGACTTGCGTTTCCTGTGTATATATGTGATGATCTACNAGTTAAAACAATAACATTTATTTCAGACAACTATGAATACATTCTTACGTAATATCGGCATCTGGCTTGTGATCGGCCTTGTAATGCTGATGCTNTTTAATCTGGTTGGACCAAGAGAATCAAACGAGAGGGAAATTTCTTTTTCAGAATTTATTTCTCAAATCGAATCCGGTTCTGTGCTGGAAGTTACAATCCGTGGAAGTCAAATTCATGGTGTCAGCGATACAAATGGTTCTTTTCAAACTCAAGTTCCGAATTACCCTGCACTGTTCAAAATATTGGACAGCCATCAAGTACGTGTTAAAGTTGAGCCAACCGATGAAACTAATTTATTTATGGCCATCCTGAGCAGTTGGCTTCCTATGATCCTGATCATTGGTATCTGGCTCTTTATGCGTCAGGTCCAGGGTGGAGGAAACCGTGCCATGGGTTTTGGAAAAATCCGCTCACGAATAACCAACACGGAAGACAATCCGATAAAATTTGAAGATGTTCAGGGAATTGATGAATCACGGGAAGAATTGGAGGAAATCGTAGATTTTCTGAAAGACCCCGGAAAATTTGAAAGACTTGGAGGAGAAATCCCAAGAGGTGTTTTATTAATGGGAGAACCTGGAACCGGAAAAACCCTGCTGGCCAAAGCAATTGCAGGTGAGGCTGCAGTCCCTTTTTTCAGTATCAGCGGTTCCGATTTTGTGGAAATGTTCGTTGGTGTCGGTGCCAGCCGTGTCAGGGACATGTTTGCGCAAGGTAAAAAACACGCACCGTGTATCATTTTCATTGATGAAATCGATGCAGTCGGACGCAGCCGTGGTGCCGGTCTTGGAGGGGGAAACGATGAACGTGAACAGACTCTGAACCAGTTACTGGTTGAGATGGATGGTTTTGAAGTAAATGAAGGCATTATTGTTGTAGCTGCAACTAATCGACCGGATGTGCTGGATCATGCTTTGCTGCGTCCAGGGCGTTTTGACCGGCATGTAGTTGTACCTTCTCCGGATATCAAAGGTCGTGAAAATATTTTGAAAACGCACAGTAAAAATATTGAACTGGATAAAAAAGTAAGTTTGAACAAAATAGCACGTGGAACTCCTGGATTTACCGGTGCAGACCTGGCTAATCTTGTCAATGAAGCAGCACTTTGGGCTGCGCGTCAGGATAAAGAAACTGTGGATAATGATGATTTTGAATATGCAAGAGATAGAGTGATGATGGGCGCAGAGCGGCGCAGTCTCTTAATTAGTGATGAAGAAAAAGAGACTACAGCCTATCATGAGGTTGGACATGCTCTTGTTGCAGCCAGTATTGAAGAAGTTGACCCCGTGCATAAGGTGAGTATAATTCCGCGAGGACGGGCTTTAGGAGTTACAATGCTCCTGCCGGAAGAAGATCGACACAGTCATAACAGGCGTTCTTTGCTGGGGCAAATAACCATGACGATGGGAGGACGTGCGGCAGAACATTTAGTATTTAAACGCTTCACTACAGGTGCCAGCGATGACCTGAAAAGAGCTACAGAATTAGCCCGAAAAATGGTTTGCCAGTGGGGAATGAGTGAGAAACTGGGACCACTGACTTATACTGAAGATGCAGGGCATGTTTTTCTGGGACGCGATTTACAACAGCATACTGAATTCAGCAATGAGTCCATGCGTATGATTGATGAAGAAGTGCTTGAAATCCTAAATTCATCTTATGAGCGGGCAAAATCGATTTTAAAAACTTACCGTAAAGCACTTGAATCGCTTGCCCTTACATTGCTGGAAAAAGAAACTATTGATGGAGAAAATGTGCTGCAGGTTATGGAGGAGTTTGCACCAAAAACTAAAAAATAGTGTCTGAAAATTTTTTTGATTTTCAAATAACTTTGAACTCACAAATTATGCTCATCTTTTCTTAATATCAAGATAACCTAAGAACCCCCTTTCCCTTTTCGGAGACTTTCAGTGGAAACACTTTTGCCAATTTTTACAGGTAACTTTACCTTTCGCTGGCAGGATCTGTTTGATATTGTTCTCCTATCATTAATTTTTTATCGCATTCTGCTCCTCATCAGAGGCACACGTACCATTCCCATGTTAATGGGTTTTGTTTTGCTGCTGGCACTTTATCTTGTTTCGCTGATTTTGAATTTGGAAGCCACACAGCTCCTCCTTGATAATTTGGGGCAGTCACTGGTGCTGGTACTGGTTGTACTGTTTCAGACGGATATTCGTAACGGACTGGCACAAATTGGGGTTTTCACTCTTTTCCGTGAAAACAGTCAGCAAAAAAGAAATTTGGTAGAGAGCACCCTGCATGCTTGTCTGCAGATGTCACAGCAGGGTATAGGAGCCCTGATTGTTCTTGAACAGGAAGTTGGATTGAAAAACTTCAGTGATCGTGGTACACAATTAAACTCAACTGTCAGTGAACAGCTTTTGCTGAGTATTTTTCATCCATCATCGCCTTTACACGACGGCGCCGTTATTATCAGCAACAAGGGTGATTTGTTGGCCGCACAGTGCATTTTACCTGTTTCGATGAACAGCCGTCTCAGCTCTTCTCTCGGAACCAGGCATCGTGCTGCAATTGGTCTGACAGAAGAAACGGATGCAGCAGTCCTGATTGTTTCTGAAGAACGCAGGGAAATCAGTCTCAGTTACCGCGGACAGTTGATACGCGGTGCAAATGAAGATATTCGCAAAGCCCTCCTGGATGTGCTTGCAGGCAACATTCCTGATGCCATCAGGGAAAAGGAAACAAAAGACACTTATAGAAAAACTAAGTTGAAGAAAGCAAAAAAAACCACGGAAACGTCCGATGATTTAAAAACTCCGGATAACACTCCTGTAGAAACAAACAAAGGCTGACAGATGCGAATAAATGTTTACTTCAAAGTGCTTGCAGTTGTTTTAGCTGTCTTTGTCTGGTTTCTTGCCCGGAAATCCGGAGAACCTATTCAAATGAGTTTTTATGCTCCTGTTGTTTTCAAAAATGTTTCTCCGTCCTTTCAAGTCACTTCTGATCCGCCGCAGGTCAACATAGTGGTATACACCAACAGCAGGGATTCATTTAATCCTCAGGAGATCCAGGCTGTTATTGATCTCGACAAAGCGCAGGAAGGAACGCTTTCGTATGTGCTGACTGAGAATCACATTTTATCACCGGTGAAGGTAGAGATAACACGCATTCATCCTTCACAAATCACGGTTAGAATAGAGGAGTTGATTGAAAAATCTTTTTCGATAAAACCACGTTATCAGGGTACTCCAAAGAAGGGGTACCTGATGAGGGATATCAGAATCATTCCGGACACCCTTACAATGCGCGGGCCACGCTCAGTGCTGGAAAAACTGGACCATGTTTCTGCTCATGAAATTGAGCTGGAAGGACTTAAAGAAAGTGTCACAATGCGGGTTGATTTGGATTTGCCAAGAGGCAATGTGCAAATCATCGATCAGAATGTTGATTTTTATTCTGCAGAAATAACTATCGACAGTTTGCCGATCAAGAAACGATTTTCCAAAGTTCCGGTTTTTTTACGGAACATGGATTATGTCAGTGTAATAAATCCTGGTACTTTCAATGTTTTCGTTGAAGGTCCTGAAGATTTGATTCAGGAATTAAATCTGGATGAACTTTATGGTGAAATTGATCTTTCAACATTTGAACCCGGAGAGTATCCTAAAGTAACTCCAAAAGTTGTAAAACCGGATGGAATAACTGTCCTTCAACAGTGGCCCATAGTTTCAGTTTGGGTTAAAAATGAAAGAAACTAAACGACTGGCAGCAGTCATTTAACGAATAACAGCAAAAAATCGGCTGCAGTTTTTGAATTTTGAATTTGTTTGAAAGGACTTTGAATACAGTAAAAGAACTGTAAACCGAAATAATGATTGCTTTACACATTAACATTGATCACGTGGCGACTGTCAGGCAGGCCCGTCAAATCAGCGAACCGGATCCGGTTACCGCAGCAGGATTAGTAGAACTGGCTGGAGCGGATGGTATCACAATTCATCTGCGTGAGGACCGTCGACACATTATTGACCGGGACGTCCGGATTTTACGGGAAACCATTCAAACGCGAATGAACCTGGAAATGGCTGCAACAGCAGAAATGTTTGCTATTGCACTGGATATTCGTCCGGATATTGTGACCCTTGTTCCTGAAAAACGGGAGGAAGTGACTACGGAAGGCGGACTGGATATTGCCGGTGCAGCAGAAATTATGCATAAAGGAATAGCCCAACTCCGTGGTGCGGGAATCCGGGTGAGTTTATTCATTGATCCGGATGCAGAACAAATCAAGGCAAGTCAAAAAGCTGGTGCTGAGGATGTTGAACTGCACACCGGCTGTTATGCAAATGCAGAAAATTCTGAAGAACTGGACAGGGAATATCAGCGTCTGGTTTCTGCAGCAGAATTGGCGCATCAGGAAAAACTACAGGTAAATGCCGGACACGGACTTAATTACATCAATACCCAGCGTATTTGCGGCCTGCCGCATTTACGTGAATTGAACATAGGACACAGCATTGTCAGTCGGGCGATTTTTGTTGGTATTTCTCAAGCAGTGCAGGAAATGAGAGAAATCATAATTCGAAACTCATAAACTATTCAATGGCAAAAGAAATTATTATAAATCACACCTCTCACGAAACCAGGGTTGCCGTGATTGAAGGTGGAGAACTATCAGAGCTTTATCACGAACGCGAAAAAACGATACGTCTTGTGGACAATATTTACAAGGGAAAAGTATTGAATGTTCTGCCTGGAATGGAGTCTGCTTTTGTTGATATTGGCTCTGAGAGGGCGGCATTTTTACATATTGATGACATTCTTCCGGAACATGAAATTTTTGGTGAACCCTCTAATAATAATGGAGAACAACAAAAGATTGGTCAGTTGATTCAAGAAGGACAGGACGTTTTGGTGCAGGTTTCAAAGGGCCCAATTGGTACAAAGGGTGCCCGCATAACCAGTCATGTTTCAATTCCTGGGAGGAATCTCGTTTATTTGCCTGCTACAAAAACGCTTGGAGTTTCCCGTCAAATAAATCAGGAAAAAGAACGTGAGAGATTGAAGGAGATTGTGGACCGTTTACGTCCGGAAAATGCCGGATTCATCATCCGGACGGTTGCAGAAGGACACAGTGAAGAAGATTTGCATTCTGACATCAATTATCTGGTTTCTATTTGGGATGATATTCTGGAAAAATATAAAACCCTTCCTGCTCCCTCGCTTCTGCATTCAGATCTGAATGTGATTTTCCGAACGATTCGCGATCTTTTTTCAGCAGATATCCGCAAGTTGGTTGTTGACGACAAAAGTCAGTTTAATAAGGTTCGTCAGTTTGTACGCTCTTACTTGCCGCGATATGGATCTGTAATTGAAAATTATACTAAAGCAGAACCTGTTTTTGATCATTACGGAATCGAAAATGAAATTGACCGTGCTCTCGGAAACAAAGTCTGGCTGCGCTCCGGAGGTCACCTTGTCATCGATCAGACTGAAGCATTAACTGCAGTTGATGTGAATACAGGACGCTTCGTCGGTAAGGAAAGTCATGAAAAAACAATTTTGCGTACAAACATTGAAGCTGCTGAGGAAATCGTTTACCAGCTGCAGCTGCGAAATATTGGCGGAATTATTATTATTGATTTCATTGATATGGAAACACAGCAGCACCGGCAAATGGTTTATCAGACCCTGAAGGACCAACTTCGTTCTGATAAGGCACGCAGCAAAATTCTGCAAATAAGTGAGATGGGTCTCGTCGAAATGACCCGCAAGCGCGATCGCGAAAACCTGAACCGTTATCTTTGTGATCCGTGTCCGTATTGTGATGGAACAGGCCAGATAAAATCTCCGTCCACAGTCTGTTACGAGGCTTTCCGTGAAGTCCGTCGCAGCTGCCGCAGAAACACAAAAGGATCTGTTGCAATATTTCTGCACTCAGATGTTTTTAAATATATCCAGGAGGAAGAGCAGGAAGCCGTCAAATTATTGGAAGATGAAATGGGCCGGAGTATTACCATTAAATTATCTGATGAATTGCACCGCGAACAATTTGAACTTTACGAATACTGAGTTGACCAGAGAAACAGCCGGACAAAATT
>JGI24819J35694_1000178_pt1 | contig 13803 bp, 15 predicted proteins | sample METZYME_3_800m_FD_35694 | JGI IMG/M metagenome (IMG submission 35694) | reverse complement strand
TTTTAAGTTTCTTATTCTTTTTTTTACTTTTATAAAAAAAATTCACTTTAAACGGCACTCATTTCCAAAATATCAAAACAGAGCTGATCAAAATCAATACCGACCTCAGATGCAGCCATGGGTACCAAACTGTGAGTTGTCATTCCTGGGACCGTATTAATCTCCAGAATAACGGGCTCATTATTGTGATCTATAAAAAAATCAATTCTTCCCCATCCCCTTATAGCGACAAGTTTACAGGCATTAAAACACCTTTTTTGTATCCTTTCCTCAACTTGTGGATCTAATCCACTTGGACAGATATATTTTGTTTCGTCGCTAAAATACTTTGCTTCATAGTTGTAAAAATGCTCATGACTGGCATCGATTTTAATCAACGGCAATATTTTTTCATTTAAAAATCCTGCTGTGTATTCAGAGTACAAAAGATAGGACTCTGCAATTATCCAATCATTAAACTTTTCGAGAGCTTGGAAATTCTTTTCAAAATCGTTTTTATTTTCAATGATAGAAACCCCTATACTGGATCCCTGTGAACACGGTTTTAAAACAAAGGGTGTCTTTAAAAGCTCTGCAACTTCTTCAAACTGATTAATATGAGTTACTAACTTAAAATCTGGAGTCTTAAAACCATTTTGAAGAAGAAGTCTTTTTGTAAATAACTTATTCATGGTTAATGAACAAGCCAAAGGACCACTACCGGTATATCTAATCCCCATGATCTCTAAAAGACTTTGAATTTTTCCATCTTCACCATCAGATCCATGAAGAGCAATCCAAGCTGATGCATAATCGTTCTCAGTAATCTGATTTAAAAATTCATTCTTGGTATCGACAAGGTAAGCATTGATATCTTTGTTCAATAATGCTTGCCATACTGCTTTTCCTGTAATCAATGAAATCTCTCTTTCGGAGGAAGAACCACCACAGAGTACGGCTACTTTTCCAAATTTTTCTTTCATTTTTGTATCTATTCTTTTTCACCCATGATTCTTACCTCAGGCTGTAAATCAATGTCATAGTTTTTCTTTACGACTTGTCTTGTATGATTAATCAAATTTTCAATATCACCAGCCGTTGCTCCTCCTTGATTGACTATGAAATTTGCATGTTTTTCAGAAATAGACGCTGAACCAATCTTAAACCCTTTTAAGCCAGATCCTTCAATCAATGCTCCTGCAAAATTACCAGGTGGGTTCTTGAAGACAGATCCACATGTGTCTTCACTTAAAGGCTGTGTCTTTATTCTTTGATTCCTTAGCTCTATCAAATTATCTTTTGTCGTTTGTTCATCACTCGATAAAGACATTGAACAAGATAAAAACCATAATCTGAATGGGAAAGTGACTGTCCTATATGCAATATCAAAACTTTCTTTTTCTAAAAAACTAATATCGCCTTTCTCATTAATTACTTCCACCTCTATTACCAAATCCCATGTCTCCATACCAAATGAACCCGCATTCATGGTTAATGCACCGCCGATGGATCCAGGTATACCGGAAAAAAATGCTGCCGGCCCAATACCATTTTTTTGACAGAAAAGAGCTAGTTCAACGCATGCCACACCTGCCTCGACTTTATAAAGATATTTTGAAGTCTTTTCAATTTCCTTGAGAAAAGATTTTGTACTTATTACAACTCCTCTGATGCCAGCATCTCTTACCAAGATATTTGTGCCTTTTCCTATCCAGGTAATGGGTAAATTTGGATCAACACTGGATAGAAAAGAAACTAAGTCCTCTCTACTTTTGGGAGAATAAAACAGATCGGCACACCCACCAATGCCCCAAGATGTGTGTTTTGCCATGGACTCATTGCAAGAGCAATCGTCTTCAAATTCTTGTGTCATGTTCTTCAACATAATTAAGCGCCGTCTATCATCGGCAGATCCTTAAAAGGATAAGACCCTTCTTCTATGATACTTATGCAATAATCTGAAATTTTTTCTGTTGCCTCTACGAAAGTTCCGTCATAAGCAGCCATTGATGCTTTTTTGAGTTTGTCTTTTTCTATAAAAAAACTTTTGGCGATTTGAGCCAGCTTCTCAGGTTCAAGATCCTTATCTAGGATCATTTCTGCAGCATTTTTATCAACTAAAAATTTTGCATTATAGAACTGATGGTTATCAGTTGCTTGTGGATATGGGATAAGTATTGACGGGAGACCTAACGCAGAAAGCTCTGAAATTGTTAAAGCACCAGCACGGGCTATCACTAGATCTGCCCAATGATAAGCTTCTGCGATATCATCAAAAAATTTGGTGACATTGGCACTGATATTGAGTTCCTGGTATTTTTTCTTAATATCAGAATAATCAAGATTCCCTGTTTGATGTCTTATCTCGACTGGTATTTCTTTGCTCAACAAACTAACCATTTCAGGAATCAAAAAATTAATAGAACGAGCACCTTGACTACCTCCCAAAACAAGGATTCTTGGGTTTTTAGCACTGTCTGGAAATGCTCTCGAAGGTTGTCTTTTATCTATGATCTCTTGTCGAACTGGATTGCCTAAATATTGACAATCACCTGTAAAAAATTTTGTTATTCCACCGACTGCCCCTGGCAATCCCTCTATAACAGCGTATGCAGCTGTCCATGCAAGATATCGATTTGCACGACCTGCTTTTGCATTTTGCTCATGAATGACTACAACTGTCCTATCAGATCCATTGACAGCACTACATGTGCTTATGGATGGATAGCCCCCCATACCTAAGACCAGATCAGGATCAAAGCCTTTTAAGAACTTTATCAATTTCGCATCAGGTCTAGATATTGTTTGATATATATTGGGGTCAAAGACAGTCATGAAACCCTTGCGCTTTATTTTTCGAGCTTCAAAATACTCAACCTCAATATTGCTTTGACTGAATATCTTTCTTTCCAATTCATTACCAGTACCTGCAATAACAACCTTATGCCCGTCTGCCTTAAAATGATTAGCCATAGCTAAGGCAGGAAAAATATGGCCTCCGGTTCCACCGGCAGCAATGATAATTGAATAACTCTTTTGCTTAACCACCAATTTTTTTGTTCACTTTAGTTCTAGGATTCTCGCACCCTATTCTTAAGACTATAGCCAAAGTAATAAGGGTTATGATCATACTACTTCTACCGTAACTAATTAGTGGCAAGGTCAATCCTTTAGTTGGTAAGAGCCCCATATTGACTCCTATATTTATAATAACCTGTGTTGTAAACCAGATGGCTATTGCGAATGATAGGTATCCTTGAAAGATCCTTTTCCTATTGATCGCTTTTAATGCAATGGAGAAAATTCTCCAAATCAATACAGCATACAACCCAATAATCAATAAACTACCTATCAATCCTAATTCTTCAGCTATAACGGCAAAAATAAAGTCGGTGTGAGCTTCAGGTAAATAAAATAACTTCTGTACTCCCTCACCAAGACCAACTCCAAACCACTGTCCTCTCCCAATGGCAATCAACGACTGGGTTAACTGGTAGCCTGAATTAAACGGGTCATCCCAAGGATTCATAAACGAAGTTATGCGTGCCATCCTGTAAGGTGAAATGTAGGCTAGCAATCCAAGAATACCAACCAAGGCTAGTACTATTACTGTAAAATATCTAAATTTNAATCCTGCAACAAAAAAAAGTGCTGCTGTCACAATTAATAAAACTACGGTGGATCCAAAATCTGGCTGCAGCAATAAAAGTAGGCATGCGGGAACAATGAAAATCATCGGCTTTAAAAAACTCACAAAAGTCATTCTTAGCTGCTCCTGCTGTCTTACACAATAACCAGCAATGTATAAAAAGAATAAAAGCCTTGCAGGATCTACAACTTGGATATTTGGTAAAGGCCCCNATTTAANCCANCTTGTCGCTCCATTTACAGTTACCCCTAAATCAGGAATAAAAACCAGGCTTAATAACCCGATTGCAAATATGGGAGTTAAAATTCCAAGTTTTTCCCAGTATTGACTTGGTGTTAAAAAAAATATCAGGCTAGNAATTATTCCCAAAAANACAGCAGAAGATTGCTTATAAAGATAAGCAAAAGGATCACCAAATGACCTCTCTGCTAAAGGCATAGAAGCTGAAGCCAACATCACCATACCACCTATCAAAAGAGTGATAATTGTAATTAACAACAATTTATCAATATTTTGCAGGATTAAAATGTTTCTTTTTTTACTCACCCAANTGATTAAATTTGTTNCCGGATCTATTTGNATTACTTCATCTNANTTTTAGACTTGCTAAACCAATTAAAACGAGGATAACTGTGATAATCCAGAAACGAACAATAACTTTGGGTTCAGCCCAGCCTTTCAATTCGAAATGATGATGGATAGGAGCCATATTAAACATTCTTCTACCTGTTAACTTGAAAGAACCAACTTGCAGAACGACTGAAACTGTCTCTAAGATGAAAACTCCACCCATTACAGCCAATACCAGTTCCTGCCTGACTATTACTGCAATAAGCCCTAGAGCTGCACCAAGCGAGAGAGCCCCCACGTCACCCATAAAAACTTGAGCTGGATATGTATTGAACCAAAGAAACCCCAAACCAGAACCGGCAATTGCAGCACAAATGATAAATACCTCTCCCGCATCTTTGATATAAGGTACACCCAAGTAGTCCGAAAAATTAATATTTCCAGCCACGTAGGCAAAAATACCAAGAGCACTTGCGATCATAACAGTGGGCATTATGGCCAGACCATCCAAGCCATCTGTTAAATTTACAGCATTACTTGATCCTACAATAACGAAAATTGAAAACGGCAGAAAGAGCCACCCCATCTGAAGCGTTAAATTATTTGTATAAGGAATTACCAACTCTGTTTCAACCGGGGATTGAATCGAACTAAATAAAAAAATTACCGATGCAAACGCTACAAAAAACTGTGACATGAGCTTTATCGCTGGCCTTATACCATCTGAATTTCCATTCAATTTTACATAATCATCAACAAACCCAATGAGTCCAAAAGCGATTGTTAAGAACAAAACATTGACAATGTACCTGCTCGTAAGATCCCCCCAAATGAGTGTGCTGATCGTAATTGAGAAGAGGATAGTAATCCTCCCATTGTCGGAGTCCCCTGTTTAACTGAATGAGTTTCAGGCCCATCTTTTCTTATCGATTCGCCAATATCATTGAGACTCAGTTTTTGTATCAATTTAGGGCCAATAATAAAAGAAACTACTAGAGCTGTAAGTGCACTCAATATTCCTCTGGTAGTGATATAAGTTAAGGCGTTAAACGCTGAGTAGAACTCGGTAAGCTGATCTGCAAAGAATAGAAACAATTTTTATTCCGATTTATTAACCAATACTTAGACTAAACTAATTTCAAATTTTTTTACCACTTCAATATCTCGAATATTTACAACTCAAGATTTTGTATTCTCATCCGGTGGTATACCCATAATTCTGAGCGCACCTGAAACGATCAAAGAGAAAATTGGGGCTGCAACTTGGCCCCCATAATATTTCTGACCTTGAGGTTCACTCACAACTACCACAGTCACAATTCTTGGATTGCTAATCGGCGCAATACCGACAAAAAACGCATTGTGGGCATTTCCAGAATAATCATCTGAAAATATTTCTGCAGTGCCTGTTTCCTCCCACGCGATAACCTTTCACTCTGGCTCTGCTTACAGACTGTTCGACGACTGTTTCAAGCATAAGCAATAAATTAGCTGTAGTGTCCTCTGACAGAGCCCGTTCACCGTTTGACTTCACTTTTATTTTCTCAATGCTAATTTGATTCACAATACCTCCATTAGCAATTGCAGCGTATGCTTTAGCCAACTGTAAAAGTGTAACTGAAACGCCATAACCATAGGACAGCGTAGCTCGCTTAATAGGTCGCCAATTCTGGTAATTACCTAAACTTCCCCTGACTTCCCCTGGAAAACCTGAAGCTGTAATTTGACTAATGCCTAGCTTTGTGAGGGTATCAAAAAAAACCTTTGGTTCCGTAGCCAAGGAAATTCTTGCAGCGCCGGCATTGCATGACTTGACAAGTATCATTTCCAAGTCTAATTCACCCTCACAACGGTCATCCCCGATCAACTTTGTGCCAAGATCAAAAGGCGTCGTATCAATGATTGATTCAGGTTTAAAATTACCACTTTCCAAAGCAGCAGCCACAGTTAATGGTTTAAAAGTTGAACCCGGTTCATAAACATCAGTGACTGCTCTATTTTTGAGTAACTCAGCCTTCCTCAGACTTCGATTATTTGGATCTGCAGATGGTTGATTTACCATTGCTAGCACCTCACCTGTCGATATATCTAGAACAATTGAGGAAGCAGCTTTGGCTTTAAATTCTCTCACCCCAGCCTTCAATGCTCGATGAGCAAGATATTGTATTCTGAGGTCAATACTCGAATAATAATCCTCACCATCTACCGCCGTTTTAAGTAATTTAATATCAGAAAAAATATTATTGTCTGCGTCTCTCAAAACTAATTTCGATCCATCTTCTCCAAGGAGAAATTCTTCAAGCATATATTCCATCCCCTCCTGGCCTTGGTCATCAATATTAGTAAACCCTACAAGATGGCCTGTTACCTCTCCTGCTGGATAAAAACGTTTGTACTCTTTTTCTAACCAAAGACCAGTGATTTTCCCTAGTTGCTTGATTTTGGTGCTTTGGTTAGGACTTATATGGCGCTTCAAATACATAAAGCTCTTGCTTGATTTGTCTTCAATCCTTCGCAAAGCCTCTTTCGTCTCCAACTCCAAGATATTGGAAATTAAGATAATCTTTCCTTTATTTCCAGTCGAGGATAGAAATTGCTTCGGATTGATAATTACACTATCAATCGGTGTACTTACCGCCAATGGGGTACCTCTCCGATCAAAAATAGATCCCCTGCTAGAAGCCATTTTCTCTGTTCGGATGTGTCGAGCATCTGCTTGTTGATTTAAAAAATCTCTTTCAAGATATTGAAGTTGGAAAGACCTAAAAACTAGGACAATTGTTGCTCCTAAAATAAAGAACAAAACAATCAAGAAACGATTTCTAAATAAATGGCTATTGGTTTTTTTACTTGGAGCTGTCATTTAAATCAATAATATTTATTTCACTGGGATCGGGAAAACTCATGTTTACTTTAGATCTAGCAATATCCTCTAAGCGTGATCCTGATGAAAGTTCAGATAATTCTACTTGGATTCTCTTCCACTCCGTTTTCAGAGCATCTCGTTCTTTGATTAAGCCTTGATACTCTATAAACAATATTCTTTTTTGATGCTCCAAATACACCTCGCCTAACCCAGATAGACATACCAAAAGAAATAAAAAGAATGCCCTTCTATACCATTTATTGGATTGTTTCATTTAACTTTTTCCACCACCCTTAAAACTGCGCTTCTAGCACGAGGATTTGAATTGATTTCCTCCTTCGACGGTTTGATTCGCCTAGCAACAATTTTACAATCGGTTAAATGTTCAGGACTTAAGTTAGGTAATTTTGATAAATTTGGATCAAGTCTTGAATGATTTCGGAAAAAACGTTTAACCATCCGATCTTCCAATGAATGAAAACTAATAACACATAATCTGCCACCGATTTTCAGGATATCAAGACTATCATTCAGAAACATTTCCAACTGATCTATTTCCTGGTTGATGTAAATTCTGATTGCTTGAAATGTTTTTGTAGCATGGTGCTGTTTGCGTTTTGACCTTGAGTTCTTTTTGACATCTACGATGATCTCCGTCAACTGCTGAGTGGTTTTTATTTGAGCACGCATTCTGTTAAAAATAATGGCTCTAGCAATTTTTCTTGAGTATTTTTCTTCACCAAATTGCCAAAGAACTTTAGAAATTTCATCCTCACTAGCATTATTAATCCAAACCTGTGCAGTTACACCCGTTTTCTGATCCATTCTCATATCCAATGGCCCTTTATTCTGAAAACTAAATCCTCGATGAGCATTATCAAGCTGAAATGAAGAAATACCTAAGTCCGCAAGGATTCCACTAAATTTAAAATTTAAATCATTTGATTCTAAAAGTTCTTTAAGATTCCCAAATCTTCCTTTGATTATTTTTAACCTGCTTTGGTCGGTAAATTTGCCTTTAACATAGTTTATCGCATCTTGGTCTTGGTCCATTGCAATAAGTTTTCCCTCAGAGTTGAGCTTTTTTAGAATCACTTCCGTGTGCCCACCAAAGCCACAGGTGGCATCAAGGTAAGTACCTGAACGAGCTGCAACCAGATGGTTTACAACTTCAGTTGACATCACAGGTTGGTGTATATTTTTTATCATCTGTTGACTGATTCTATTGGAACCATGTCCAGATTAATGAAATGTTAGCCCCTGTTACGCTTTAAAAAGGATGGCACATCCAAAAAATTAATTTGATCATCTCCTTCAGCAGGAAGATCTTCAAATAAATCCTTGTTACGAGAGGTTATTGGTTTATCCAATTCTGGGAATGGCTCAATAATATTGTTCCCACCATCAGATTGATTATCTAACCTTTGATCAAGACCTGTAAGCACAACCGTGACACGGATCGAATCCTGTAGGGAGTCATCAACAACAAAGCCCGTAATAATTTCAGAGTCCTCAGATGCGTATCCAGTGACGATTTCGCCAATTTCCTCGAACTCATCACCCGTAAGGTCAACACCTGCGGTAACATTAATTAATATTCCCTTTGCTCCTTCAAGTTTAAAATCCTCCAACAAAGGGCTTTGAATAGCAGCTTCAATTGCTTCTCTTCCTCGATCTTGACCGGAGGCAGTACCCATTCCTATAATGCCTCTGCCAGTTTCTGCCATCACGGTTTTGACATCAGCAAAGTCAAGGTTTACATGACCAGGTATGGTTATCAATTCAGCAATGCCTTGTACAGAATTTGAAAGAACGTCATTAGCCGCTGCGAAACCACCAATAACTGTTGCTCTATTACCCAAAGTTTGAAGTTTATCGTTGGGGATAACGATCAGTGAATCAACAAATCTTTCGAGATCGTCAATCCCTCTTTCTGCATTTTCCTTTCTTTTTTCTCCTTCCCAAGTAAAAGGAGTGTTAACCACAGCGACAGTTAGAATGCCCTTTTCTTGGGCAATTTCTGCCACTACAGGGCTCGCACCTGTGCCCGTCCCTCCACCAAGACCGGCTGCAATGAATAGCATGTTTGCCCCGTTAATAACCGATGCGATTCTCTCTCTATCCTCTTCAGCTGAAGCTCTACCAATCTCTGGCTTACTTCCAGAACCCAAACCTTGAGTTTCATTAATCCCAATTTGTAACTGGGTTTCTGCCTTTGTCATTCTTAAATCCTGAGTGTCAGTGTTGGCACATATAAATTCAACGCCCTGAATTCCTTTTGTAACCATATGGGAAACAGCATTGCCCCCACCACCACCAATACCAATAACCTTGATACTAGCCTCCTGGTTAACAGTATCCATCAGGGGAAAAGCGAATTCAGGCATCACAACTCCATTCATTCCTATAGAGATAAAGCCCCAAGCTCTGAGGGCAGATCTGACAAATCCGTCTCTTTGGAAGACAACCACCTTTCCCTTCCAATGTTCCAATCATCATAATTCCATATTTCAAATTTATTGCCTTGTCCAACCAACATGGCCTGTTTCGTTAATTTTGCAAATGCTCTCAACTCTTTTGGAATTAAAATCCTTCCACTACTATCCATTTCTATCTCAGCAGCGTGTCCAACCATCAATCTCTGCAACCTCCTTGAGGCGGAATGCAGAGTGGGTAATTCCATAATTTTTTTCTCAATACTTTTCCAAAATTTTAACGGATACAACAACAAGCAATGATCTTGATCAATTGTGCAGATCAATAAATTGCTGGACAAATCACTAAGACTGTCCTTATAACGAACAGGAATAGCAATTCTTCCCTTTGCATCTAAATTAATTTTATTTAAACCACGAAACATCATATTTAACAACAGGATCACAGCATTTATCCCACTTTTTACCACTTTATGACACTATAGGTCATTGGTAACGGTTGTCAATAAAAAAATGGATAAATCAATTGATGACTAAAAAAGGAAGGAGTTAACCGATAAGCCGGGTTCTGTCTTGGGCAATCATTCATCTTGGATATCTGTCGCCAGACACCTCTAGCAACCCACCCTGGAGCGATCACGGGAAATCATAGCTCCTCTATTTGGTCTTGCTCTCGATGGGGTTTGCATTGCCATAAATGTTACCATTTATGCGGTGCGCTCTTACCACACCTTTTCACCCTTGCCTCATTAAGAAGCGGTATATTTTCTGTTGCACTTTCCATAGGCTCGCGCCTTCCAGGTATTACCTGGCATCGTCCCCGTTAGAGCCCGGACTTTCCTCCTAAATCAAAGAATTAGGCGATTGCCTGGTTAACTCCAAAAGCGATTATTCAATACAGTGCATAAAAATTCAAGTTTGAAGCGACTTTAATATTACAGCACGTTTATATGTTTCATTCCTACTAAGGCCACTAACCATCACACAGATTTTTACTGCTTTCTTAATTGGCATTTCCGGTAGTAGTTCTAGGAGAATTTTGTCCATCTTTTTCCGATCTATTATTGCTTGCTTTTGCTTATTTCCATCTATGACAATGGTAAATTCACCTCTAATTTTTTTTGGATTATTTTTTATAAACTCATTAATTTCAGTGAGATTTTCTCCAAAATAATTTTCGTGTAGTTTGGTAATTTCTTTACAAACAACAGCTTTACGATCTCCATCAAAAATCTTAATCATGTGGCCTATAGTTGATTGTAAACGGTGTACTGATTCGTAAAAAATTAAAGTTTCTTTTCTTTGAGCCAGTATGTCCAATTCTTTGAGTTGTGCTAGTTCAGAGGAAGGCAGGAATCCATGAAAATAAAATTTGTCAGTTGCAATTCCTGAAACAGACAATGCAGCGATTGCAGCACAGCATCCAGGGATAGGAATAACATTAAAAAACTTTTCCCTTGCTTGTTTAACCAAGCAGTATCCTGGATCACTAATTAAGGGTGTTCCAGCATCGGATACTAATGCCACGCTTTTCCCTTGTGATAACTGTTGGAGAATCTTGGGAGTTTTTTTTATCTCATTATGTTCATTCAGTGACTGAATTCTTCTTTTAATACCTAAGTGATTCAGTAACTTCTTTGTAATCCTTGTGTCTTCAGAAAAAATCAAGTCAACTTCTTTAAGGGTGTCAATTGCCCTAAAAGTTATATCTTTTAGATTACCAATAGGTGTAGAGACTACATATAACTCTCCCATTTTGATCTCCGGCCAAAACCTCTAAAAATTAGTCTGGCCGCATTTCCTCCTCATCCTCAGTCATGCTCTCCTTGAACGCTACCCTAGAGAATACTCTTTCCCTATAGCTGTAGATGGATTTGTGATTGCCAGATAACTCAATTCCAAATAAATTAAGTCGCCATAATATCGGTGCTATGACACAATCAACTATTGTAAAAACATCACTTAAAAAGAATGGTTTAATACCAAAAAGATCTGCGGAAGATGTTAAGAGCGATTTTAATTTTTTTCTATGGGCATTTTCAACCCTCGTTCCAAGAACAAGGTCAAGTGCCACTGCAGGTTCTACAAAATCTCTCTCAATAGTTGCCAGCCCGAGTCGCAATTTTGCCCTTTCTACTGGACTAACAGGCATTAATGGTGGATGAGGGTATCTTTCATCAAGATATTCAACTATTACCCTAGAGTCGTAAAGAATCAACTCTCTATCTATTAAAGTAGGCAAGCTGACATAAGGATTCAGAGCCATGAGATCCTCTGGAACAACTGAACCATCAACATTATTGATCTCTGTCAAAATACCTTTTTCAGCAAGGACAAAGCGAACTTGATGTGAACGTATACATGTATTACCCGAATACAGTTCCATCATTGAACGTCTGTTAGCAACACTAGTCATAAATAAAACTCCCCTTAACCTAAAAAAGAATTAGCTTAGTAATATATAGCCCTCAGTGAACTTCTTTCCAAATATCCTTATAAAGGCCATAACTAAAGACAAGAAAAACCAATAAAAATAATATAACCCAAATACCTATTCGCTTTCTTTCAGATTGGATTGGTTCACTGACATAATCAAGAAAATTTACAATATCCAAAGTAAATTGATCAAATTCTTTCTCATTCAATTGCTCTTGAACTAACCACAGAACATTAGGCATGCTTGTCCCTGGAAGAGCTCGGTTATCTGCTCCAGTGGGGGAAGTAGAATCTTTGTAAAACGTTCTGAGAAAATTATAAACTTGGTCTGTTCCCCTGCTTCGCGTTATGAGTGATAAATCTGGTGGCGATTTGCCAAACCAACGACTGCCATCTGAAGGCAACATATTAGTGATGACGGCATCTTCTGGTTTTGCTTGGGTAAAAATTAAATTCTGCACCAACTGACTTTCGTTAAGGTCCAAATCCTCAGCGATTTGATTGTACCTTATGAATTTAAGTGAATGGCAACCTGCACAGTAATTAAAGAAATTACCTGCCCCTCTTTGCAACGAATTTACATCCGAAACATCATTATTTGCCACTAAAAAATTATCCCCTGTATTTCCTTCTGCTGCTTTCATTAAGTCTGAATATAAAATGAGCAAAAGAAAACAACTGACAGTTATTGTTTTGAACAGCTTCATTTTTTGTACACCACTCTCTCAGGAACCGGTTTTGTTTTCTCAAAACGTGTGTAAAACGGCATCATTAAGAAAAAGAGGAAATAGACTATTGTAAAAAGCCTTGCCAAAACCACATAAATACCTGTAGCTGGCTGCATCCCTAAATAGCCTAAAACCACAAAGCTAATAGCAAAACAACTTAGTGCCAATTTGTATTGCCATCCTCTGTAACGAATAGATTTCACTTTGCATTTGTCTAGCCAAGGTAAAAATACAAAAAATAAAACTGAAGATGCCAAAAAAATTACACCCAATAATTTGTTTGGTATAGCCCTCAAAATTGCATAGAAAGGAGTTAGATACCACGGAGGAACAATGTGTTCTGGTGTTTGCAACGGGTTGGCCGGCTCAAAATTATCGACCTCTAAGAAAAACCCACCCATTTCAGGTGCAAAAAAGACTGCTGCAAAAAATAGAATCAAAAATACAGTAATCCAGACTAAATCTTTGCTGGTGTGATAAGGATGAAATGCAACACCGTCAATAGGTTTGCCTTGCTCATCTTTATAATTCTTAATTTCTATCCCATCGGGATTGTTTGAACCAACATGGTGTAACGCGAGTATATGGGCAAAAACCAAAGCAATGATAGCAAGAGGTACCGCGATCACATGAAAAGCAAAGAAATCGATTCAATGTGATATCAGAAATATAATAATCCCCTCGGATCCACTCAGTTAATGTTTCCCCGATGAATGGTATGGCACTGAACAAGTTGACAATAACCTGAGCGGCCCAATAAGACATATTGCCCCACGGCAGAAGATATCCAAAAAATGCTTCGGCTATAAGACAAAAATAAATCAACATTCCGACAATCCAGACTAATTCTCTTGGCTTTTTATAAGAGCCATAGAGCATGGCTCTAAACATATGTAAATAAACAACAATGAAGAAAAATGAAGAGCCGGTTGAATGCATATACCGAATGAGCCAACCCCATTCAACCGAGCGCATAATGTATTCGACTGAATCAAATGCCTCCGTTGCTGAGGGCTTGTAACTCATGGTTAAGAATATCCCTGTCAGCAATTGAATTACCAAAACGACCAAAGATAAAACACCAAAGATATACCAAATATTGAAATTCTTTGATGCGTAATAATCAGTTGCGTGTTCTCT
>JGI24819J35694_1000173_pt1 | contig 14179 bp, 13 predicted proteins | sample METZYME_3_800m_FD_35694 | JGI IMG/M metagenome (IMG submission 35694) | reverse complement strand
GGACATTCGTTTATCAAAGCAAAGCTCAAAGAATCTGGTGCAGTACTCGCGGGNGAAATGAGCGGACATATCTTTTTCAAGGAACGCTGGTATGGATTCGATGACGGTATCTATGCCGCAGCCCGACTGTGTGAATTACTGTCCGCACAGGACGAAACCCCCACAGCGGTATTCAAAAGCATCCCGGAACTCGTCAGTACGCCCGAATTACGCCTTGAAATGGAAGAAGGGAAACACCACGCACTGGTCGAGCAATTGGTCAGGAACGCGTGGTTTCCAACCGGAGAGATCTGCACCATTGACGGCATACGTGTGGACTTTGAGACCGGTTTCGGCCTCGCCAGAGCCTCTAACACCACGCCCACGGTGATCCTGCGATTTGAAGCTGACAACCAACAACAGCTGATCGANATNCAAGAACAATTCCGCACCCAGCTTCTGGCACTTCAGCCTGAGCTGAAACTGCCCTTTTAGTGGTGCACAGCCGACCCACTGTCGACCGCTGACCTCAGCGACCGGCACCAGAACGGGGCACCATAGACAGTGGCTGGGCTTCAAGCAAGACCCGACAATCGCTACTGGCGTGGTGCACTGTATACGCTACTGGCCTGCCTGCTCTTTTCGACCCAGGATGCACTGATCAANTGGCTGTCTGACGACTATACGCTGTTACAGTTGCTGTTGATTCGCAGCGCCCTCAGCGTACCCTTGATGGTTCTTGCTGTTCGTGCCCGACATGGCTGGCAAGGTTTAATCACCACAAAACCGGCAGCGCACATACTTCGTGCGTTCTTTAATNTGATCGCGTTCTTAAGCTACTACTTNGCTATCTCAAGAATGCCATTGGTCGACGCAGTATCGATCGTTGCCTCCTACCCTATCTTTTTGACACTGCTGTCTGGTCTCGTACTTGCAGAACACCCTAACGGACGACAAATTCTGGCCATCATTGCTGGATTTATTGGTGTCATATTTATTGTGCAGCCTGGCGGCAGTGAAGTCGACTGGTTAGGCGCTGGCGCAGCACTGTTCGGCTGCTTGATGTTTGCGGCACTCGCTATACAAACCCGCCGAATGTCGGTCTCAGAATCGACCGAGTTAATGCTACTGACAGGCTCAGCGCTGATTCTGCTTGTTTCAGCCTTGGCGGCGCCCTTTCTGTGGATTCAACCATCGGCCAACGAATTCGCCTTAATGCTCTTGTTGGGCTTGATAGGCCTGGGGGGTCAGTATTTCCTGACCAACGGTTTCAAGTATGCGCCGGTCTACGTCGTTGGCGCACTGGAATACAGCACACTGGGCTGGGCTGCTTTTTACGGCTGGGTAATTTTTCACGACCTGCCCACAGCCACGGTGATCGCAGGTGCTTTGCTGGTGGTCGGCAGTGGTCTGGTTGTTCTCGTGTCAGAACCCGGCAAACAGAACTGACCGTCTTAGGGGTCTCCTCGGTCAATTTCCAGCGCGGTAGGTTGACGATAACCTCGCGGCAGATTTCCGCCACGCTGTGCCCGAGATCCTAGGTAAACGTCAATATCGGCTGGCTTCAGCTTCATATACTGCTTGCCACTGTACAACCGTAACTTGTCACCCTCACGGAAAACGACTACAGCAACCAGTCTCTCTTCACCTGATTTGTACCGGGCAGTCGGAACATTAATGATCTTGACTCCCTTACCCTTGGACATCACAGGCAGATCGGCCAACGCAAATACCAGCAACCTGCCTGTACTGGTCACTGCTGCGAGCCAGTCATCCTCGTAATCATGTATCAGTTGAGGCGACAGAACGCCAACATCACGGACACGTAACACAGCTTTGCCTGATTTATTGCGGCTTACCAATTCTCCAAGCGNCGCCACGAATCCGTAGCCAGAATCAGTCGCCAGCAAATACTGTGTCTCAGGAGATCCCATCATGACACCTTTGAAAATCGCACCCTGTGGCGGCTTCAACTGCTTGCTGACCGGTTCGCCCATCCCCCGGGCGGATGGCAGCGTGTGTGCCGGCATGGTATAGGTTCTGCCCGTCGAGTCTATCGAGAGAAGCATCTGATTACTGCGCCCTACAGCAGAATGAAGGTATCCGTCATCACCACGGTAATTCAACTCTCGCGGATTAACATCCGCACCCTTGGCAGCACGAATCCATCCTTTTTCNGAAAGGACGACCGTGATTGGTTCTGATGGAATCANATCTGTTTCACTCAGCGCCTGCGCAGCTTCTCGCTGTACCAAAGGTGACCGGCGCTCATCTCCAAATTCTTCTGCATCTGCAAGCAGTTCATCCCGGACAACCCGTTTCAGATTTTCCCGGGACTTAAGAATCTTCTGAAGATCATTTTTTTCCCGTGCGAGTTCTTCTTCTTCTCCTTTAATCTTGATCTCTTCCAGTCGAGCGAGCTGGCGCAGGCGAAGATCGAGAATGGCATCTGCCTGATCTTCCGACAGTTTGAAGCGCCGCATCAGCACAGGTTTTGGTTTATCCTCCTTGCGTATAATTATTATGACCGTGTCCAGATTCAGAAACGCTATGAGCAGCCCTTCAAGGATATGTAATCGTTTGACAACTCTGTCTAAACGAAACTGAAGTCGACGTTTGACAGTGACCAGACGGAAATCAAGCCACTCACGCAACAACTCCTTGAGATTGTAGACCTTAGGCCTCCCATCAAGGCCGATAATATTCATGTTGACACGGTGACTCTGCTCCAGCGAAGTCGTCGCAAACAGATGTGCCATCAACGTTGAATGATCCACTCTGTTCGACCGTGGCTCAATCACCAGGCGGGTCGGATTTTCATGATCTGATTCATCACGAATGTCGTCAACCATAGGCAGTTTTTTAGCCGACATCTGTGCGGCAACCTGTTCGACTATTCGTTCTCCCGATACCTGATAAGGCAGCGCAGTCACAATGATATTACCCTCTTCCCCCACCCACACGGCGCGTTGGCGAATAGATCCTGTGCCAGATTTATAAATCTCAAGCACTTCCTCGACTGGTGTGATGATCTCTGCTTCGGTCGGAAAGTCCGGTCCTCGAATATGCTCTGTCAGCCCTTCAATACTGACCCGACTGTTTTCGAGCAAGCGCACGCACGCCGACACAACCTCGCGAAGGTTATGTGGGAGGATGTCGGTTGCCATACCGACTGCAATTCCGGAAGCACCATTCATCAGAATGGTCGGCAACCTCGATGGCAAGTTTCTGGGCTCTGACAGCGTGCCATCAAAGTTTGGCCCCCAGTCGACCGTACCCTGGCCAAGTTCCGACAGCAGCACATCGGCAAACCGTGACAACCTGGCCTCGGTGTAGCGCATTGCAGCAAAGGATTTTGGATCATCCTGTGAACCCCAGTTCCCCTGCCCATCGATCAGGGGATAGCGAAAACTGAACGACTGAGCCATCAGCACCATCGCCTCATAGCATGCTGCATCGCCGTGTGGATGAAATTTTCCGAGTACATCGCCCACGGTTCTTGCAGACTTCTTGTGTTTATTGCTGGCATTAAGGCTCAATTCAGACATCGCGTAAATGATTCTGCGTTGAACGGGTTTTAAGCCATCGGACAAACGTGGTAAGGCCCTATCCAGGATCACATACATCGAATAGTTAAGGTATGACCGTTCCGTGAAGTCTGAGAGCAAGACTCGTTCGAGATCTCGCGCGGGCGGAATCGGCTTACGAGGCTTGTGCTTTGATGAACTGCGGGTGGTTCGTTGAGGCATCGTGCAAGAAAACTCCAGTGTTTGTGGCAGAATTGAGGCTACGCATACAGTCAACCATCGCCTGGCCATTATAGCGCTCACCTGTTGGTTCAGATCTCACGGTAATGAATATCAATCACAAATCGATGATGCTTGATGATGGTTCCAAGCCATGCTCTCACATTGCGCTGCTTGAACTTCTTTCAGCGTTAAAAATAGAGCACAAAACGGTGAGTCATGAGGCCATGTTTACGGTGGCCCAGAGCAAAAGCCTGCGTGAAACCGATCCTCACGGCGGTTATACCAAAAACCTGTTTATGCGCAACAAGAAAGGTGTAATGTGGCTCATCACCTGTAATGAAGACCGCCGAATCAATCTCAAGGCTCTCGCCGCAGCGATGGGGTACACGGGCTCAAACGGTCGATTTTCTTTCGCGTCCGAAGACAGGCTGGGCCGGCATCTCGGTGTATCGCCAGGTGCTGTCTCACCACTGGCACTGATCAATGACACAGGAAATTTAGTTCAGTTCGCTATTGATATCTCGCTGCTTGATCACGAAGTGATCCATCTGCATCCACTGGACAATCACCATACCACCACGATATCTGTGCAAGATCTGATACAGTTTGCACAATACACCGGGCACAAACCAGCCCGACTTGAGTTTGACCCATTTGGTGGCGTCAGCCGTTTCAGCACCGCTGAACAGTCCACATAACCGCATTGCCGAGGAGTAAGGAAACGTGGCCAGCGACCCATTGCACCTGTCTTTGTTTGAGCTCTACACCGCTTTTCGCAGTGGCAACATGACGGCGGGAGACCTTACTGAACAGGCCATAGAACAACACAACACCTCGCTTGGTGCTTATAAATACTGGCAGCCGCAGGATGCCCGCAACGCAGCTGCCAGGACAGATGCATCATTTTCCGCTGGAGAAGACCATGGACTTCTCCAGGGTATACCCGTATCGGTCAAAGACCTTTACAACGTCGACGGCCTACAGACCTTCGCCGGGTCACCGGCTTCCATTCCGGACAGCCTGATGACACAAGGACCGGTTGTCACCGGTCTTAACGGGCAACAAGCTGTCTTTATTGGGAAAACCCATACGGTCGAATTCGCTTATGGCGGCTTAGGAGTTAACAGCCACTGGGGGACGCCAAGAAACCCGTGGGATTCAACAGAACACCGTGTGCCAGGCGGCTCAAGCAGCGGTGCGGGTGTCAGCCTACAGGAGGGCACTGCCCTGCTTGCGCTGGGATCAGACACTGCAGGATCGGTTCGCATACCAGCCAGTATGACCGGCAACGTCGGGCTCAAAACCAGCTTTGGACGATGGTCACTGGAGGGCATTTTTCCGCTGAGCCCGACCCTTGATACCGCGGGGATTCTGACGCGTACCGTTGCAGATGCGGTTTTTGGCTTTGCAGCAATGGACCCTGAACACCAAGGACGCGCACTAGAATTTATTGATCAGGCGAGTCACTGCACAACCGGCGATTTTGTAATTGGCCGGGGAGACTCGGTACTGTGGGAGGAATGCGACCCTGGAATTGTTGAATCAGTAGATGCCGCTCTAAACGAACTCAGCCAGAAAGGAGTTCGTATGACAGATGCCCGCTTACCTGAAGTCAGCGCTGCCATTGAATTACTTAAGGCCGGCAACGTGACGGCGGCCGAAATCTACGAGTTACTGTCCACCAAAATGCCCGAGTGGCTCGACATGCTGGATCCCCTTGTGTCTCAGCGAATCCTTGGTGGTGCTTCCATGTCGGCAACGGAATACCTGAAGCGCCGTCGGCATATCAACCAACTGCAACTCAGTGCAAATTCCAGGTTTGAATCCAGCGACGTTATCGTAAGTCCGACAGTGCCCATCACCCCACCCAGGCTCGATGATGTTCAACAGGCCGATCGTTACGGACCGCTTAACCTGATGTCGCTGCGCAACACCTGCTCCGGCAATACTCTGGGTTTGTGTGCTCTGACATTACCTGTCGGACTGGATAATGCAGGCCTGCCTGTTGGGTTGCAGATCATGGCACGCCACGGTGCGGAAGAAAAACTGCTTGCCATCGCTCTTTGTATTGAAAAAGTAATCGGGACCTCGAAAGACAGACTAGGCACGCCTGCAATCCCTCCTCTGTAAAACATCCATGTCTGAAGAAAATCGGAAAAGACCACCGCTGGGGATTCGAGTTCANGACCATAGCACGGTCTACAGTGGTTACCTCAAGGTAGACCGGTACAAACTCTCACACGAACACTACCAGGGCGGCTGGAGCAAAGTACTGGATCGTGAAGTCATGCACCGGAAAGAAATTTCTGCTGTGNTGCCCTATGACCCGGATCGCCAGGAAATTGTTCTGATCGAACAGTTTCGCATCGGAGCTTGGGCTGGATCGTGGCCTCATCCCTGGCTGCTCGAATGCGTTGCCGGTGTCATGGAGACCGGTGAGACCGCCGGTGACGTGGCCGTCCGGGAGGCCCAGGAGGAGGCAGGATGCGTCATCACAGAACTGGAGTTGATCGGGCGTTTCTTCAGCACCCCNGGCGGCAGTTCAGAATTGATCAACCTGTTCTGTGGCCGTACTGACGCATCTGCAGTCGGCGGCTATCACGGCCTTGCCGAAGAAGGCGAAAACATCAAAGCCGAGAGCTGGCCTTTGNCNGACGCACTTGCGCTACTGGAGGACGGCANCATCTGTAACGCCAAGACACTGATCGCACTGCAGTGGCTGGCCCTGAACCACGGTAGACTGCGCGAGAACTGGCNCACCTAACTACTCCTGTAAGCCNACTGGCTTGAGTCGACCTGTACACGTCANGATGTTGTCACAGTTGTCCTNTCCTAAGTTGGANTGCTCAGCAATACCGCTATCCGTTGATCACATCGGCCAGTCTGTCCGCAGCTTCGTTGACATCATCCCGGCTGACATCGAGGTGTGTGACTGCCCTCATTCTTTCGTTGTCGATTGCACCAATCCATACCCCCTGTTCGCGCAAGCGGGCAGAGATGTCCTGGGCAGGCAACTGTGATCCTGAAACATCGAAGAAGATGAGATTGGTCTGCACGTCCTCGTNCACCAGATGAACACCCGGAATCTCTGATACGCGCTTGGCAAATTGCCGGGCATTGTTATGATCTTCTGCCAGGCGCTCAACATGATTCGCCAGCGCCCAGCTGCCAGCAGCGGCTATGATTCCAGCCTGCCGCATTGCCCCACCCACGCGATGCTTCCAACGCCATGCCTCATCGATAAATTCACGGGTACCTGCAAGCACGGCTCCGACTGGACAACCCAGACCTTTGCTTAGATCGAGCCACAGCGAATCGACGGTCGCCGCAAAATCCGCTGCCGGAACGCCGGAGGCCACGACAGCATTCATCAGCCGTGCACCATCCATGTGCAGGTTCAGACCATGTTCACGCGCGACGGTCGCAACACCCTGAAGCGTCGACAACGGCCAGATGGCCCCACCACCTCGGTTCGATGTCTGCTCCACAACGACCAGGCGGGACCTTGGCGCATGATAGGAATTGGGCCGAATCGCTTTTTGAACATCTTCCGCATCAAAAACACCGCAGTCGCCATCGAGCGCACGAACGAGGGACCGTGAAAGTACAGCTGGACCACCGGCTTCATAATTGATGATGTGTGCAGACTGATCTGCAATGATTTCATCCCCCGCCCCACAGTGAACCGCCAATGAAATCTGGTTACACATCGTGCCGGACGGCAGGAACAGAGCGTCCTCCTTGCCTAGAAGTTCTGTGACCTCCTGGCAAAGCTTGTTGACGCTCGGATCCAGTCGGTGCTGCTCGTCACCGACCTGTGCTGATGCCATAGCTTCGCGCATCGCAGGGGTGGGTTGGGACTGTGTATCGCTATAAAGGTTAATTCTGACTGCTTTCATGACTTATTCCACCAACCGATCCGGTTCGGACCCGCAGGACATTGAAGGGTAATTCGTAGTCTCAGGTTTGACGGAGCAAGCGTATCAAACTCGAGGTATCCCAGCGGCCACCACCACGCGCCTTGACTGAGGCATAAAATTGATTGACCAGTGCGGTAACCGGTAGGAGCGCGCCATTACGATTGGACTCAGCCAAACACAAGCCAAGATCTTTTCGCATCCAATCCACCGCAAACCCAAACTCGAACTTATCTTCGCACATCGTCACGCCCCGATTTTCCATCTGCCACGACTGGGCTGCTCCTTTTGAGATCACATCGAGCACCTGCTTAACATCCAAATCGGCCTTGTCTGCAAAATTCACCGCTTCAGACAGACCCTGTACGAGTCCGGCAATCGCAATCTGGTTGACCATCTTTGTAAGCTGTCCATTTCCGACCGGGCCCATCAACTGACAAGCGCGCGCATAACTGTCAATCACCGGTTTCACGCGATCGAATGGACCGGGTTCACCACCAACCATGACAGTCAGGATACCGTTCTCTGCACCAGCCTGACCACCGGATACCGGTGCGTCGAGAAAACTGAATCCAAGGTCATCAGCCTGGGCTGACAGTTCCCGCGCTACCTCAGCCGAAGCTGTTGTGTGATCAACGAAGCAAGCACCGGCTGCCATACCCGAATAAGCACCGTCCGACCCGATAGTCACCGAACGGATGTCATCGTCATTACCAACGCAGGCAAAAACGACGTCTGCCCCGCTGGCAACTTCGGCCGGCGTATCCGCCTGGGCGCCACCGTATTCCTCAACCCATTTGCTTGCTTTATCTTTACTGCGGTTGTAAACACGAACACTGTAACCCGCCTTTGAGAGGTGCCCTGCCATCGGATAACCCATAACTCCGAGTCCGATAAACGACACGTTTTTGATTGATTCATTCATTCCATTTACCCCAAAGATTACCTGTCTCGACTGTCAATTATGATATATCTAGTGTCGATGACTCCACTGATCCAACTCTAAGACAAATCTGACAACGATGAAGCCACCCAGAATTACCGTACGTCGAGCCACGGCAACCGACGCACCGACACTGACCGAGTTTAACATCGCCATGGCGCTGGAAACCGAGGATCATCCGCTGGATCGATCCACAGTACTCGCGGGTGTTACGCGGCTTTTTCAACAACCGGAACATGGATTTTATCTAGTCGCGGAATACGACAAAGCAGTCGTCGGCGCACTGATGATCACAAAGGAGTGGAGTGACTGGCGAGACGGCCTGTGGTGGTGGATACAAAGTGTCTATGTCATCAAAGCACAACGCCGTCGCGGTGCATTCCGGACACTTTATGAGCATGTTTGTGAACTTGCACAAAGTGAGGATGACGTTTGCGGCATTCGCCTATATGTGGAAAAAGACAATTCAGGCGCACAGTCGGTATATCGCGATATGGGCATGTCAGAAACACACTACCGGTTATATGAAGCATCCCTGTAAACAATGGATACTCCGTCTCATGACTAAAGCTGCAGAACTCAAGACCCAGGCCTGTGCGGAAATAGATGCCCGACGGGATGACATCATCGCGATTGGTGAATCTATCCTTCGAAATCCGGAGACCGGCTTCCGGGAAGTTAAAACCGAACAACTGGTCGCCCGTACGCTGAATGACCTTAACCTGGAGACCCAGACCGGGCTCGCCATTACCGGGGTCAAGGCAAAAATTGCCGGCGGTGCTGCAGGACCGACACTGGCACTGATCGGCGAGTTGGATAGTCTCAGAATTCCCGATCACCCATTTGCCGATACAGAGACAGGGGCTGCCCACGCCTGCGGACACAACGCTCAGATTGCTGGAATGCTGGGAGCAGCGATGGGTCTCGTCAACTCGAACACCTGCAGTCAACTCGGTGGCGCTATCGCATTTATCGCTGTACCCGCCGAAGAGTTGATTGAGGTCGGCTACCGTCTGGACCTTCGAGAACAGAACCACATTGAGTTTCTGACCGGCAAAGCTGAATTTATCCGCAGAGGTCATTTCGATGATGTAGACATGGCTCTGATGTGCCACACCAAAAATGATGACACCGCATCTCACGTCGCAAATTCATCTAACGGCGCAGTAATTAAGAAAATCCGCTTCCTGGGCAAAGCCAGTCACGCCGGTGCTCGACCGCAGGCCGGTATTAACGCCCTCAATGCGGCTAATCTAGCAATGACGGCAATCGCGTTACTGCGCGAGACGTTTTATGACGAAGATACAATTCGCATTCACCCCATTATTACCCATGGTGGAGATGCAGTCAGTGCTGTACCGGCAGAAGTGATTGTCGAGACATTTGTTCGAGGCAGAACACTAGAAGGCATAGTCGATGCGAACAATAAGGTCGATCGCGCGGTCCGTGGCGCAGCCATTGCGATTGGCGCTACCGCTGAGATCGAGACCACAGCAGGCTACCTGCCCCAAACCAATAATCGCACCATGAGTGAACTGTGGGGACAAAATGTGAAATCTCTCTACGGCGAAGATCAGTTCTATATCGAAGATCACCGCACAGGATCCACCGACATGGGCGATCTCGGTCATATTATGCCTGTGACTCATCCCTATATATTCGGCGCTACAGGCAACGGTCACGGCAACGACTACCTTATGGCAGACAAAGAAGCGGTCTACATCAACATGGCCAAACTGCTGGCTATGACCGCGATCGACCTTCTCTGCGACGAAGGGTGTCAAGCACAGAAAATTCTGGCTGGACAGCGGCCCAAGCTGTCCAAATCCGAATATCTGGAATTCAATCGTAACCTCATGAAAAAAGTGCGCTACACACCCGACGAAGTGACCCATGAATGACCAATCGTCGACACACAGCTTCAAAGCGCTGACCCGGTACTTTCAGCGAGTCGAAGCGGTCGATATTCCGCACACCGGGAAATCTTATCTGGCACATGGTATCGGGGTCTATCGCGATCTCAAAGCCTGGGGCTGGGCAGAAACTGCAGCCCGTGCTGGTCTTTTTCATTCAATATATGGTACGGAGATCTTTCAGGGATTCACCCTGCCGTTGTCTCAACGCGATGAAATTCGCTCCATGATCGGTGACCACGCTGAGTTTCTTTGCTACCTCAACTGCGCGCTCGAACGCCGTCAGTTTGACACTGAGGTTGCAAGGGGTTTTGGACCCTATCGGATCGAGGATCGCTTCGAAAATTCGCTTATCGATCTCAGCAACACCGTATTCCTGGAATTGTGCGAACTGCATCTTTGTGACTGGCTGGAACAGGTCACTCGGGCGAAGGGCTGGGATTACCGTCGCCGGGGCTACCGACAGATTGCTTTACAACTGGGTGGTACTGGACTTCAGAAATACAAGACTGTTTTCGACCGAGCCCCAGAACAGGTCTGGTTTGACGGCTATCTCTGGCCTGAAAGCGCCAAGGGCTGACCAACATTCCCAATGANCCCTTGGTCAACCCGAATCATGAAAAAGACCAGCCCGAAACCCACTGAAGCGGGCGCCTCATACCGACGCCAATGAATACACTTATCGCAGGGGGCGCCGGTTTTATTGGCTTGAATCTGGCTGAGGCTATTTTGCGTGATGGNGCACACGTGGTCATTTATGATCCGGGTGCGGTGCCTGNCGCTGCACAACATACCTTCGATGANCTCCCCGGTTCCTGGTGTCANATCCAGGAAAGCGTGATCGACAGTGAGGCAGTCGCCAGTACATTGACAGAACAGCGTATAGAACAGGTTTTCTATGGTGCAGCTGTCACTTCAGGCCCTGAACGCGAACGTGACTCACCCGAAAGCGTTTTATCGGTAAACCTAGTCGGCCTCGCCACCATGGCACGGCTGGCTGCAAAAACCGGCATTCGACGTCTGATCAATCTCAGTTCCGGTTCAGCCTACGGACTACCGGATGAAGATGAATCCGACTGGCCNCCAACACTTCACGAAGAACACACCCGTGAGCGACCTGTCTCGCTGTACGCACTAAGCAAATTTGCGACTGAAATCACGACCCGTCGAATCGCAGCACTGACAGGCCTTGACGCACTGAGCGTGCGCTTAAGTTCGATATTCGGACCCTGGGAACGGGACACCGGGTTTCGCGACACACTCAGCGCCCCCTTGCAGGCCTCAGTCGCTGCCCAGTGCGGTGAACCCGTGATTCTTGAGCGGTATGAATCTCGGGACTGGACCTACAGCCGCGATGTGGCCGATGCCCTACTCGCGCTCATGTCACATCAGAATCCTAAGTACGATCTGTATAACATTACCGCGGGCCGAACCTGGGGTACGATTGATTGGTGTAAACGACTCGCTCGGTATTTTCCCAACTTCAGTTACCGGCTGGCAGAGGCAGACGACACACCGACTATCGATCTTTATTCAACGACCGACCGTCCTCCTCTAGATCCAGGGAGACTACGCGATGACCTGGGCTACACTTTGCCGCATGACATCGACATCATGTTTGCTGATTTTAAACAATGGCTGGCCGAAAACCCAAACTTCTGGACCCCGCAAGCAACAGATTAACTGGCGTATCCTGGTAGCTCTCGGTCCAGTACACGCATCATGGCATCGAGATACAAACGATCACGATCTGCCGGTGAAAANCGGTCGTGTGGCACAGGTGACTTGACCTGCTTAATGACGTCCTCGGATATGGNTGCTAGTTCACGCTGGGTTGNCATCGCCAGCANCTGAGTTCGACAAGCCCGTTCGAGTCNATAAAGNCGCTTATAGGCCTGTGCCACAGTTTCCCCAACCACCAGCACACCATGGTTCTTCATGAAAACCACATCATGATCACCCATCAGGTCCGCCAACCGCTCACCCTCCACCAGAGAGTCAGCAGCGCCGGCATAGTCATCGTCATAAGCGATACGATCACAGAAAAAGACAGCAGTCTGGCTTGCTGGGATCAGTCTATTGTCTTCTAACATATTCAGCGCCAGTGCCCAGGTCTGGTGAGTGTGCATCACGACGCGGGCACCGGTAACCCGGTGGATGGGCGTGTGAATACAGTGCGCTGAAAGTTCCACATATCCGGTGCCTTCAAGGGTCTGACCTGTCTCATCAAACACAATAAGATCACTCGCCCTCGCTTCTGACCAGTGCAAACCGAAGGGCAGTGTCAAATAACGATCCTCATAACCGGGCACCGTTACGGTGAAATGATTGTCTATGCCCTCTTCCAACTCATGCAATACGGCGAGCCGAAGAGCGGCAGCCAGATCAATCCGGGCCTGTGTTACAGGGTCTGTCACTTGATTTGCCGACAGTGAATGAATACTCATCGAGTCTCTCCTGTTAATGTTTTTACAAAACTCCCGGGGCAATAAGCGTCAAACAGTTGAGGACAGCACGATTAAAGGCTTCTATTAAAATAGATTTGGCCTAGCCCTATCCAAATCAACTATTTGTATAGCCCGTTAGGTTAGGTTTGCCAGTAACTTTAAAGCTGCCCGCGAGCACGACGCTCCATTGGTAACAGTGCATGATAGGTAAACCGGTGTACGGGTGTCGGTACGCCCACTTGATTACCAAATCGTACGATTGCNCCGTTCCAGGCATCCAGCTCAGAGGGTCTTCCGGCCAGAATATCGCGCATCATCGATGCCGTGGTGTCGTGTGGCACACCGTGATAGAAGTCCCACATCTGCTGCTTGAGGTTATCTGGCAGGGGATATCCCAGCGCTCCGCCAACTGCAATACCCTCGTCCATAGCCTGATCAACCAATGATCTGAGCTCAGGCTGGTCGCACACCACACCCAGGCTACTCTGCGACAGCGCTCCCAGCCCGGCCCAGGATCCGACCAGTAGCAGTTTCTGCCAAAGTGCACAGCGGATGTTGTCACTGACTTCAGTCTCGATCCCGGCTCTCCGGAATACATCGGCCAACGTCTCTACNCGACTAGATNTTTCGCCATTGAGTTCACCGCACTCAATGTAGGCTCCTGGGTTTAGATGCCGAATGACGCCTGGCGACTCGATTTCGCTGAATATTCGAGACAANCCCCCCAGCACGCTCTCCTCACCAAAAGTGCTTGCTAATTGGTCAGGCGCATCAACACCATTCAAAAACGGCAACATCACGGTCGCGTCACCCAACAGGGGCCNCAGAAGCGGAATGATTTCGGCGACGTGCCAGCTCTTGACGGCAATAATCACCACATCGACTTCACCAATATCAGCAGGCTGATCAGTAACCTGTGGTTTCTCCAGGTACACATCACCGACTGGGCTAATTACCTTGAGCCCATTTTTCTGCATGGCTTCAAGGTGGGACCCCCGGGCAATAAACGACACCTCATAGCCCGCCTCCACCAGACGTGCACCATAATAGGCGCCAAGTCCACCGGCTCCAAAGACTGCAAAACGCATTAATCTGTCCTCGTCATGTACGCTGGTATTAAATCTTAAGCTTTTGGGCGCCTCGGACTGCAAGCAATCTATTATGCACTGGCGTGCACCAACCAACAGGTGCCGTTCATGTAAACCCCCGATTCCTGCCGGTAAGCTTCAAG
>JGI24819J35694_1000171_pt1 | contig 14206 bp, 9 predicted proteins | sample METZYME_3_800m_FD_35694 | JGI IMG/M metagenome (IMG submission 35694) | reverse complement strand
TCGATTGGAAGAGTTGGAAGACAAGTGCGACCGAGCGGTCGAAGGGGTCGATTAGGAACTGGTGCTCGGCCTCCTCCAAAGTAGCGAGCTCGACCAGTCTGTCCAGATAGCGACTCGTCTCAAGGTCGGCCTCGCCGCCAAGCAACCGCACCACTATGTCGTCGCGCATCGCCTGCCCGTCGAACACGGTCATCACTCAGCCTCCTTCTGCTCNGCTTCGGCCTCGGACTCGGTAACAGCAGGCTCCTCTGGGGTCTGCTCGATTGTCTCGCGCTCTTCCATGTCCTCGGTCCAGTCATCGGTTCGGTCACGGAGTGACCCCAGGGTGCCATCGCCGGCTTCAATCCCCTCTTCCGCATCGCCCTCGAGGGCTTCCACTCCGGCTCGCTCGGCCAGACCGCCGAGGCTCTTGGGCGTGCCGAGGGGCTCGGGGGTTCGAGGCATGCCCTCTGGATCGGGCAACTCCGGCATTGCTTCGCGCTCGGCTTTGGCCTCGGCCTGAGACTTTCGCTCCGCCTCGAACTCTTCACCCATCTCAATGGCGGCAGCCCTGTCGAATTCGCTGATCAGGCGGCTGCGTCCGTCGCCGGCGTGGGTGATTCCAATGTGGTGGTCGGCGAGAGTCAGGCTGACCTTACGCAGAGTGACCATCATGAACTGAGCTCGCTGGCTGCGCATCCTGCACAGGGCCGCGATTCGCCCTGCGTTGAACGGGTCGAGGTTCTGGTCGACCTCGTCGAGATAGTAGAACGGACTCGGTTCGTAGTCCTGTATGGCGAAGATGAGGGCGAGTGCGGCCATCGACTTCTCGCCGCCCGAAAGCATGCTCCTCTTGGTGTGCTTGCTCTTGCCGGGAGGGACGCAGTCCATCTCCAAGCCTCCCTCGAAGGGTTTCTTCGGGTTCTCCATCCGAAGGCTTCCGGTGCCCGATGGCTGCAGGATCTTGTAGACCCTGCCGAAGTTTTTGTTCACGTGCTTGAAGACCGTCATCAGGCGAGTTCGGCGCTCGTCCTCCAACTGCTCCGCTATGGATACCAGTTGGCTGCGTCGGTCACGGAGCAGATTTCCGTCCTCGACGAGGCCGGCGATTCGCTCGACGGCGGTGTCGTAGTGCTCGATGGCGAGCATGTTGACATCGCCGAGATGACCGAGGCGGCGCTCGAGCCCCTGCACGCTCTTCTCCGCCTCGGCCACAGTCGGCAGTTGCACATCCGGCGATGGGATGGAGACCTCAACGGCCTCTAACTCGACCTCGATCTCATCCACCGCTTCGCGCTTCTGCTGGATTTGTACGTTCAGCTCCTCTATGCGAGCTGTCAGGGTCTCCCTGTTCTGGGAGAGCACTTCTACCGAGGCGCGCAGACTGGCGCGCTCATCTATGATCTCTTCTCGGCGGTCCTGGAGTGCGTTCTGCTCCTCGTTGAACTGGGAGGCCTGCTCCTTGAGGTCGACCAGTTTGGTCTCGGCCTCGTTCATGTCTTCCTCTAGTTTTGTGATGGCTGCTTCGGCCTCTGAGACGAGTCCCTGTTTCTTGTCGATCTGTCGCTGGATCTCCTTGACTCGGCCTGCTAGTATCGCTGTGCGCTCGTTGCCGCTGGAGATCGCTGCCTCAGAGGCGAGTCTCGTTCGCCCGGCCTCAGTCATGGTGCGCTCGGCGTCGCGCAGCTTCTGAGACAAGTGGTCTGGTGCGTGATCCTGCAGGTCCTGCGCGGCTGCTGACCTCTTGGATACAGCCTGTTCATGGGCCTCCCTGGCCTTGTCTGCATCAGTCCTCAGTTCGGCTTGCGCGGAGTCGCATCCTTCGAACTCCTTGGTCGCATCGACGACCTTCTTGCGAATCTCTTGAACGCCCTTCTGCGCTCGCTCGAGATCCGCCTTCCAGTTACGCAGTCGTAGAGAGTGGTCGCTGTCGTCGAGGCCGTGGATCCTGTCACGCAGGTTCTGCTGGTTCGTCCGCACCTCCCTCAGTGCGGCCTCGACTGTGGAGTAGACTAAGTTGGCTTCTTCGACGGCTGCCTCTAGCCTGTCGAGACTGGAGGGGATCGAGCCGCCCCCGAAGGCATTGCGGTTAGCCCTAGAGGCCGAGCCGCCGGTCATGGCGCCAGAGCTCTCGATGACTGAGCCATCGAGGGTGACTAATCGGACCCCTCCCATGTTGCGTCGGGCGGTGTCCATAGATTGGACGATGAGGGTGTTGCGGCCTGCGTATCTGACCGCGGTGTCAATCTCCGAGTCGTAGTCGAGCAGATCGTGTGCGAAACCGATGACGCCTGGGTTGTTGGCGACTATCAGAGAACGACCTTGGGGGCGACCGACGCTGAGCTTGTTCAAGGGCAGGAAGGTGGCCCTACCTCCACCGTTCTTCCTCAACCACGAGATGCATTTGGCAGCGACGTCGTCGTCGGTGACCACGATGCTCCTCAAGCCGCCTCCAAGTGCGTTTGATAGAGCCTCCTCGTGCGCCGGGTCCTTGGGAGCGGTGAGCTCCCCCAAGGAGCCCATGATGCCGTGAATCTCGCCGCTCTGGCGAAGTCTGGTGAGTGCTGCTAGGGTGACTGCTGATCCGGGAGTGTTTGCCCGCTCCTCTTGACGGGCACGGGCCTTGTTCAGTTCCCTCTCTGCATCTCTGACCTTGATCTCGGAGCGATCCCGATCCTCGGCCAGCTCCCTCTCCTGCTTCTGCAGCCTGCGAAGCTCGCCTGCCAAGGAACCACGATCTGCCTGGGGCTCGTCGCTCTGCAGGTCCTCGCCGACGAGCTCGAGGTCGTCGCGGATGAATGTAGCCTCCTCAAACTCGCCTTCGATATCGGCTAGATTGCTTGAAGCGATCTGAGCAGTCTGCTCCGCCCGGTCAGCCTGAAGTCTGGCTTGAGCATGAGTGGAATGTGCTTTGTCGACCGCTTCTGTGGCCTTGCCGAGGATGCGCTTCAAATCGCGTCCGTGCTTGTCACCTGACTGGATGGCATCACGGGCGCCCTCCTCGTCTTTGGCCGCCTGCTTGAGTGACTGGTTGGCAGACACAAGAGCTTCGCTGGCATCCTTGAGGGAGCCTTCGGCGTCTACGCGGGCCTTTTCAGCCCGTTCGAGTTCGCCCTCGAACTCCTCTATCTCTCCCTCAGAATGCTCGATGATTCGCCGCTGGTCGCCTATCCTGTCGCCACCTGTCTCGATATCGATATCATACTGGCGGATCTGTTCCAGCAAATTACGGGCATCACCGCTCATTATCTCGTTGATGTCGGAATCGACCTTGACGATCTCTTCCTCGAGCGCCAGCAGTCCCTTGTTGCCTTCGGTGATTTTCCCGCCAATATTGTCTATGTCGCCGAGGTAGCGCGAGCGCTCCTCGCCCAGAAGCCGCACCTCATCGAGCCGATTCCTGTGCCTAGACTGGTGCAGGACTACCTTGGAGATGTCCAACTCGTCCTTCAGCTCCTTGAACTTCAGGGCCTGCTCGCGTTCCTTGGCGAGGTCCTTGAGACGTCCCTTCTGCTCTTTCTCGAACAAATCGATGGTCTCGATGTTGTTCTCGACGTGTTTGCGCTGAGTGGTGGCTCGGCGAATCTCGTCATCGTAGGTAGTCACTCCAGCGACGTCCTCCAGAACGGCACGCCTCTTGTGAGGAGTCATCGTGGCCAGGGTCGTCACGTCTCCCTGCTGGACTATGTTGTATCCATTGGCGCGCAGACCGGCCTCAGCGAGGATGCGCCTCATATCGGTTGCCGAGGAGGGATCGTCATTGATCCTGTAGGCAGAAATCGGGGCGCCCTTCCTGCCGAGCCTGACCGAGCGGGTGAAACTGACCTCGTCGGTGTCGACCCTCAGTCTCCTACGGCCATCAAACTCCGGGGTGTTGGAGAAAACGAGCGTGGCAGACATGTGCTTGGCTGGCCTGCCTCGCTTGCCGCCGTTGAATATCAACTGGGTCACATTTGCGGCTCTGAGGGACTTGGTGGACTTGGGGCCGAGGACGAATTGCATGGCATCTAGGGAGTTGGACTTGCCCGATCCGTTTGGCCCGGTTATGGCCGTGAATCCCTCTTCGAGGGAGATTGTGACTTCTCCTGCGAATGACTTGAAGTTCTCTAGTTCAATACGCAATAGATGCATCCCATCCCCCCTACGCCGTACGAAACATCGCCGACGTCGTTCACGCTCTCCCTTTCTGTTCGCCTATGAATGTTGAGGCTTCCATAGGCGCAGCACAACGATTCCAGAGGGGGCGAAAAATCGCCGGATGAGGTCAATCGAAGTGAGGGGATATTTGGATGCCCTTGACAAGCGCGTGAAGCATCGCATTGCGAGGTGTCGGGACTCCGACTGACTCACCTTGTGATACCACCGCTCCGCACAGTGCATCAATCTCGGTCAAGCGTCCTGCCATGACGTCCTGTAGCATCGAACACCGGTTCTCCGCGGTGGCTCCGGCGACCTGTCTGAGATAGTCATCGAGGACCAAGTCGCCGAGGTCCACCCCGCTGGCCTTTGCGACCGTCGCTGCCTCCTGCATAGCGCCCAGCGCCTGCTCCCAGAGCTCGGGCACCTCCAGCAGCGCGCCGTTGCGCACACCGGCAATCGAGCAGACCGGGTTGATTGCGACGTTGACCAAGAGCTTGGTCCAGACGATGCGCTGCATGTCCTCGCTCCATTCCGGCTCGAGACCTGCGGCTGCGAGTGCGGAGAGCAGCCCCGCAGCGGCACCTGAAGGGGCGCCCCCCTCAATCCAGCCGAGACGTATGGCTCCACGTCCGACCCAGTGGACGGATCCCTCACCGTCCCTCCAGGCACCGTGTGTAATCGAGCCGCCGAGCACCCTCGAGCGGCCCAGCCGGTGTGCTAGCACCTCGGCGTGACCGAGTCCGTTCTGCACGCTGATGGCGACCCCCTGAGGCGTGAGGACATCTTCTGCGAGTTGGACGAGCATGGGGGTCGAGTCGGCCTTGCCGCAGAGTATCGCGGCGTCGCAGGACCCATGGATTTCATCGGGCACCGGTCCTGCGGCGCTGTCGAAGGTGGAGAATGCATCCGGAGGGACGACTTCGATTGAGCCCTCTGGCATGTGCATCACGAGACCCATATCCGAGAGTTCAGTGGCGGTGGTGCCCCTAGCCACCGCCACCATCTCGGCATCGGTGTCGGACAGGGCCCCCAGTAAGACGCCTCCTATCGAGCCGACTCCGATGATGGCGATGCGCATCATGCGCCCTCCATCGCGCGTGCAGCGAAGTGCAGCGTGATGCCGTCTTCGTCTGCCGTCACCCACGCTGCCCACCAGGCGGAAGGGTCCCCGTGGACGGATGCGTTGGCTGTGACTGATGACATAGCTGCCACTTCAGATGGGGCCCAAGCCTCCCAGTTATCCCAGGCGACTGCGTCCCCTGTCCAATCGAGGGAAATGGACATCGAGGTGTTTTCTCGATTAACGATGCTAAACTCGCCGTTCGGCATCCTCGACGAGAGNGTTCCGGGTTCAACCATGACATCCGGCCCCTCGACCACCCTGTACGAGGCGAGCATGGTCGTTCCTTGACACAACGCCAGCCAACCCGATGCATCGAATTTGAGGGTCGCGTTACCGACCTCGCCGGCCGGAAGAAGTATTGACGAGCGGTCAGCGAGATCCCTGTCCCAGTCGCCACTGGCGTTTACTTCGGCGATTACGTCAGTGGAGGGGCAGAAGGACGAACCGGCCTCCCCCCGAGTTATCGTGTACTCGGAGTCTGACTCAAACCATTCGGGAATTTGCCACTCGCCGTTAGAAATCTGGATTATGGGCTGGGTGCCCTCCACCGGTAGGAACAGGACGTCATTGGATAGATTTTCGCGGGACAGTAGGATAGAGGGGCCTATCCTGCGGTACTGGTCGTCCCGCATCGACAGGGATTGTAGGGCGCCCTCGTGACCTCGCATGCATAAATCATGAGTTCCAGGACCTAGAGAGGTCTCATTCTCAAATGACCAGAACGGGTCGTAGTTCGTCAGGTTGACGTAGTCGCCATCGACGACCATAATCTCAACACAAATCCTAGGAGTCTGTGTGTCTTCGACCATCACCCAAAGTGGGTCTATCGGTGAAGTCACCCCTGTCGGATGGAACACTATGACGTGCTCAGAGACGTGATTAGCGACATCGAGAAGTATGACCAGTCTGAATGTCTGCTCACTGGCCTCCATCTGGTTTCTTGCCAGATTGATGGAGACACTGCCCGGAGAGGCCTGAGTGGCGTCGTCGAACCTGCACACGCCCCTGTCATCCAAGCACTCGGAATAGATCTGCCAGCCCCCCGTTGGGGCGCCCTCAACACGCATCTGCAGCCAGCCCGAGACGGGCATGATCCCGGCTGGCTCGAGCGTCAGTTCGACCTCGGCCTGTCCGTCTTCGAACCCCATGAACGATGGCCACGTATCCGTAGACAGGCCCTCGTCCCAGCCCTCCAACTCATGACTGGGCTCGAGGCCGGGATATCCGAGCACCAGTATCGCCAGCAGAACCGAGCCGATCTGCCTCATCGAGACCTCATCGAGCCCGGCGTACTCGTCCACGATGAACGGGGATGGCGTCTGCTCGGGGCTGAACCTGCGCCAAGCTGCTATGGCAGCCAGTAGCAGCCATGGCCAGTACTCAGTGCTGATGAAGATCAGGAGCAAGAAAGCGAGGGTGGAGATGAACAGAGAGGTCTGGTTGCTTTCGTGGGTCATCTCGATAGGGCCGATGAGCGCGTGCAGTATCCGGTCCCCAGGGAATCCTGGTATCGGCAGCAGCAGGCCCCAGCCGACTATCGACAGTCCGATGCCTGCAAGGCCGGTCGGGTGGATCCACTGCAGTTTCAGAGCGAGGTCGGTGCCGAATCCCATGGAGTTGAGAGTCTCAATCAGGAAATTCGTGTCCAGAATTATCGGAGCGGCTTCGTAGGCCGGCGGCTGATTGGCGGTCAGACTGAGTCCCACGAGCGTCAGCACGGTGCCGCAGAAGAACAGGACGGTTGGTACAACCAGTTCGAAGAACCCGAGTGAGCGGCGGTCGGGCACCGGCTGCAGGTCCGGACGCAGTTGACCGAGTGTGGCTACGATGCCGAAGGGCCAGACCGGAGACAACACCGGGAGAGCGAGTGGGATAAGATGCCCGGCGTCAATCTCGAATCGAGCTGCCAAGAGTAGTCTGGCATAGCTCGCCAGCAGAGCCGAGCCGATTACNGGGAGCGTGAAGGTTAGTAGGGCTGATTGAATGACGGATGAGCCCAGTGTAGCGCTGCTAGGGTCCAGATGGGTCGCCCAAAGGGAGCCTGCAATGGTCACGAAGCCGGAGACGAGTGCCCAGACGAGTGCCTGCTGCCATGATGGCATAACCATCGGCAGGATGGGTAGGCGCCCGATGCTCAGCACCGGTGGGTCGCCTTCGTCGAGGACCCCGATCAGGCTCAGTTGCTTCAGATGGCGGTTCAACGAGCGCAAGCAGGCGCTCGGGTTCCTGCCGTCTCTGCCGTTGACNTGCCACGAGAGTTCCAGCAGCCCTTGGTTGCCGAGGACGAAGTGCCTCCTACAGATGACCTCGAGCAGCTCTCGCTGATCCCATGTCTCCTTGTCGAGCAGGTACTGTTCTCCCTCAGACATCGTCGCACCGTGGTATGCGGCCGGGGTAGGTCCAATTTGACCTCTCGCACGTGCGGGCGGCGAACTGTGTTCGCCGAATCACTTGTTCTTGAAGCGCTTCAGACGGAATGTCTCCTCGCGCTCCATCTCCTCCAAACGGAGCTGAATGAAGTTGCGAGCCTCCTCCATCTGGGGTATGACCACGTACTCGAGGGCGTTGACCCTGCGCTTGGTCGCCTCGATCTCTACGAGCAGTCGCTTGAGGGTCGCCTCCATCTCTGCGGCTTTGACTATCTTCTCAACTAGCGTGGAGTAGGAATCCGAGGCCTCATCGATGTACGCCGAGCCGCCTATCAGGCCAGTTCCACGCTCGTCGATAGACGTAGTAAGATTAGTCCCGACGACACTCGGAACGACGACGCCCATGATGTTGCGGCGGGTTACCTCGACGTCGGGGTGACGCGAGATGGCGATTGCAGCGCTCTTGACTGCGAGGCCACCCTCGATGGCACTGGCAAGGCCGATCGATTGGACCGCTTCCCGGTAGGTCCCGACGAGCTCTTCCCTGGCTGCGATCATATCGGACAGCAGGGTCCTGAATTCGTGGAACAGTCCGTCACGCTTCATCTTCAACAGATTGTATCCGTTCTCGGTCTGCTTGATNCGTCGCTTGAGGTTGATCAANTCGCTGCGGGTCGGCTTGATGTCGAGTGCCATCATGTCACCTCCAGCNAAAGTTCCACCTCAGGACTTCTTCTCCGTCGGGTGGTACTTGTCGATCCACTTCTGGTCGAGTCTCACGAGGAACTTTGTGTCGATGTTCGTCAACAGGTTCCAAGCAAGGTCGAGCGTGCCCTCAGTAATCGAGCGGTCGTCATCGCGGCTCTGTCGCAAGAACTGATCCTCGAAGATGTCCGCGAACTTCAGCATCTGAAGGTCACGCTCGTTCAGCGCGTCCTCACCGACGATAGCCACCAGGCCACGCAGCTCGCGTCCTTGGGCGTAGGCAGCGTACAACTGGTCGGAGACCGACTTGTGATCCTCGCGGGTCTTGCCCTCACCGATGCCAGCGTTCATCAGCCGGGACAGCGAAGGAAGCACGTTGATAGGCGGGTAGATTCCCTTCTGGTGCAGTTCACGTGAAATCACGATCTGCCCCTCGGTGATGTATCCCGAGAGGTCNGGTATCGGGTGGGTGATATCGTCACCAGGCATGGTGAGAATCGGGAACTGCGTGATGCTCCCCTTCTTTCCTTTGATGATTCCAGCACGCTCGTACAGCATAGCCAGATCTGTGTACATGTAACCAGGGTAGCCACGCCGACCGGGAACTTCCTCGCGAGCAGCTCCAATCTGCCTGAGTGACTCGCAGTAATTGGTCATGTCAGTGTATATGACGAGCACGTGGTAGTCGTGCTCGAAGGCCAGATACTCAGCGGCCGTCAGAGCAAGACGCGGTGTAATCAGTCGCTCGACAGCTGGGTCGTCGGCCAGATTGACGAACAGCACGGCGTTCTCCATGGCACCGGTGCGCTCAAGGTCGTGAACGAAGAAATTGTACTCCTCAGCGGTGATACCCATCGCACAGAACACGACGACGAAGTCGTCGTCGCTGTCGATAAGCTTGGCCTGTCGGGCAATCTGCAAGGCGATGTCGTTGTGCGGCAGACCGGACGCCGAGAAGATNGGTAACTTCTGACCGCGGACCAGAGTGGTGCAGGCGTCGATTGCAGAGATGCCGGTCTGGATGAATTGCTCGGGGCTCTCTCGACTGTATGGGTTGATGGCCGCTCCGATGATGTCTGCCATCTCTTCGGCCACAATCTCAGGACCTCCGTCTCTGGGCTTGCCGTTACCCGCGAGGATCCGTCCGANGAGGTCCTTGCTTACGGGTAGACGAAACACATCGCCGAGGAATCTCACTCCAGTTTGTCGGTCAATAGAAGCAGTTCCCTCGAAGACCTGTACGATGACTTGGTCGTCGCTGGTGTCCAGCACCTGTCCGTTCTTCATCGAGCCATCGGATAGTCGAAGTTGCACGATCTCTCCGAAGGCCACAGGCTCGGTCTTCTCGAGGAAGACCAAAGGCCCCTTCACGTCAGTAATTGTCCTGTATTCCTTTCCGCTCATTCATGGCACCCCCTTAGTTGTCCTCCATAGTCCCGGCGATCTGTTTCGACATCTCCCCGAGCAACTCATCGATGCGTTCACCGTAGCCCTGCTCGAAGCGGCCTCTCATGAGGTCGGTGCGTGCGGGCACGTTGACGACCTCCTCGAGACCAGCGCCTCCGGCAATGGCTTTCTCCGATTCTTCCTGGAAGGTCAGGATGGCCTTGGCCATAGTGTACTGCAGGTCGAGTGTGCTGAATGTGTCGACATCGTGGAATGCATTCTGCTGGAGGAAGTACTCGCGAATCATACGCGCCACTTCCAGAGTCAGTTGCTGGTCTATCGGCAGTGCGTCAGAGCCAACCAACTGAACAATCTCCTGGAGTTCCGCCTCGACTTGCAGCAGACTGCTGATCTTGGTTCGGACCTCGGGGTAGTCGCTGGCGATGTTGTCGCGGTACCACTGGTCGAGGGCCTGTGGGTACAAGCTGTACGAGCTGAGCCAGTTGATTGACGGGAAGTGTCGCTGTCGGGCGAGTCCGGCGTCCAGCCCCCAGTACACCTTGACGATTCGCAGGGTCCCCTGGCTGACCGGCTCGGAGATGTCGCCACCCGGTGGTGACACGGCTCCGATGACTGATATCGAGCCGTCGTCGCCGGCTAGGGTCTCCACACGTCCGGCGCGCTCGTAGAACTCCGCCAGTCGGCTCGACAGGTATGCAGGGTAGCCCTCCTCACCGGGCATCTCCTCCAATCTGGATGAAATCTCGCGCATGGCCTCAGCCCATCGGCTGGTGGAGTCGGCCATCAGAGCGACGTCGTAGCCCATATCGCGGAAGTACTCGGCGATGGTGATCCCGGTGTAAACCGAAGCTTCGCGTGCAGCCACTGGCATGTTGGATGTGTTGGCAATCATCGTGGTCCTGTTCATCAGAGGCTTGCCGGTGTTCGGATCGATCAGGTGCGGGAACTCGCTGAGGACCTCGGTCATCTCGTTTCCTCGCTCGCCGCAGCCGATGTAGACCACGATCTGCGCGTCCGACCACTTGGCCAGCTGCTGCTGGGTGACCGTCTTGCCGGACCCGAAGGGTCCTGGAATACCGGCGGTGCCGCCCTTGGCTAGGGGGAAGAGGAAGTCGAGGATCCTCTGACCGGTCACTAGAGGGACACCGGGGGCGTACTTCTGGACGAAGGGGCGCGGAGTCCTGACAGGCCATTCCTGCATCATTGCGATCTCAGTGCCGTCATCGAGCGTGCACACCGTCGTGGTGATGTTGAACTTGCCCGACTGGATGCTGGCTACCTTGCCGCTGTTGCCATGGGGCACCATGACTCTGTGCTCGACGGTCTCAGTCTCTTGGACGGTACCGATCACGGTACCTCCAGAGACCTCGTCGCCGACCGAGACTGTCGCGTTGAACTCCCACTTCTTCTTCATATCGAGTCCGTCAGCGTCGACGCCTCGCTTGATGAACACGCCCATCGTCGCCTCTAGGTCCGCGAGGGGACGCTGGATCCCGTCGTAGATCTGGGTCAGAAGACCCGGACCCAGCTTGACGGACAGGGTCTGTCCCGTCCTGATGACTGGTTCGCCCGGCTTGACGCCGGATGTCTCCTCGTACACCTGAATGACCGATTGGTCGCCGTGCAATTCGATTACTTCTCCCATCAGTCCCTCGTCGCCTACTCGCACCACTTCGTACATTCTCGGTGTAATGCCAACTGCAGTAACGACCGGTCCGGAGATTCTGTAAATTAATCCACTATCTTCACTCATTTTTCCACTTCCTTTTCTTTATTGATGAATCACTTCCAAAGGTCGACGCCTAGCGCCGACTTGATGGACTCTCTAAGGGTGTTGTCCTCCTCGGTCCCGATGCCCAGGACTGTGGGCGAAATGCTGTCGGAAAGCCGCTGACGCAGCTTGCCCGGCAGACGGGTGAGTTCGGCCGCATCGATGACGATGATGCCGACCTCGTCCTCCTGGAGCATCGTGCGCAGGACGTTGCCTGTCTCCTCGATGCTCTCGGGGTTGTGCAGGCGCATGATGCCCGCGAGTTGGAAACCGAGGGTGAACTCGGGAGTTCCGACTATTGCGATCTCCATTCTCTATTCCCCCTCATAGCCCCATGTGTGCCTCGATGACGTCGTCGGGAAGGCCAACCGCCTTCCCGCGCACGAGCAAGCGCAGATTCTGCACCTCGAGGACTTTGCTTTCGATGTAGTAAATCAGAGGGAACGCCGACAGCGGATTGAGGCTGTTCATCCTGTTCAGCAAGTCGAGTCTCTGACTGTTGAGGAGGTTCACTATCGGATCGAGTGTGCCTCTTTCTTTCGACTCTATCAGCGCCTCGTCGAAGCCGCTGTCATCGAATCCAGGGGCTCGTCTGAGTATTTCGAGCAGTGCCTCTTCATTCTCCGCCTCAGCCGCTTGGCGCAGGAACGTCGATGTGATTGCCCTGCCGCCAGTGATCATCATCTCGCTGCGCTTTTCGGCTGGCATTTCCTGCTTGAGCGCACGGAACAGGTTGATCACGTTCCGGTGGTCGATCTCCGTGCGCAGGTAGCGAAGAAGCATCGGGTGGCGAGTCGTGCCTTCACGCAGCTTCTTCGTGGCAGATGAGTAGTAGTGGCGGTCGAGAGCGTCTTCGACGGCCATCAGGTCGTCGTTTCCGTCAAGATCTGTGAGTGCTCGTTCGAACTGTGTTCCTTCGAGCGCCGAAACAGCATCCTGCAGTGTTTCTGAGTCGTTGACCAGCTCCAACCAAGGGCGGTTCGCTTCATTCTGCTCAGGTAGGACCTGACTAGACACAATCTCCAGCGAAACGCCACTGCGAATCGCTCTGAGAGCAGTCTTCAACTTCTGATAGGTGAATCTCTCGACGTAGATAGATACCAAGCCCTTCAGGTGACCTTGGCAGAAACCGAGCACCTGATTCAGGTCCCGGTCCATATTGTGGTTCAGTGCGGCTTCGACTAAGTCGACGCCGCTCAATTTGTCGGCATACTCGTCGAGTTCGTCACGATAGCCGAACTCGGCGATGCTGGCAGCGATTGAGTCGGGGGACTGTTGAAGCAACTGGCGCATGCGGGTATCGTCTATGAGCCCAGCCTTCCGAGCCTTGCCACGCGCTGATGCGTTGGCCCAATTGGACTGTCCCGTAGATATCGTCGCCATTACCATCACTCCGTTCTCAATTCTCTCCGAATAATGCCGATGTCACAGCAGGGAGAGCCGTAATCCAAGACTTCTCGAATAAGCCGTCGAAGCGATAGTCGAGGATCATCGAACCATCCGGTGCCTCCAGAACGAAGCCACCTAGGCCATCGACGTCTTCACCCAATGCGAAGCCGCTTCCGGCACTCTCCAGTGCCGAGCGATCGATGCCCACGGGCCTCAGTACCATATTCGCTTCCGCATCGCCCTTCGCTTCACTGATGAGCGACTGAAGCAGGGTGGAACGCCCCTTCAGATTGGCTGACCCTACCATCTCCATCGCCGATTCTTTAGTCGCATCGAGTTCCTCCCTCCGTGCGATGAGCATCGATTTCTGATTGGCCTGTCTGGCCGAAGCAACCGTCTCGGTCGTGATCTGAGAGCACTCTTTCATGGCCTTAGATAAGATGTCGCTGCGTAGAGACTTGAGTTCGCGCTTGGCTTCTGAGACAGTGTCCTTGGCTTTCGCCTTGGCAGCGTCGGTGATGGCTTTCGCCTCTTCCTCTGCCGCATTGTCAATATCACTAGCAAGTGCATCTAACGTCATGTGTAATTCTCCTTGTCCTGTTCATCATCCCGAACGTTCACAATAGGAACATTGCGAGGAATCCGAAGATCAGGATGGTCTCAGGGAGCACGGTGAATAGCATGGCAAGCCCCAACTTGGAGCCGTCTTCAGCTACCCAACCAACTGCTGCTGCACCTATCTGNCCTTGTCCGAGGCCAGTGCCTATNCCGCAACCTGCAAGCGCGATACCCGCNCCCAGCTTGGCCATCGTGTCCTTCTCGGCTAGTTCTTCCGCNCTCAACTGAGCGCTCACCACACCAGCTATCAGGGTCAACCCCCAAAGCACCAGCAACAGTCTCATACTCAATCTCGTCAATTTCATATTCTTCATTTTCTCATTCTCCTTTTCTCCATGCATAGCATTGGAATCTGATGTATCACTCTACCTCCACTACTCGGGGGGTGAACCCGAATGGGTCGAACTTGTCGCCGACGGCCTCGTAGAACTGCTTCATCCACTCGACGAGATGGAGTCGCGCTGTGTGGATGTTTGGGCTGACGAGGCCCAATATCCAGGCGAAGACCTGTACGACTAGCCATCCGAAGAATAGCGTCAGTAGCATGAATACGCTGCTACCCACACCGAGTGCGAAACCAAGCCCGCCGGAGATTAGGAAGCCGAACAGGAACTGTCGGCCGAAGGAGTTCAGACCGAGGGGTAACTCGGGCAGACTCACCTTGAGAATGTTCAGAGCGAAGGGCAGAATCACTGGCAGTAGTAC
>JGI24819J35694_1000170_pt1 | contig 14209 bp, 10 predicted proteins | sample METZYME_3_800m_FD_35694 | JGI IMG/M metagenome (IMG submission 35694) | reverse complement strand
CAAGTTGTACGTCCAACGTAGTAACCGGTCTGCATGGTTACACTGCGTTTGGATTTCATGCTCAAAACCTATTATTTTGCTCGTCTGATTAAATCTAATACCATGGATTTCGTGGACATCGCGCGGCGGCTAGGGGTGTCGCTGGAACGAACCTCTGCCGGAGTTTGCTCAGGTTCTTTATGATAACGCGCGTTTCTAGATTTGATTATTGGCCTGATGTTCGATGCATCAATTCTGTTTTGCCGAGTGCAAATTCGTCGCATTTTTGTTTATTTGGCTGGCCAGCCCCTTCGCGTGCGGGTGCAATTTCTTGGTGAATCCTATCTATAATTTCCATTATGGCCATGATATGGGGCGCCGCTTCGGATGGGGATTCGGCTAAATTGAGTGCTGCTTGATGTACCGCTCCGGATATGGCATTGATGCAATAAGGCCATGTGCTGTAAGGCTCTATGCCGTAGGATTCGATTTCACTAAGGCCACCATCGTAGAAGTTGAACAGGAAGTCCGTAACGAAGAACTGAGCTTCCTGGAACTCTAATTCACGGTTGATTTCCGGAACGTCTAGAGATTGACCTATTGAGTCTACGTTGATCCAGTACATTTCCTCGAGCAACTCGGCGGTTTGTTCGTCATCATGTTGCGTTGGTGTCGCCGCGGGCGTAGCCGTACAAGCCAGCGCCATCGGCACGATAAGGGCTAGTGATATGGAAGATAGGTAGCGCATGCTTATGAAGCGTAATCAGACGGGTAGAAATATATCTTCCCATTTAAATGGTTCAGAGATAATCCCCTGCTGGACGTTGAAGTTCATAAAGGCTTGAAGGGATTTCCTGTTGGATTCGAGCCCGTAAGGAATTGGGTCTGCGCCGATTATCTGTTTCATGCGGGACATGGCCTGGTCTGCCGGGTCAAGGCTGTTGGCAGTATTCAGGTGTTGTAGGTATTGTTCCTTACCAGCTTTGAACAAGTTGTATAGCTCGTCGGCTAGCCAGGGATGGTTCTCCAGCAGTTCGTTTTTGACCACCATCGCATGGCTGATGGGGTAAATACCCGTTTGCAAGAAATAATCCTGGGCTGCTTCGTGCGCATTGGGAATTAAAGGCTTGATGTCTGGGGAGTTTACGTCTCCGGGACGAATAGCCGCATCAATCTTCCCCGACAGCAAATCCGCAACCATATCACTGCCCTGGAAAGCGGGAATAACATTATCGGGAGCTTGATATTCCGCCACGTGTTCATCGCCATACAAAACCCATGTAACCTGGCTGGAATCGACTCCGTAGGCGTCACTGAGAATTCCCCGTGCCCATACTCCTGGCGTGAAAGTATAGCTACGCAGGCCAACTCTTCGGCCTTTTAAATCAGCGGGCGACTCGATTCCAGACTTGGTGTTGTAGGAAATTTCGTCGTGTTCAAAACGGCGTAGCACAAACGCCGGGAACGCGGTTATTGGTTTGTGGTGGGCCAACGCGCACAAGTAGGTNGACATGGCCATCTCGGATACGTCATATTCCAGCCCCCGAACCATGCGACGGAAAGCGGTTGGAATCGGGGAGACCGGTACATGGACTAGGTTTACCCGGTCTGAATTTACAGTGCCATCAATTAACGGTTTGGTATGTCCGTAACTCACCATGGCCGTCTGCAGGGAGAGATCTGGCATGGAATATCCTCCTCGAAGGATGGGTTAAGCTAAATGTACTGGATTTACGATTGTATTTTTATTGGGCAGTGACGAATTTCATTGACAGGGCATTACACATCCCTCACCTGGGAAGATTATTGCTAATCATCGAACCCTGATATGCCCGAAATTATATTCCAAAGTTCCAGGCTAAGTTCCACGTTGCCAAAGAAGAACCCGACGGCCCATAGGTAGGACCTCTACCGGGTCCGGTGAGCATACCCCTACCCGTAAAGTACCCCACCCCCGGTGCCTTCCCGATGGGGGTGTCTCTGATCAATGATTGGAGTGCCTAACATGCATCATTGCAACACCCCCGGCAATCTCTCCCCGAACAGTGATGCCGTCTCGAAAGCGTTGGCTAGTTGAAGTACACCGAAGTCGTCGTGGTGGCGTCCCACGATCTGTAAGCCCACTGGAAGTCCCTCAGGAGTGAACCCGCACGGCACGGATGCCGCTGGCAGACCAAGCGAACTGATGTAGTAGCATGACTTCATCCAGTCAATGTATGTCTCCATCTGCACGCCGTTGATTTCGGTCGGATACTCGATTGTCACGTCGAACGGCGGAACCTGATTCACCGGCATAATCATAAACTCATAAGTCTCCATGAAGGCACGTACACGGTTAAAATATGTGGTTCGCATCTCCTCCGCCCTACCAACAATACTTGCTGTTAGTTTCAAACCNGCCTCAATTTCGCTGATCACTGTGTCCTTGATCAAGCCGCGGTGCTCTTTTAGCAATTCTGCCCTGAGAGACGCTGCTCTCCACGCTCGCAGCGTCTTGAACACCTCGTCTGCGTTGCTGAAATCCGGTGCGGCCTGGTCGACTACACAGCCAAGCGATTCCAACACGCCTACGGTGGTCTCAATTATCGAGGCGACTCTCGCATCTATCGGAAGACCGTTGAGGTCGGGTACGTATGCGATTCTCACTCCCGTGAAGTCTCTTCCGAGGGGGGCAGCAAAAGCTGTCCCGGGCTGGTCGATGGATATCGGGGAGCGATTGTCTGGCCCCGCTATGGCGCTTAGAAAGAGAGCAACGTCCCCCACTGTACGTGCCATTGGACCCTGAACGCTGAGCGTGTCCCACCCCAATGGCGAAACAGCTGGCACCCGTCCCGGGGACGGGCGAAATCCGACCACGTTGTTGAAGTTAGCTGGATTTCGCAGTGACCCGCCGAGGTCGGTTCCATCAGCGATTGGCAACATTCTACAGGCGAGCGAGACTCCCGCACCACCGCTGCTTCCGCCGCATGTCTTTGAGGTGTCATACGGGTTAAGTGTTGCGCCGAATACGGCGTTAAATGTCTGAGAACCGGCACCGAACTCCGGGGTATTCGTTTTGCCAATGATTATGGCGCCGGCTTTCTTGGTTCGCTCGACAATTATCGCATCCTGATTGGGAACGTTGTCCTTGAATATGGGAGATCCGAACGTAGTACGCATACCCTTAGTTGGAGTGAGGTCCTTCACCGCGGTGGGAAGTCCGTGAAGTGGGCCAATATATTCGCCTTTAGCAATCGCTGCGTCCGCCGCTTTGGCACTGTCCATCGCCCGGTCCGAGTGAAGAGTGATGATCGCGTTGACGGTTGGGTTGACACGCTCGATCTGCATCAAGTGCGCATCCATGACCTCGACTGCTGACAGTTCACGATTGTGAATCTTTTCTCGGATCTCTCTGGCGGTCAGATAACAGATTTCGTTGTACGGCATTTGATTATCCTTTGACCAAGTTTGAGTGAATTCGGCGGTCGAGCCGGGAAACCCTTCACGATTCCTGTTCACAGATAAACGGTGGCGATGATGAGTGCATGCCCGAAGCAGTATCATCGGTCATTCTGGTTTGGTTCGAACCGCTGAGGTGCATGACCTAGTTATCTTCGTTCCGGTTCCGAACGGAGATTAACATGTCATTCTCCGGCTGCACATATCCATAGCCTGAAAGTACCCCACCCCCTATGGCTTCCCGATGTGGGGGTGTCGTTAGCCGGTTGGCCGTTACAGAATTGGCTAAACTCTTTAAATCAGTTACTATTCGCCATCGATAAATAATACTAGCCCGGCTTTCATATAAGTCGGTGGATGCTCGGATCCGGGCACACACCGAACTAAATTTCTGAGAGGCGATCCAATGCAAGTATTTGGTTTTGATTTGATGGCTTATTCCGAGCGGCTAGATCACCTTATGGTCGACGCTGAATTGCCGTATCCCCTTCCCAAAAAGCATTTTCGAGCGGACATCGCAGTCCGCAACTACCGTGAGCACCTGGACGGCTGGGCGCTCATGGACAAGCTCGGGTTCGACGGGATCGGCTTTAATGAGCATCACACCTCGCCATACGGCTTGATGACCTCGCCCAATATCATGGCGGCGGCGGCTTCTCAGCGTACCACCAACATGAAGCTGCTCATCATGGGCAACCTTCTGCCCATCCATGACCCTTTGCGGGTGGCCGAAGACCTGGCAATGCTGGATTGTATGAGTGATGGCCGCGTTATCTCTGGTTTCGCTAGAGGCATCCCTCGGGAATATTCAGTCTATAACGTGGATCTGGCAGAATCTCGCGCCCGATTTGAAGAAGCCTGGGAAATCATCAAATTAGCGTGGACGGAAGAAGTGTTTTCTTACGAAGGCCGGTTCTGGTCATACAACGATGTGGCTATCTGGCCCCGGCCGGTACAGGAGCCCCATCCACCTGTGTGGGTGCCAGTTTCCGGCAGCCAAGAGACCATCGAGTGGGCAGCCCGCGAGAATATCCCCATCACCCCGGGCGCCTTCGCGCCGCGGAGCGTCAAGAAGGACATTGTCCGCTACTACGCCGAATGCCTGGCCAGGAACGGCTATAGTATAACTCCAGGTCATCTTAGTATCGGGGCCAGTCCCTACGTGGCAGACAACCGCGAGCAGGCATTGAAAGAGGCAGGACCTTATGCCCTCTATTTCTTCCATACTCTTTTAAGCCACGGCAACATCGGAAATCTGGAGCGCCAACGGGAAAAGGGTTATCTCAAGGAAGAATCCCACGACTACATGAAGCCTGAGAACCGTGAGAGACTCGGTGCCTTCAAACAGTTTTCGCAGTTTACATTAGATGATATTGAGCGCACGGAACGGGCCTGCTTCGGTTCGCCAGAGGAAGTACGGGATTACCTGATCGATCTAGCAGACTCGTTAGGAACCAACACTCTCCTGCTCAATTTCAATCAAGGTGCCCTACCTCATGATCTCTTCATCCAGAACCTCGAGCGGTTCGGCAAAGAGGTGTTGCCAGCACTCCAGGCGCACAAAGTGACTGAGGTACCAGTTGGATAGAGTCTCTCAGGAGGTTGTCCGGGGCCTCCGGTGCCAGTCCGGCTATTCCAGAATCGCACCGGTAAAGTCAGCACCAACCGTGTCTTCCACGGCCCAAGGTTAGGACCTCTCAAGCGACTCGGCAACCACGCCCTATGACCTCGCCCCGTAGCCTTCACGCTCCGGCTACCGATACCCATACCCTTAAAGTANCCCACCCGGNTATGGTTCTCTGNTGGGGGGATAGTCGCACACCTGAAAAACACGGCCCAGGAAAAGTTCGTAGCCAATCCGTGGGCATTACAGAAAAAAGGCCCAGACCACTTGGATGAAGTCTGGGGCTTTATCACGCCTGAAACTGGCGGAGGGAGTGGGATTCGAACCCACGATGAGGTTGCCCCCATAACGGTTTTCAAGACCGTCGCTTTCGTCCACTCAGCCATCCCTCCGTTGAGAACGGACGCTGGAGTGGAAGCCGCTAGTCCGCAAATCTATTGTACCTACTACTGGGCTGCCGTCAAAGGTTTTGAAAGTAAAACTCTGCAAGCATCTATTAAAGGCCGGTAAAGCCCGGAATAGGGGGTTTTCGGTGGGCCTGCGCCACGCTCGTTTCAGCTTGACACCCCTATAGGGCGATGCTAAAATCAGGCACGATTTATACGCGGAGTTTTATGTGATTCCGCAATTCATTTCCAGCCATTTTTCCCCAAAAAATGTGCTACAGTTTTGGTGGAGATCGGCCGTGGCCGCAAGCCTTGGCAGACCCTGAAGGAAGGTGGACCCATGCCCCCAGAAATCATCAAGGGACTCAAAGATGTCTATTTTGACACAACAGAGTCCAGTTTTATCGATGGTATTGAAGGCAAGCTACTCTACCGCGGCTACAACATCCATGACCTGGCTGAAAAGTCGACCTTTGAGGAAGTGGTCTATCTGCTGCTCTACAATGACCTTCCCAACACGAAAGAATTAGCCGATTTCGACGCCGAACTCAGNGCCAACCGGATCATCCCTAACGAAGTGATCCAGGTACTCGATCTGGTCAAAGCCAGCCATCCCATGGACGCCCTCCGGACCGGTATATCAGCCCTAAGCGCGTTCGACTCTGAAGTTACTGACAACTCGGTGGAAGCAACCATACGCAAAGGCATCCGGCTAACCGCCATGGGGCCGACCATCGTCGCCGCCCATCACCGCCTGAGGCAGGGCCTGGAGCCAGTGGCGCCCAATCCTGACCTGAACCATGCCGGTAACTTCCTTTACATGCTCTTTGACGAGCTTCCTGACCAGGAAACAACCGATTTGCTAGACGTGGACTTCATCCTCCACGCTGAGCACGGCCCCAACGCATCGGCTTTCGCAGCCAGAGTGACTGCCTCCACGGTCTCAGACCTTCACTCCGCCATAGTCACGGGCGTAGGCACCTTGAAGGGCCCTGCCCACGGCGGGGCAGCCGAAGAAGTCATGAAAATGGCCCTGGATATCGGCAACCCGGAGAATGCCGCCGAGTACGCCGCCAACCTGTTGGACAACGGGAACCGCATCATGGGCTTCGGCCACCGGGTATATAAAGCAGAAGACCCTCGTGCCCGTCACCTACGTGACCGCTCAAAGGTCCTTGGCGAGAAAAGCGGCCATCCCGAGTGGTTCCAGATCTTGCAGCACCTGGAAGAGAACACCATGCAGCCCTACCGGGCCAAGGGGATCTGCGTGAACGTGGACTTCTTCGCCGGGTCAATCTACTACCTGCTGGGGATTCCCGATGACCTGTTCATCTCCATCTTCGCGCTGGGCCGCATCCCCGGATGGACCCTGCAGTGCGTAGAACAGTACAAGGACAACATGCTGCTCCGGCCACTAACCGAGTACATCGGCGAGATGGACCTAGAGTACACGCCCATTGACCAGCGGGCCTAGACCGGCTGCAACAAGTAAGCAACTAGCGTAAGGGGCCGNNNCGGCCCCTTTTGTTTTGGACTACATTTCGTTTAAGGGCCGGCGCCTTATGAACCCTGAAATTGAAGTCAGGCGGCGCATCGAAGAACGCGGCAAGTTAACCTTCGCCGAGTTCATGGAGGTTGCCCTCTATTGGCCCCAGGGCGGCTATTACGCGGGCCTTGAGCCTGTCGGGGCTCAAGGTGACTTCTACACTAGCCCGGCGGTGCATCCGTCCTTTGGCGCGCTTCTGGCAGTCCAGTTGTTCCAAATGTGGCGCGAGATGGACCGCCCCTCACCGTTCACGGTGCTGGAACTGGGCGCCGGGAACGGACTTCTCTGCCGGGACATCACCTCCTATGCCGCCGAGCTACCAGAAGGATTTGCTGTGTCCCTGAGATACATCTGCTTGGACCGCCGGCATACGCAGTCAGTTGAGTCGGGAACTCCCGGGGCCAGCCGAGTTTTAGCGGATGGTCTGCCCTTCAAAGGACTGACCGGCTGCATCTTGTCCAACGAGTACCTAGACGCCTTTCCGGTACACCAAGTGGTTATGACCAACGACGGCCTAAGGGAGGTTTACGTAGGGCTGGAAGGCGAAGGCATGGTAGAAATTACCGGTGCCCTCTCAGACCCCGGACTAGCTACGCGGTTGGATGACCTTGATATCACGCTGGCCCAAGGGCAGACCGCCGAAATAAACCTGGCGCTAGACGGCTGGTACCGTGATGCNGCTGAGACGTTGGAACAGGGCTTCGTGCTGACCGTCGACTACGGCCGGGACGCCAAAGACCTTTATGACCCGGAATCGAGGCCCAGAGGGACCCTGGTCACCTACCACCAGCACGTCCAGACCGACGCGCCATTGACCCTGATCGGCAACCAGGACATAACGGCTCAGGTAGATTTCACGTCGGTAGCGTGCGCTGGAGAAAGGGCCGGTCTTGAAACCGTTGGGCTGGTCACGCAGCGAGGCTTTTTGGCAAACCTGGGCCACGGCCAATTCCAAGAAAAACTTAGAACTCAAGCTCTCCCCATGCNNCAGATGCAGGCCAACCGCTCCGGGATGTTAGACCTTGTGCGGCCGGGCGGCTTGGGCAAATTCAAGGTGCTTGTCCAGGGGAAGAACGTAGGCAGCCCGACGATGTGGGGCTTGGGGCGTTCACCTGAAGCTGCGGCGATGGTCGATGGTCTACCGGTCCCATTGTTGACCGGCGAGCATCTGTCTCTTCCAGATGGGCGCTTCACTGGAGGCGAGATGGAGTTCGAGGCTTTTTGGCCGACCTAGGAAAAACTACAGGGTCTATTCCCTACTCATCACGTTCATCTTCGCTGGCGTCCTCAATTTCCTCGGCCGGGTCGTCACCCTTCAGCCCACTGTTTACCTGAACGCGTCCGCCGGGCTTGGGCTCGCAGCGCACGGCCGTCGTGAGAAAACCGCTGTGGGCGATCATTCGGTGATCGGGTCGGACACTGCGTTCGGTTACATGCCAGGTGCGCAGCATGGTTTCCAGAGACTCGATCATCTGGAAACGGCCGTCATCTTCCAGCGCCAACACCAGCCGCTGTACCTGCAAGATGGTAGGCACGAAGCTGAGCANGGTTCCGCCCATGACCAGTGAATCGCCGATGCCCGGCACTGCCTGCCATGGCTCGGGCACGTCCAAGACCACTCGGTCAACGCCCCGTTCGTCGATTCCTTGGTAGATGTCGCCGATCTTGACTTCTAGGTTTGAGATATCAGGCGTTACCCGCTCGATGTTCCGCATCGCCTTGGGCAAAACCGATTCGTCGATCTCGTAGTTAATCACCTTGCCAGTGACGCCCACCGCCCGGAGCAGGGCGGAGGTCAAGGCACCAGACCCAAGCCCCCCNTCAATCACGGTGGCGCCGGGGAAGATATCGGCGAAGTTGACGATATTCCCCAGGTCCTTGGGATAGATGATCTGGGGGCCGCGGGGCATCTGCCGAACGAAGTCGCCCAGCGACGGGCGCACGGCCAAGAGCGTATGGCTCTTGTCAGTGCGGTACCATCCGCCGATGGTGCTGCCGATCATGTCGTCGTGGGACAACCGCCCAAGATGGCAGTGGTAGATCTCCCCTTCGGCCAGGGTAATCATGTAGCGGCGGGCCTTGCGGTCGATAAGCAGGGCCAGGTCGCCGACTTGGAAACAGTTTTTGTCGGTCTGAGTCTGGTTCAAATCTTGGGTCCGGCCCAGTTGGGAGTTATCCGGGAATTAGTCGGCGATTTAGTCGCTGACGGTGGCCGGACGGCTGCCCTCCAGGTAAGTAGTATTTTCCGGCGAATAGGGNTCCATATGAGGGAAGAACACGATCAGGGAGGCGGGTTTGTCGCCGACCACCGTGAAACCGTGCTCAACGCCCGGCGGAACGCACACGGTGTGGTCCTTCTCCACCGTGTGCGTCTCACCATTGACACGAACTTCAAGGGTGCCGCCCATGATCATAATCAGCTCGTCGATCTCATGGGTGTGGAGCGGCGCACCGGTGCCCGGTTCGGCGGTGTTCAGGCTGAGGGAACTGGAAACTCCGTGCTCTTCAAGGGTCACATCCCACTTTCGGTAGCCGGGCCGCCATGGCACTTCAGGAACATTATTGTGGTCGATTATGGGCATGTTTTCTCTCGACTTGGCCGGGTAGGGTTTTGTATCCAACAATCTAGTATGCGGTGGCGACATTGTACGCCATTTGCCGGTGCCGTTGGACTCCTTGAAGACTGGCCCAACCTGGTGGGCGCCGCACGTTCCAAGGGACGGACCAGATGGTCTACAGTATGCTCCAGAAATGGAAAGCGACCAATTCACATTAGAAGAAGCTAACGCCTTCGTTCCCTGGCTGGAAGAAATGTTCCAGCGGCTGTCTGAAATACGGCAGGGACTTGCCGACAACAAAGGGGAAGCCGACCAGCCTGAAGAAATGTCGGAGCGGCTGATGCAAGCCCTAGAAGACGGCGTTCAAGAGATATTCGACAAAGGCATAATCGTCCGGGACGTGGACCGCGGCCTAGTCGATTTCCCAACACAGCGGGAGGGCCGGGAAGTCTTTCTTTGTTGGGTCGGCGGCGAGGAGAAAATCGATTTCTGGCACGAAACTGACCGCGGTTTCGCGCATCGACAGCCGCTTTAAGTCGGCGAAGCTGATACCTACTCCAACTCCTGATACCCTACTTTTGTTACCTTCCGGCATTAGAGTCTACGGAGTCGAGTCGTGGGTACGGAAATTGGCTGATGTGTCTTAGTGAACCGGAACACGGGGGTAGAATAGAACCATGTCGAGAACGCCGGCATCTGTGGTGGTGGCAGCATAGGTTCATGCGTTTAATAAATGTTTGAGGAACCCTTGGATTTCGGGTTGGCCATGAACCCGGCGGTTTGAAGGTTGCTAGCACGCCTGATAAATAAAGGCCCAGGTCAGATACCCTGGGCCTTGTCTTCGCCTAAATCAGTGGTTCTAGCGGTATTAGAACCNACGACCTCTGCCTCCGCAGGGCAGTTACGAAATCTCCTAAGTTGAATCGCGAAGTGCGCGGTATGGCCGTTCCGTACGATCGGCTAAATATGCTTGTCCCGTTTGGAGTTGGCCGTGGTTTTCGGCCCATTAGCACTATCGTTAATGAGACTTACCGTATTAAAGGACAATATCGGCTTCGGAAGCATTGGCATTCGTGTATCAGTGCAGGTTCTGATAAGTGCTAGTCCGGTCGTTGCAGGCCAAGAAACGGTAAGGGTCAAGCTGGTTGGACTTGGTCGTCACATCAGGTTCAACTCTGCATATCCGCTTTCAGCAACTTCATTGCAACGCTCTCGATAAGAATACTGACTACCTCTATAAATGGCTATGATTCGCTTTTGCCTACCCTTCAGGTTACTGTTGATGCCAGTCATCCAAGAATCTACTTGATTGGTCAAAAGGCCTTCACCTTGTTCCAATACGTATTCATGCCAGATGGCAACCGCTTCAGGTGTGGCTTCTGCACGTGTCAGATCTCGTTCTTTCATATGCTGCATCAAGTCGGTTATCCATTCGACGTTGAATTCGATACTCCGGGGATTATTCCCTAAGAGTGCATGCGGCCCTAGAATCATAAACAGATTAGGAAAGTTATGGATCTGTAGGCCTAGAAAGGTCGATAACTCTTGCCTCCATTGCTCTTTTAATCTGCACCCGTTAACACCCATGATATCTATTCTGTCGTAACTGCCCAGTATCGCATTGAATCCTGTCGCATAGATNATGAGATCAAAATCNAACTCTTTATCAGTGGTTAAGATTCCCCTTGGAGTNATCCTCTTGATGGGTGTCTCGTTTATATCTATAAGTTCGACATTTTCTCGATTGTAGGATTCGTAATATCCTGTTTCGAGAGGAACCCGCCTTGTCCCAAACCCATGATCTTTGGGAATCAATTTCTCTGCCACCTCAGAATCTTCCACGCGCCCTCGAATCTTATCTGCCACGAAATCTGACATAGCCTTGTTAGCTTTCGGATCAGTTAACACATCTATAAAATTCCCCTGCCATATACCGAAACCTTTACTGGCGTAAAGATGCTCCCAAAATTCATATCGTTCTTTTTCTGAAACTTCAAAAGTGCCTCTTGGGTCAGCAGTATGCAAAAATCCTGCCCGTGTTTGGCCACAAAGCTCAAACATCTCTTTATACCCGGCCCTAATGGCCTTCATCTCATCTGACTTGATGTTTGAGTTGTGAAGAGGAGCACACCAGTTCGGTCGACGCTGGAATACAGTAAGATGACCGGCGTCTTTGCATACTTCTTGAATCGCTTGTACTCCGCTAGCTCCCGTACCGATAACTGCCACCTTTTTGCCTGCAAGACCTACGGGCGTATGGGGCCATCGGGAGGTGTGAAAAGAATCTCCTTTAAAAGATTCGATCCCTTCGATCTTAGGTAAAGTAGGTTCAGAAAGTACACCGATCCCTGCAATGAGAAATCTGCTTCTGTAAATGCTCCCATCCTGTAATTGGATCTGCCAACTACGAGTATCATCACTATAGATAGCCGATTTGACATCGCTTGAAAATTGGATGTCTTTGATCAAGTCAAATCTATCGGCTACATGTTGGAGATACCTCAGAATCTCAGGCTGTGATGCAAAATGTTCGGACCAATCCCACTCGTCGAGAAGCTCCTGTGAAAAGGAATAGGCGTAGGAGTAACTTTCCGAATCAAAGCGAGCGCCGGGGTAGCGATTCCAATACCAGGTACCCCCTACTCCTGTCCCCGACTCGAACACGCGAACCCTCATGCCTATCTTTCGTAGTTTATATAACTGATAGAGCCCAGAGATACCTGCCCCTATGACAATAGCGTCATAATCAAGGCCGATATCCGAGGGAGGGTGATTTGAGGTAGCGGCTGGTTGCGTCATTTCATGTCCTAGTTGATACTGATTTTTATAAATATAACATCGCATCTCTCTTAGCTAACGACGACACCAAGTGCCGCAATGTGGCTCGTGACGCGTGCGAGCCGTTGGTTGCCGTGTCCCAGTTACGCCTCCGACGCACGTAGCTGTGTGCACCTACGTCGGATAGTACCCAAGTATGGTTTACTAGCCTCGGTTATCACTAGGGATACAGCCGCGTTTTCGACCGCCCAGAAGGCTTTCTAGCCTAAACGGCGTTTGGGGTTAGGGCGACAATGGCTCATACATACAACGCGGGCGTCGCATTTTCCTGGAGGCACCTCGGTATAGAACTTGTAACGCCGTCCACAGGCCGGATCCGCACTAGCTAGCCTATCTCTCACCGGAAGGGATAACCACCCAATCCCGGCCTCGAGCGTTCACTAAAGCGCCGGATTGGTAGCGGCTAACGCTAGATAAACTTCGCCCGCTCCCCTGCTTCGGCCGCGTGGTCTATGTAGACGGTGATGACCTCGCTGAAGAAATCCACCATCGCAGTACCCTGCTCCCTCTGCCCGACTCCCGAGGAATTCAGGCCGCCGAAAGGCAGATGCACTTCTCCGCCCAAGGTGGGGGCGTTGACGTGGACCATGCCGGTCTCTACGGTATTGATGTACTCATAAGCCTTGGAGATATCCTTGGTGTAGACCGAGGACGACAGACCGAACTCCACCGAGTTGGAGATGTCGATGGCTTCTGTTAAGTCTTTGGCTTTGAACACCGTCAACACAGGGCCGAAAATCTCTTCCTTGGCTATGCGCATATCCGGAGACACGTCGGTGAAAATGGTCGGCTCGACGTAATACCCCTGGTCAAAATCGCCACCGCTCAGCGCATGGCCCCCATAGGCCAGGTTGGCGCCCTCTTCCGTGCCGATGCCGATGTATTCCATAACTTTGTCTTTCTGGTTCTGACTTGCGAGCGGAGAAACATCGATGGACGGGTCGATGCCGTCACCGATGGTCAACTTGCTGGTCCGGTCCAGCAATTCGGCCATGAACTGGTCGTAAACACCCTCCTCCACGATGACCCGACTGGTGGCGGTGCAGCGTTGTCCGGTGGACCCGAAAGCTCCGGACACGATGCCGCCCATGGCCTTGTTCATGTCGGCGTCGGCGAGGACGATCACAGCGTTCTTACCGCCCATCTCGGCCTGGACCTTCTTCAGCCGTTTGGCGCTTTCGGCGTACAGTTCAGTACCCACCTCTGTCGACCCCGTGAAAGAGATGCCCTTAACGTCGGGACTCTCCACCAGCGCGTTCCCAACCTGACCGCCCGGTCCGGTGACTAGGTTTAGGACGCCGGGTGGGAGGCCAGCTTCTTCGAAGATCTCCATCAACTTCACTGCGCTCAGGGGGGTGGCTGAGGCTGGCTTGAACACCAGGGCGTTGCCGCAGATGAGCGCCGGGGCTATCTTCCAGGCTGGGATAGCCAGAGGGAAGTTCCAAGGGGTGATGATTCCTACGATCCCCAACGGGCGGCGGACGGTGTAAGCCACGGTGTTGGGCAATTCAGACGGCGTGGTGTAGCCGAACATGCGGCGGCCCTCGCCGGCTGCATACTCCATGATATTCATGGACCGCTTGACCTCACCGGCGGCATCNCCGATAGGCTTGCCCTCTTCGATGGTGATCGTCTGCGCCATCTCATCGGCCCTGCGGCCCATGATCTCCAAGGCCTTGTAGATGATTGTGGCGCGGGCCGGAGCGGGCGTGTTGCCCCAGATGGCCAGTCCTTCTTTAGCAGCAGCCACGGCTCTCAAGGCATCTTCGGCGCCGGAGGTCTGGAATTCACCGACGATCTGGTCGGTGTGGGCCGGATTGTGAACTTGGTAAGTTCGGCC
>JGI24819J35694_1000169_pt1 | contig 14238 bp, 9 predicted proteins | sample METZYME_3_800m_FD_35694 | JGI IMG/M metagenome (IMG submission 35694) | reverse complement strand
AGTGCTGAAGCTACAGGCGGAGAGGGTGATAGCCCTTCGGGAGATGGTCAGGGTGATCAAGGCAGCGTTATGGCTCAGCTTCAGGAACTTCGTGCGCAAGTCGAGAGTGGAGAGATCAGTCAGGATGAGATGCGTGCTGTGATGCAGGACCTGGGTGGCGGCCGAGGTGGACGCGNTCGGTTCGGGGCCGGCCAAAGGTCCGGTGGTGGAGACAGTCCAGGTGCCTCCACCCGTGATACACGACCTGCAGTCGTCTTCGTGATGAGTGTGGACAGCGTGCCAGAGCCAAGACTTGTCCAAATGGGTCTCAACGATTGGGATCACACGCAGGTGGTGATGGGAGTCGAAGCAGGGGATGTACTCGTTGTCGTGGGAGCTGCTCAACTCATGGCCCAACAGCAGCAGTTCCTTGATCGCATGCAAAGTCGAATGGGTGGAAACCTCTTCGGTGGGGGGATGGGACGAGGTGGCGGTGGTGGCATGTTCCGAGGCCGGACACCAGAGTAGGAGAAAGCCTGATGCGCCTGATGCTGATCTTTGAAATTATTAAGGTGGCCATGAGCGCTATCAGCACAAACGTTCTGCGTTCTGTGTTGACGACACTTGGTATCGTGATCGGTGTTGGGGCAGTGATCACGATGGTCTCATTAGGAGAGGGTGCTCAAGTACAGGTTGAGGAACAGATCAACAACATGGGCACCTCGGTGCTTACCATCCGGCCCGGTCAGGAATTCAGCCACGGGGTGTCTCGAGGCGATACTCAGATGTCGATTGAGGATGCCGAAGCGCTGAGGAATGAGACCCGTGGGTTCCTCAAGATTTCGCCTGAGCTTCAGTCACGGATGCAGGTTACATACCTCCGCTGGAATTCGAATAATCAGGTCATGGGTGTTTGGCCCGATTATTTCGATATGTATGATCACGGACTAATCGCGGGCCGCTACTTCACCGAAGGAGAAGTCCGCGGACGTAGGCGAGTAGCGGTACTCGGTTATACGATTCCAGAGAGGCTCGGTGAGATTCCTGCGGACTCTTCCCAGTACTCGATCGCAACGGCGCTCTTCATCGGAAAGACCATCCAGGTACGTGGTATCCCGTTTGAGGTAATTGGCGTGCTTGAAGAGAAGGGTGATGCGATGTGGCTTCGCCCTGATGACCAGGTCTTCATTCCTCAGTCGACTGCCCAGTATCGTGTGATGGGTGGCCGCGATAGGCTTGGCTCGATTTACGCTTCCACAGAAACGCCCGAGGAAATGAACGAGGCGATTGCCGAGATCGACCGAATTATGCGGAGGGAGCATCGTATCCTGCCAGGTGAGGATGCAGACTTCAGCATACGCAACTCCACGGATCTACTGGAAACCTTCAACTCGACAGCTCAGACTTTCACCTTACTATTGGCTGGGATCGCAGGAATCAGTCTTCTTGTTGGTGGCATCGGTATCATGAATATCATGCTTGTATCTGTAACCGAGCGAACCCGTGAGATAGGGGTTCGTAAGGCCCTTGGAGCTACCCGTGGGGCGATCATGACACAGTTTGTTGTTGAGGCCTCGACTCTCTGCGTGTTGGGAGGGCTCTTGGGAGTCGGAATGGGTTACGGAGCCGCAGAGATGACAACGCGTCTTGCTGGTTTGGAGACAGTGGTGTCTCCGCAGATCGTGGCTCTGTCGCTGGCTATCAGTGCCTTCATAGGACTTTTCTTTGGCATCTGGCCTGCTCGTAGAGCGGCGATTCTCGACCCTATTGATGCACTTCGGTACGAATAAGAATTCCGTATTGTTGGGTTAGCTGCTTGAGCGGTTGATGCCTCAAGCGGAGCACCGAGGTGTCCGGTGTCCAGAGCCAGTCATCCCCTTCGTGGTTCTCGTCACCATCCTGTCTCCCGTATCAATCTCTAAGATGAGGAAAGCACGCCCCTATGACTGACCAAGACGGCTTGCACGGAGCAACGCATCTGGAATGCACCGGAACCGGCGAAAAAGTTGAGAGCGAAAAGCTTATTGGACTTTCGGCAGCTGGCAAACCGTTCTTCGCTCGATATGATCTGGATCTTATCAGTCCGAGCTTTACCCGAGAGTCCGTGGCGTGTCGTAGCGCAGATCTCTGGCGCTATCAGGAAGTTCTCCCTGTTCGAAATAGGGGCTCCCAGATCCGTCTCGGGGAGGGGTGGACCCCACTTATCGATGCGCACCGAACTGCTAACCGGATCGGTATTCGACGTGTCTGGGTGAAAGACGAAGGCCAAAATCCGACGGGTAGCTTCAAAGACCGAGGTCTCTGTCTTGCGGTATCACGTGCGCTCGAACTAGGAGCAGAGGAGATTGCGATACCATCTGCTGGAAACGCGGGTAGTGCGGCGGCTGCTTACGCCGCAGCCGCTGGGCTCCGGGCACATGTTGTAGTCCCAACCGACACACCAGCGGCTATCCTTGAAGAAATCTCTGCTTTGGGCGCAGATCTTCAACTTTTGGACGGCCTTATCAGTGACTGCGGTCTCGTGGTAAGACAGGGTGTAGAGGAGAACGGGTGGTTTGATCTTTCGACACTTAAGGAGCCCTACCGAATCGAGGGCAAGAAAACCATGGGGTACGAACTCTGTGAGCAATTAGGATGGAGGTTGCCCGATGCGATTGTCTATCCTACGGGAGGAGGTACGGGTTTGATCGGAATGTGGAAGGCTTTCGATGAGATGGAGCAACTTGGATGGATTGGCAGCGAACGTCCGAAGATGTTCACTGTTCAGGCTGCTGGCTGCGCTCCGATGGTGCGTGCTTGGGAAGCAGGCCATGATGCAGCTGAAGTGTGGAGTGGAGCTTCTACATACGCATCAGGGCTTCGGGTTCCAGGAGCAGTCGGCGACTTCCTAATCTTACGCGCCTTAAGGGAGTCTGGGGGTGGAGCCGTGGCTGTCCCCGACCACTCGATGGCTGAGTGGGTGGAGAAGCTAGGCATCGACACAGGAATCTTTGCTGCTCCGGAGGGTGGTGCGACGGCTGCTGCGCTCCCTATCCTCTTGGATAAGGGCATGATAAATGAAGATGAAGAGATCGTCCTCTTCAATACAGGCAGTGGGCTCAAATATGTAGGAATGAAGCCATTGGATTAGACTTAGTCCGCTAGTAGGAACTCTGATGTTAACATTATTCTGGTTAGTATTCTGGGCTGGGCTTACCGTCCTAGCAGTTACTGCTGGGGTTAGCCTGCGGATGCGGTTACGCGATCGGGTCGGAAAGAGCATGCCGATTGTCAATGATGCGGCTGTGGAAGAAATTCTCGCGACTGGTGCGCTTATTACGGATGAGGATTCTCCCCTTGATATCGAGCAAATCGACGACGAGGAGCATAAGTTTTGGTCCCAGACGTGGGATGAACCTGACGAATGGTGAGTTCACATCGAAGGTGATTACTTAATCACTGTCTCGTCATAAAGCGATAATAGGCTCCGGGCAGCGGCACCAATCTACCGTTCAGTGGAAGTTGATCCTCAGGATTACTACGCCGGACAAGTAAGGCCCGATTTAGGTTTACGCTCACTCCGAGGGCATGATGGCCCACGGGACAAGACCTGTTATTGCATGATGGGTCTGCATCAAAAGGAAAGCTCCAATCGATGCCGATTGGAACGATCGCACTGAGGGCAAGCCCTAGGCGTTCTGCTGGAGGCTTCGCCCCAACGACCCACAGCCCTGCACCTATAAAAGGGTGTATGGGTTTGTACCAGCCAGCGTCTAGGTCATTCGAGAGGAAGTACCGCTTAATCACCAACGAGGTGCTGATCTCCTTAAAAGACCAGGTTCCAACCGTTAGCTCCAAGCTTTGGTTGCCGTTAAGGAACCTCTCTAGTACCACGCCGACCTTGCTTACTCCACCCACGGTCAAACCAATACGTAGACCATCTTGAGCCGAACTCAGCTTTGGTGAAACGCCAGCCAGCACCATGAAAAGCACCAAAATCAAAGACCTGCCGGGGAGAAGCTTTATGGCATATCCCTGCGAGTGCGATGACTTCATTGCTTACGTTTCTTCCAGGTTGATCTGGCCTGTTCTTGGGTTAATTACCCCAGGTAATTCCAAGTCCGAGCAAGAAGGTGCGCCCAGGTCCCGGCTCATAGAATCTTTTCCCGAAAGCGTTAACAATCACCGAGCTATTGTACCACGCATCCAGCACGTTCTGGACTGCCACAAATGGTGAAGCCTTCAGGCTACCCAAAACCAGATTCTCGACTCCGAGTCGGATATCTGCTACGAAGAATGACTCCGAACTGAACTGCCCACCATTGTCTACGGGTATATCAGCCTGGAAGAGACCTCTCAGAGCCAGATAAAATTCATCTAGATCCACCTGAAACAGCCCATCAACCCGATGTGGAGCTAGTCCGGGGATTTTGTTGCCAGAATAGTCAGCATCATCAGTGATAAACTCCTTGAAGCTGCCATTCACACGAGTGTATGCGATTCGGGTGGAAGCGTTCTCACCGAGACGCGTATCTAGCGAAGCTTCCCATCCTCGATAGAGCGACCGTCCCGCATTTTGGTAGTACGTAAGTCCGGGATTCGATGGTACTTCAAATGGAACGAGTTCACCTGTGAGTTTCGTTTGGAACAGCGCAAGCTCGAATGTCCCTTGATCCCCAACTCCACCTCTGATGCCGCCTTCGATCGTGAAACCCTTCTGAGGCTCAAGGTCCGGGTTGAATCCCCCCGCACCACTGGGGCGGTTGACGATTTCTGTCGTAGTNGGCGTTTCAAACGATCCTGCTATTGAGGCAAATACTTCCAGGTCANTTCCGGCATTGATCAGCAAGCCAACTGATGGGCTCAGGGCGTCCATGACTCGTTCGCCGGAATCATCTGGATTTTCAGCACTAATGAAGCGGTCCGTAGCAGAAAAGCTGAGTCGATCATAACGGAGTCCTGCCAGTAACGAGGGCCCTGAATCAAGATCGAGCCTTCCTTGCATGAAAAGACCAGTGCCCCGAACGCGTTCCAGCTGTTCGAGAAGAAGGTTGCCCCTCTCACCTTGGCTGTTCTTCCAGTTGAAGCGCTCATCACTCTGAAATTCGAGCTCGAATCCTGCCCCGATCCCGAATCTACCACTTGAGATCTCAGTTTGATCTTGAAACAGTGCCCGCATCCCACCTGCTTTACGGTCGAGATCGACGACTTTACCTGGAATTGGATTATCGAGTTCTCGTTTGATCACCCATGAGGAAATCTCCGCTTCACCCCCACCGAGCGGTCCGGTCCAAGTCGCTCCAGCTTGGCCCTGTTTTACATCTTTGGTAGTACGACTGATGACGTTGAAACGGTATGCCTGCCGATTCCCCTCATCGAGTAGTGACTGAGAGAGAGATCCAGGGTTTTTTGCATCGAGAAGGACGCCATTAGCTACGATCCTCAACCGGCCAGCACCAGCCGGTAGGGTCAGTGATGCATTAACAACNGATCGTTTGCCACCAGCATAAATGCTACCATCATCAGCAATGGGATCTCTNCGGAACCCGTCATAACTGAGTCGTGAAAAGCTGACACGGTAGCCGGCGTCACCAGATTGGCCTGAGACAACGCCTTGTAGGGTGAGTAGCCCGTGAGAACCAGATGTACTCCGAAATGAAAGCAGCGCGGGTTGGTTAGGCGGGTCTAGGGAACGGAAGTGCAGTACACCTCCAGCGGCGTTGCCATAGAGTGAGGAGGACGGTCCTCTCAACGCTTCAATCCGACCCAGACCAGCAAGATCCAGATGATCAAGTGTGGCCTGGCCATCAGGAAGTGTTGCCGGGATTCCATCAACCAGTACGCGAACGCCCCGTACCCCGAACTGTGCTCTTGAGCCAAAACCCCGGACCGAAAGGCGCTCGCCCATCGCTAGGTTGAAACGATTGTGGATCTGCACCCCAGGCATTGCTCGAAGTGCGTCCTCTAGGAAGGCGCCAGCAGTTGCCCGAGTCAACTCAGAACCAGTGACAACCGAGACAGAATGGGGAGTTCCTGTTCCCACAGCACTTCTGAGAACCCTGACTAGCACTGGATCTATAGTGACTGTGGAATCAGGATCCTGTGCTNCGGCCGGAGCCGTGAGTAAGAGTGTCGAAGTGAAGATGATCGAGAGAACACNNGGTGTTCGTAACACCATGCGCCTGCCTCTTTTCCTATAGTATTCGAAATAACGAGGGCTAAAGCAGTACCTATGGAACCCATATGTTACTCTCTTTGGGCTCTTTGTGAACCTATCGTGGGGTGCCCTCCTAACTCAACCAAAGCTAGCTTGCCCGAATGACTCTATCAGATTTTCCGGGTGACGCTGCTCCTGAGGTGTTCAGACAGCGTCGAGAGTTGATCCAGTCTCTACTGAGCGGTGGTGTCATGTTACTGCCGTCTGCACCGACGCTTTACCGGTCACGGGACACACAACACCGGTACCGTCCCGACAACGAGCTTTATTACTTGACCGGAGTTACTGAACCGGGTGCGCTGGCACTAATTCGTGGAAATAAGGATCCTCATTTTGTGCTCTTTGTGACTGGCCCTAACGAGAGCACCGAACTTTGGACTGGCCCAATGATTGGAACAGGGATCGCTAAAGATCGATTTGGGGCTGATGAATGTTACATGATGAGTGAGTTACCTGATTTACTTCCTGGTCTAATCGAGGGAGTGGACTGTATCCATTACCGTGCTCGAGTGAACGATGGGCTTGAGCTTTATGTGAAGCAGGCTCTCGAAGATGCCCGCTCAAAAGGGGCTCGGTGCGGGTCTGGACCGAGAGGCGTGGTGGACCCTGGAGGAATTCTTGACGAGCTACGCCTAAAGAAAGAGGATTGCGAAATTGAGTGGCTTAGGATGGCAGCTCAGGTAACTGTCGCAGGACACCGTGCAGGTGCCGCCATCATCTCTCCAGGGGTTGGTGAGTGGACTGTCGAGGCCACGGTTGAGCAGGCGTTTCGAAGTTCTGCTGGGAGCACGGTGGCATTTCCAACGATCGTCGGATCCGGGAGTAATGGATGTGTTCTGCACTATGCAGCAAACGACAAGATCATTGATCAAGACGATCTAGTACTCGTAGATGCTGGAGCTGAAGTTGGATTCTACAACGGGGATGTGACTCGCACGTATCCAGCTAATGGGCATTTTACACCTGCCCAAAGAGACGTGTATGAGGTAGTTCTGGCTTCTTTTGAGTCCGCTATTGATAAGGTAAGACCAGGTGAGCCCGTTACTGCACTGCACGATGCCGTTACTAGGGTGATTGTGGAGGGGTTAAGAGACTTGAGGGTGCTAAGGGGATCGATTGACGGGTTACTTGAGAAAAAAGCATACCAACCCTACTACCCACACCAAACGTCCCATTGGTTAGGGCTCGATGTCCATGATCCTGGGGACTATGCCAGCGCTGGAACTGCGCGCGTGCTTGAGCCTGGTATGGTATTCACTATCGAGCCAGGTCTCTATTTTCGTCCTGCGATAGCCGAAAGCGTAGCTGAAAACTTATCAGGAATAGCCATAAGGATTGAGGATGATGTACTAGTTACCGAAGATGGTTGCGAGATCCTCAGTTGTGGGTTGCCGACGACTGCAGCGGAGATCGAGGAATTGGTAGGGCTATCCAGATGACAGAGTCAGGACCAGACCGCCAAGCTCTCTTGCTTGAAAAGCTTCTTGAGCCTGGACCGATGGTTGCGGTCGAACTTCGTCCTCCTCGCTCTAACCTTCAGGCCGGGGAAGGTATGAACGCCTGGATCGATCTTCATCACTCGCTAAATCGTCTCACTTCTGAAGAACTTTTCGTCTTCTTGACCGACAACGCGGTAGGTGAAGCAGAGGAAGAAAACCTCGCTCATGTGGCAGCGAACTTAGGTGACGAGGCGGATCTTCGTCGCATTGTCCCAATCCTCACAGCGAAACACTTGCTAGAGTACTGTCTCATGTTCGCATCACGCGCGATCTCGGGGGGATTCGATGCGCTAACTGTTCTTGGTGGAGATCAGTCTGTAGGAGCTAAGCGGTGTGTGCCGCACGGGAGAGACTTGCGGGAGCTCATAAGGATGCGTCTGCCTGAGCTTGTCCTTGGAGGGTGGGTGAATCCACATCGGGACGCTATAGAGCAGGTGAGTTTCGTCAACGCGCCTGATGCTCACTCTGATTTCGCCCTGACACAGATTGTCTCACATCACTCGCTAGCTGAGGTTGAGCGTTTTCTGAGTATCATAGACACAACTCTCGTGCCTATTGTCTTCGGTGTTTTCTTCTACCGCAGTGCAAATCCCTCAACCCTCGAGGAATTAAGCAACTTCTTTCCTGTTCCAGTGGAAGAATTGACTCATGATTTTCAAGCCGGGGCTACGGCCGAGGAGATTTGTGCGGAATCGATCAGAGAACTTCGTCGTATTGGTGCAGAGAAGGTGTACGTGAGTAACCTGGGTAACAGAGGAGCAGCCCGGCGTTTGCGTCGGATTCTCGAACTAGTTTAGCAGTTGCACCTCACTATACTCGGAAGAGAGAAACGTTAGGTGTTTGTGCTAACCCCAGCTTCACGGAGGACTCTCAGCGCTACGTCAACCCGACGGCTGGGTGCACTCAGATGAAATCCCTGCACTAGTGGGCGGACGGCATCAATCATCTCTGCTGCAATCTCTACACCCTCATTCAATGCCTCTTCATCACCAGAGATCTGAGCTTTCCGCATCCGATCCACAATTTTCTCAGGCACTGTAGCTCCAGGCACCTCATTTGCGAGAAATTCTGCATTTCTCAGATTCAGGAATGGCCAAATCCCTGCGACCACTGGGATCTTCCATTGGTGAATCTTATCAAGGAATTCTTCCAAGCTTTCAGGATTGAAGATGGGTTGGGTCACCACAAAGCTTGCACCGGCTTCCACTTTATAACGGAACCGAGTGACCTCACGTTCCAGATCTAAGGCACCAGGATTGGCCACCACTCCTTGGACGAACTTGGTCGGGTCTCCTATTGAGTTTCCAGCTGGGTCGAGCCCTTGGTTAAGCCCAGTTACCACGTTGGTAAGTCCAATTGAATCAATGTCGAATACTTCCGTCATATCTGGATATGGTCCATGAACCGACGGGTCACCGCTCACGACGAGTAGATTGCGGATTCCAGCGGCGGCGGCTCCCAGCAGGTCAGAGATCATCCCGAGCATGTTGCGGTCACGGCACGTGTAGTGCACGATCGCTTCGATCCCGACTTCCTGCTCGACGATTACTGCCGCAGAGAGTGCTCCCATCCGGCTTCGAGAGCGAGGACCATCAACGATAGCCAGGGAATCAACACCAGCGTCTTTGAGTTCATGGGCGGGTTCAACTATCGCGTTTCGATCCCAGCCGCGTGGCGGCAAGACTTCGACCGACACAACAGGTTCTCCTCGAGAGAGTTTCCGCCCCCATGCCGAGCACGCTTCTAACGGCACAGGATCTAAGGTCGCCGACCTCTCTTGGTCGACGTCCGTAACCCTGACCATGACGGGTCTAGGTTGATCTGACCTGACCAAGTCTCGTATCTGTTTTATATGGTCAGGTGTCGTGCCACAGCACCCGCCGACGAACCGAGCCCCGGCGTCGACCATACGACACGCATATTGTGCCATGTACTCAGGAGTTGCCATGTAGATCTTTCGGTCCCGCACGGTCCGTGGAAGGCCTGCGTTTGGTTGAGCCGAAAGAGGTACAGATGTTGTGTCAGCCATGTCCTCTATTGCGTCCAGCATTACCGCGGGTCCCACTGAGCAGTTCAAGCCTATGACATCCGCACCAATACTCGTGAGTTCTTGAGCGATTTGCGAAGCTGTATGACCGTATACCGTTTTCCCATTTTGCCCTAGTGTCATTTGGGCAATAACTGGTAGGTCGCCCAACTTACGGACTGCTGTGAATGCGCAGTCGATCTCATTCAGATCAGCGAAGGTTTCTAGGATGAAACCATCAACACCTCCAGCGAGTAGTCCGTTGACCTGACGTTCGAAAAAGGCTGTGGCCTCCGCACGTGCAGTTGGTCCCCATGGTTCAATACGAATTCCGAGAGGGCCAATCGCGCCGACGACTGCTACTCGTCCCGCACCTGCGTCACGAGCCAAGTGAGCTGCTTTTTCGTTGATTTCTTCGGTCCGATNTTCAAGGCTNTGGGAGGAAAGTTTTACAGGGTTCGCNCCGAAAGTATTCGTCTCTAGGATCTCTGATCCAGCAGAGACGTACTCTTGATGAATGCGTCTAACGATCTCGGGATTGCTAAGATTGAGTTCGTCAAAGCAGATATTGACGAATACACCCCGAGTATAGAGAACCGATCCCATCGCACCATCGAAGATATGGACAAGTCCGTCCTCGATCATCGATTTCATCGCTGTTCCTCCGGATCGTAGCCCAGGTTGGGTGCCAGCCAACGTTCTGCTTCCTCGATTGACCAATCCTTCCGTTGAGCATAATCCTCTATTTGGTCTCGCCCGATTCTGCCAACACCGAAATACTTGGCTGACGGGTGTGCTAAATACCAACCGCTCACTGAAGCTGCAGGGGTCATCGCATAGCTTTCAGTGAGTTGGACGCCCAGTGTGCCCTCAGCGTCCAGGAGCTCAAAGATGGTCCCCTTCTCAGTGTGATCAGGGCAGGCCGGATAACCTGGTGCAGGACGAATACCAAGGTATGCCTCGCGGATTAGCTCCTTGTTAGTGAATGTTTCGTTGCTAGCGTACCCCCAAATATTCGTGCGCACCCGTTTGTGCATCAGTTCTGCGAGTGCCTCAGCTAGCCTATCAGCTACTGCCTTAGTAAGGATCGCTGTGTAATCATCATTAGCTTCCTCTAGCTCACGAACGACTTCGCTAACACCCAGCCCGGCGGTAACCACGAATGCCCCGATCCAGTCAGCCTGATTCGAGTCTACTGTCGCTACGTAGTCGGCTAGGCATTGACTAGGTCGTCCATCTTTAGCGAACTGCTGTCTCAAGCCGTGCATGACTGCACATACCTGGGTGCGTGAGTCATCCGTGTAAATCTCAACGTCATCCCCACGAGCATTGGCTGGGAAGATGCCCAATGTGGCCTTGGTGCGGATTCTACCCTCGGCTTCCATTCGGTCCAAAAGGTCTTCAGCATCAGACAGGAGACTCCTTGCCTGATCGCCCACAGTAGCATCATTCAGGATATCCGGGTGCTTGCCTGACAACTCCCATGCGTGAAAAAAGGGAGTCCAATCGATATAGTGGCGGAGTTCAGAGATTGGCACTTCCGTGACCTGAATTCCTGGTTCAGCTGGTTTGGTTATCCGATAAGCCTCAGACACCTTCCTGTCGGCTTTGTCGCGTGTTTCCGCGAGGGACAACAGACGTGCTCGCGGACGATGCTGGGAGCGTCGTTCGCGCTCCGCCTGATATTCAGTCTGAACCTCACTCAGGAAGCTCTCTCTACTCTCTTTATCCAAGAGTTTAGAAACAACTCCAACTGCTCGTGACGCATCAAGCACATGAACAGTCGGTCCATCGTAACGGCCGTCGATCTTGAGTGCTGTATGCGCTCTAGAGGTTGTCGCCCCTCCGATGAGCAGAGGGGTCTCAAAGCCAGTGCGCTCCATCTCGCTAGCAATGTGGACCATGTGTTCCAGAGACGGCGTAATCAGACCTGATAGCCCGATCACATCAACTGACTCCTTGCGGGCAGTTTCTAGGATTTGCTCAGCAGGCACCATGACGCCCAGGTCGATCACGTTGTATCCATTACACTCTAGAACAACTCCGACAATATTCTTTCCAATATCGTGAACGTCACCCTTGACCGTTGCGAGTAGGATCTTAGGCTGTTGGGTTTTTCCGGCTTTCTCTTCTTCAAGGAACGGGACTAGGTAGGCGACTGCTTTCTTCATCACGCGAGCGCTCTTCACGACTTGAGGAAGAAACATACGTCCGCTTCCAAAGAGATCGCCCACCACGTTCATGCCGTCCATTAACGGTCCCTCGATCACATTGAGGGCACTGGAAAATTTCTGTCTTGCCGCCTCTGCGTCTTCTTCGGCAAACTGATCCATACCCTGCACTAGCGCGTGCACAAGTCGCTCTTCAACATCGAGCTCTCGCCAGGACAGATCTTCTTGGTGGCTGCGCTCCGAGGTTCCAGTTAGTTCGCCAGCGATCTGAGTTAAGACGTCTGTGGCATCTGGCGTGCGTGCGAATAGCACATCCTCTACCGAGGTTAGGAGGCTCTCCTCGATCTCGTCGTAAATGGGAAGTGCACCCGCATTAACAATCCCCATATCGAGCCCTGCGTCGATCGCGTGATAAAGGAATGCTGTATGCATTGCCTCCCGCACTTGGGGGCTTCCACGGAATGAAAATGAAACGTTGCTGATGCCACCACTCGTGAGCGCGTGTGGACAGGTCTCCTTAATTTTCCTGATTGCTTCAATGAACCACATAGCGTAGCGCTCGTGCTCTTCAATACCTGTTGCGACCGCAAAAACATTACAGTCGAAGATGATGTCCTCGGGAGGGAACCCCTCTTCGTGTACGAGAATCTTGTATGCCCTCTGGCATACCTCGAGACGCCGTTCCGGGGTGTCAGCTTGCCCCTCTTCATCGAATGCCATAACAACAGCGGCTGCGCCTAGCTTACGTACTTTCTGTGCACGCTCTCTAAATGCATCCTCACCGTCTTTGAGGGAGATAGAGTTCACAACCCCCTTACCCTGAAGGGTCTTGAGACCTGCTTCGATCACGTCCCAATCAGAGGAATCCACCATAACCGGGATTCTTGCAATCTCGGGTTCGGATGCCATGAGATTGAGGAAGTGTGGCATCGCAGCCAATGAGTCCAGGAGTCCTTCGTCCATATTGACGTCAATTATCTGAGCGCCGCCTTGAACTTGATCCCGCGCAACTTCGAGGGCGGTTTCATAGTCATTTTCTTTGATGAGCTGAGCGAAGCGACGAGACCCTGTGACATTCGTCCTCTCTCCCACATTAACGAATAGTGCTGATGGTCCAATTGAGACTGGCTCTAGCCCTGAGAGATTAGTTCTGCGTTGTATCTCGGGAAGTTTTCGTGGCTTTCGGCTTTTAACCTTCTCGGCGATTGCTCGAATGTGATCAGGAGTCGTACCACAGCATCCACCGACGATATTCAAGAAGCCTGCGTCAACGAACTCAGCTGTTACGTTAGCCATGTGCTCTGGTGTTTCGTCATAACCACCAAATTCATTTGGAAGGCCTGCGTTGGGATAGCAGCTAATTGGGAGTGGAGCCACGGTAGCCAGCTCTTCTATATGGGGCCGCAGCTCGTCAATCCCTAGGGCGCAGTTAAAGCCGATACTGAACAGCCCGTTTGGACGACCACGTCCAGGCTGCACACCATGTGCGACCGAGTTATAGAACGCTTCGGGGGTCTGACCCGAGAGAGTCCGACCACTTCGATCAGTAATAGTTCCCGATACCATTACGGGGATATCTAGACCTGTCTCCACGAGTACGGTGGAGAGCGCGAACAATGCTGCCTTGGCGTTAAGAGTGTCAAAGGCAGTCTCAATCAGAAGTACGTCAGAACCGCCCTCTATCAATCCGTGTGCTTGTTCAAGGTACGCTTCTGATAATTCATCAAATGTGGTATTCCTCGCCCCTGGATCGCCAACGTCCGGGGATATGGAGGCGGTGCGATTAGTAGGACCCAGCGCTCCGATGACCCATTTAGGATGACCTGGGTCATCTCGCTCAGCATCTATGACCGCGGCGCGAGCGAGACGTGCTGCTTCCCGGTTGAGCTCTCTTGCTTTCCCTTGGAGGTCGTAGTCGGCAAGCGAAATTCGATTTGCATTGAAGGTGTTAGTCTCAATCAAGTCTGCCCCAGCTGATAGGTATTCCTGGTGGATCTCCTTGATCAAGCTTGGTTGAGTTAGAGAGAGTACGTCGTTCGCCCCGATTAGGGGTGATGTATGTTCAGGGAAGAGGTCACCTCGAAAATCATCTTCGTTAAGAGAGTGACGCTGGATCATCGTTCCCATCGCCCCGTCCATCACTAGAATCCGTCTATCGAGGTGTTCCCGCAGGAGGTCAATCCGCTTTGCCCTCGTGCGTTGCTCTGATTCTGGTATCAATACCATGGTTGCCTCGACGAAAAAACCCCTTCGCTACTAGGTGCGATGGGGCGCGGGCTTTTTAGCTTGTTCGCCAACGAATCACACCTGATACGTTGTGCGGGCCGCAATACACCTTAAATCGCCCGTCAAATGTTTCCAGAAAGC
>JGI24819J35694_1000167_pt1 | contig 14259 bp, 7 predicted proteins | sample METZYME_3_800m_FD_35694 | JGI IMG/M metagenome (IMG submission 35694) | reverse complement strand
TTTGACTTTGAGAGTCCACAGACCGTGGGTCATCGGGTGCTGAGGGCCCATCGAAATCCACATCTCTGCCATCTTCTCACCTCACTTGATCTTGCCAACGTCAGCAGACTTGCGCATGAATCCCTGGGAATCATCGTACATATCCTGGAAACCGTGGTAGCGGAGGCGATGCTGCTTCTGCAGGGGGTGGAAGCCCTTGGGAGTCTCGTGGGGCTGCAGCACTCTCCTCATTCCCTGATGCCCATCGAAGTCTATCCCAACGAGGTCCCAGGTCTCCTTCTCGTTCCAATCAGCACCGACCCAGATGTCCTGGACCGAGTCTACCGAGGGGGTCCTCGTGTCCGGCAGGTGGACATGTAACTCCAACTCCAGTGGAGTGTCGGAGCCCTCGACTGTAGAGGGGTCGACGATGACCGGCTGAACCAGGCCATCCTCAATAGGTGGGTTTCTGATGCCGGTTCTCATCAAGTGATAGACGACTTCCCACTTCTTGTCCCCATCACCCTCTGGCCAGTGGACGCCGGTTACCATCGAGCAGTAGTCAACGCCGTGCTCGGAGTGGAGTGTCTCGGCGAGTGCCCTCCAACTCTCTGGAGAGCTGTTTCCGAGCACGACGGGGCGGGGGTTGGTGCCACTCGCTCGCTCGGCCACCTCGGCTTTGACTCCGTCGATCTCCGAGATGGCAGCAGCGAGTTTCTCGGCCTCGGCCCTCTGTGTCTTGATTGGTACTATCTTTCCCATCAAAACCCCCCTCACTCATCTCCGATGATGAGCGGTGCCTCTGTCTCTGGTCTTGCGTCACTCGGAACAGCGCCGATGCGGATGATCTTCTGTCGAAGCTTGTCAAAGCCGTCTATCAGAGCCTCTGGTCGAGGCGGGCAACCCGGGATGTATACATCGACAGGGATGATTGTGTCAACGCCCTCGAGGATGTTGTAGGATTGGAAGTATGGTCCGCCGGAAATCGAGCACTCGCCCATGGCTATGCACCACTTGGGCTCGGGCATCTGCTCCCATAGTCGGACTATCGGGTCGGCGAACTTCTTGCTAATCGGTCCGTTTACCAGCAGGACATCGCACTGTCGGGGGCTAGAGCGGAAGAAGACGCCGAAGCGCTCGGCGTCGAAGCGGCTGGCTCCGGCAGCGGCCATCTCCAGGGCGCAGCACTTGATACCGAGATGGAGCGGGAACAGGGATTTGCGCTGGCCCCAATTGAAGACCCTCCCTGCGAGGACCCCGATGATGTCCTTGATGCGGCTCGCTTTGAGGGCCTCGTCGGTGACGTCTCCAACGACGTCGACCAGCATCCTGCTGTTGAACATCGAGTAGTTCTGACCCTCATCCGCCATTCGCTCACCTCAGATGTATATCCTGCCCCGCTTTCGGAAGACGTGCCATACGCCCAGACCCATGAGCACTATGAACGCGGTCAGGGTGGCTCAGGGCTCCGATTACCTCCGGTCTTTCCAGCATTCCCTCCTGGATCGCTATGACCCCGCCGAAGGCAAGGAACATGAAGGCGATGTCGAATACGAGGAAGATGAGGGCGTACCAGTAGTACTGGAAGTGGAAGTTGATGTGCGCGTCCCCGACGGGCTCGGCGCCGCACTCGTAGGTGCTGTCCCTGCGGACGTACAGGCTCTGGTCGGTCTCGTAACCGGGTAGTAGCCAAGAGCGCATCTTGAACGGTTCGTTGGAGACTTTTCTAGGTCTCAGGAAGGCTGATGCGATGAAACTGACTACCGGGAAGCCAATTCCAACTAGAGCCATCACAGCGACTGCGACATAGGCCTCGGGAACAGAAGTCATCGGCATCACCCGGCGGTCCCTTAGGGACCGACGGGTCATTCCACCTGAAACAGAGAAATAAGCCTATCCGGAGTCGACTTTCCACTCTTGACTAGTCTTCGAACTCATTTTCGAGCGCTTCCACGATTCTGCGATTTTCAGCGCGGGAACGGAAGAACAGGACGACGACCAGAATCCCACCGAGAATGATGGAGCCGTAGACCAGTGCCTGAGCCTGCTCCTCAGTCAAGCCGATGAACGACGATGGCATCTCTGATTTCACTGTCAGGTCAATTGGCTGACCTGCCACAGCAAGGTCTTCTGGCTGCACAGTCAGAGTGAAAAGATAGGTGTCATCATCAAGCAAATCACTAGGGGGAGTGACTCTCACCTCGACTTCCCGGGTCTCCCCGGATTCGAGTTCGAACTCCTCGTCGACCACATCGACCGACCAACCTCTGAGTGACTCACTGGACAGGACCTGTACTGTCTCGAGTATGTTGCCGTGATTGGTGACATACAGGATGAAGATGGCCTTGTCTGGATACTCAACGGTCTGCTCGTCCTCTCCCTCGAGGGTGAATCTGAGATCGTGGATGGTCATGACCGCGACAATCAGGTCGACTGAGGTGCTCTGGGCAGTGTTCTTCTCTGATGAAGCGCTGACCTTCACTACCCCAGAAACGCCGTTCGCCACACCATCGAGAATCTCTATCTCTACTTCAATGAGCACTCTCTCGCCCATTCCCAGAGAGAGCGTACCCTCGATCTCGACTCCCTCAACTGTAATCGTCCGCAATACAGACGACTCCATGCCACTCAATGATATCACGGCAGTATCGCCACCGGGGTAATCACCGGTATTCTCGACCCAGAATGCAGTGGTCAGGGTGCCTCCCGGCGGGAGAGTGGCATCAATCTGATCCGGGATGTCACCAGGATTCTGCGCAGTGATCGCCATGGCGTAGTTGTAGTTTGAGACGATTACGCTCACAGTGTGCTCGTCGACTACCGTCGTACCATATATCGCGATTCGAGCGAGCACGCTCGCTGAATCGGCCTCCTCCTCGCCCTCGACGAGGATGTCGAGGTAAACTGTCTGAGTCTGGCTCGGGTCGAGAATTACCTGCGTGATCGTGTTACCCTGACCATCGGAGTAGGATGATTCCCACATCGGCTGGTTGCATCCGGTCTGGTCGCCCGGGTCGCAAGTCAGGAGTTTGATGGTGTCACGGATGTTACCCGAGTTGGTGATGTCTATTGGGAACTGCACCGTCTGCCCCGAGCGGCCCGTCTGCTGGGTGGACAGGGTCGAAGTGGTCAGGTCATGTCGGGCGGCGACGGATACTGTGAGGTCCTTGGTGTCGTAAGGCGTGGTGCCGCCGCCGCGTCCGACTGTGAGGGTGATCACCGTCTCCTCCTCGGCGCTGGCATCCTCGGGCACGAAGACCTCGGCGTTGACGGTCTGCCTGTTGTTGCCGGAGTGCACGCTTCCTACGGTGACCGAATTCTGGGAGAAGGATATCTGCCAGCCCGGAGGCAGCCCTGTGGCGCCTACCGAGAGGGTCTCCATCCCGTTGCCGAGGTTGGTTATCTGAACCGATACCGTTTCTGAGCTACCGGGCTCGACGTTTGAGAGCTTGTTCTTGCTCAGGGTCATCGTAGCGGCGTGGCTCTGGCCGACGGTGACCGTGAGCGTTTGCTCGCAGCCCACAGCGGTACCGGCGCGTCCCTGTATCCTGATACCCACTTGGGTTCCCGACTCGACCGAGTCGTCAGGGGTGACTGAGAAGGTGAACGTATGGCTGTCCTGAGAGCCTCCGGGCTCGGAGAGCAGTTTGCTGAGTGGGCTGTTGAAGTCTATCCAGTCAGTTATGTCGTGGTCCGAATCCTGGGCCTGGGCGTTTGCCGTCACGGTCCACTCGGTGTTGCCGATATTCTCGACCTCGAAGGAATTGGTCGCAGATTCATCGGGGTCGAGGTTGTGTGAGGTGTACTGGAGGTTCGGGTCGCACTCCTTGCGCTCGGGAATCTTCAGAGTGAGTGTGATGTTGTCCTCCGCCTGGTCTGCTGCGTTGGGGTCGTTGGTCACCGTTGCCCTGAGTATGAAGCAGTGGTCTCCCGCCTCGGTGGAACTACCGTCAGGAACGTCGACTGTGACCTCGACGGTCTCCTTATCCTCTGGGTCCAGCTGCAGGACTTGCGGGTCCACGGTGGCATCTAGGGTGTCGGACTCGCAATCGCTGTCTGAGATCATCTCGAGTTGGACGTTGGCCTGCTGCTCGCCGTTGTTCTCCACCTCGACGTCCCAGACCACGCTATCACCCTCATCGCTATCCTCGCCCTCGTAGGTCTTCATCTGCTCGTCGGTAGTGAGTTTCACCGAGTACAGGCCGCCTCCGTCACCAGCAGTCGTGGTCACCGTGACGTCGTCGTTGGCCGGCGATCCAATACCCGCTGTAGCCTGGGCGTTTACGGTGGTCTCGCAGTCACCGTCTGCCTGGTCGTTCACAGAGACAGTCAGTTCGACCGTCTCGGATGTCCCCTCATCGACTGAGACCTGATAGGAGTCCAGAGAGGACGAGAAGCCGTTGCAGTCGTTGCCCTGCTGGGTGCTCAAAGTGACCGAGATATCCTCATCGCCGTCGTTAGTCACGATGATGTCGTACTCTGCATCGTCATCGGTGGTGGCCTCCTGGGCCGTCGGACTCGCAGAAAGCGACACTGAGACTGCAGCGGTGGCTAGTGGTGACATGATAGTCAATAGCAGCAAAGCCGTCAGTACAGAGGCTGATGGACTGCGCTTCATCGCCACTCCGACTCAACCGCCCCTCTAAGGACTTCGGGCATCGCGACCCCATAGGGTCGCGGTTCAATCACGCTTCTACAAGCCCGTCCACGTCGGCATCGCAGTGCATGCAGTGTCCCATAGAAACGACGTCACAGCCCTCGATCTGCCCGCCCTTGTGATACCTCGCGCCGCACTCGGAGCAAGCCCACGCCCCGCCGAGGACGATGTCTTGGCTGCATATCCAGCAGGGAACGCCGCTGCCCTCCACTCTCTCCTCCTCGGCCAGCCCGAGGCTGTCCGCAATCTTGCTGAGTGTCTCAGTTTTGATCAGACCGCCCTTATCGGCTCCAGTCCTGGAGTAAACGAAGAAGCCGACTCCTCCGGCGAAGGCGAGTATGAGGGTTGCAACAAGTACCATCCCGAGAGCTGACATGCCCTCCTCTATCCTCGCTGGCAGCACGTCGATCTCTATGGCGAAGGTGGAGTCCTCGACATCGTTGGAATCCCCGAGTTCCACCACGAGTGTTCCATCCACCCCAGTGTTGGGTGTGAATCCGAGTTGGAAGTTACGCGTCTCGCCGGGGCGGAGATTGACAACCACGCCATCGAGAATCAGTGCGTCCCACCCATCCGGGCCCGAGACTTGCAGGACATGGGCGATGTCCGAGTTCCCGACGTTCTTGAGGTCGAGGCGAAGCACGGTCTCGTAGCCCTCATATGCGACCTGCTGGTTGGTGACGGTCCAACTCACTCTGGCCACGGACTCGACCAACAGCGAGATCGAGTCACTCACCTCAATTCCCTCGCCCTCCATGACCAGAGTCACCATCGGCTCGGAGTTGGCTTCGGCCGACAGTGGGATGACGACAGTGCACCAGACCGTAGAAGCGGCACCGGCGGAGAGGGTGGATGGGCCGATGCATGTCGATGACCAATCATCGTTAGGCACTTCCATGTAGGTTGTAGGACGCCATGTGGTGGAGCCTTCGTTGGTAACCGTCCAACCGAGATCGAACCCAGGTGCTCCGACTGGGTGAGCGGGCACTCCGAGCGGGTAATCGGCGGTGGTTCCATCGGGGAGGGCGACAAGGTGGAAATCCAAAGTCGGCATGGCTCCGGAGAGAACATCCAGTGTCCTGTTCCAATCCACGTAGTAGCCGTCCTCGGTCGCGAACCTCAATTCGAGATCGCCGCTGACCGCTACACCGTTGCCTTGCAGGGAGACCGGCCAAACTGCTGTCTCACCGGCTGGGATGGAGGCTGGGTACAGACCGCCTAAGACCTCCCAGCCGCCGGGAATGCTCCTCACATAAGGTTGGAAGACAATCAAGCGGTTGCCTTGGTTGTTGAACTCAATCTCGAGCTCCAGAAGAGCATCGGGTGCGATGTCGTGCTCGATGCCATCTGATGATGGAGTGGTACTGACTTGGTCGATCGCCTTGACGACCAGCTGAATGTCTTCGCTCCATGAGTCGGAGCTGACACGAGAGTGGACTATGATGGCCGCGTCGTAGACAGAGCCGGCTGGAATCATCGCGCCCGGTGGGTTGATTGTGATGTCGACGGCCCGGCCAGCGTCCTTTGCGAGCGTGCCTGTGGAGCCGTGCGAGGAGCCTGCGAAGGCCCCGAGAGTGTCTAGGCCGAGGTGCCAGCCGACAGGGGAGACGAGTTCGACATCGTAGGTCTGAGCGCCGTTGCCCTCGTTGAAGACCAGGATCTGGAGATTTGTCGGCTCGAGCGGGCTGACTAGGAACTGCTCTCCGGAGAGGACTATGTCGGCCTCGGCCAGTATCGGGACCTCGAAGTAGAGCATCAGCTCCGAATCGATGTCGTTCTCGGTGTCGGTCCCGGTCACCACCATCCGATAGAGGCCGGGCGGAGGCGGAGCCGGATGGACCACCGTCAGGCCGACGGTAGCCGTCTCGGCGGCTTCGAGGTTGAAGGTGTTCGAGGTGAACGATGTGAACCAGTCGAACTCGACGCCGTCCTGTACTCGCACGGGATCGGTGACGACGATTGAGGCGTTGGTCTCGAACAGAGCCGTGTTCATCAGGAACAATTCCCAGGTCGTCGAGCTGTCGGTCGCATCTGCCAGAGTCATGGTGTCCTGCTCGGTGGTAACGCGAACCCCAGGTGCGCTGACCACCACCGTCTGTGACAAGTAGTTGTTCGATTCCGAGGTCTCCTCTATCGTATCGCTCGGGTCGATGTGGAAAGTGAACTCCACCACTCCCTCATGGTCAGGGGTCCAGCTCCAAGACAACTCGGCAGACTCTCCTGGGGACATGCTCAGGGTTTGAGTACCGAGCAGTTCGCTGTCGGCTCTTGCAATCACAGCGACTTCGGCTACGGAACCGGCACCTAGGTTCTGAACAGTCACAGCGACATCGACCTCCTCGCCGATCTGTGGAATCGCGGAGGTGATCTCGAATGAGTTCTGTACGAATGCTGGGTCGGGGGTCAGATCGTTCACGTTCACTCCGCGGACTGCGAGCGCGTAGGGTTGCCATGTCCGCCCACCACCATGCTGCGCATCGCGCACGCGGACCGTCCATGTGCCAGTCGCGGCGTTGTCCATCAGGACGACTTCGACGTTGTTGGTGGAGTCCTTGGTACCACCCGTGACTGAGCGGCCGTTGACGAAGGCGTTCCCCTTGTACGTGACCTGCCCGTTCGGCGATATCACCTCTAGGTCGAGGTCGTTTCTGAGTTGGCTTGAGGAGGATGAGGAGCCGGGGTAGTCGGACCAAGTCAGAACCACCTTCATCGGCTCGCCGGAGCGGGTGATGTCGAAGGTGTACTCACTCACCTGCCCGCTGGAGAGGCGTGAGCGGTCATCCACGAATATGCCGACATCGTTGTCAGGAATTAGCGAGTCGACCAGATTGACCCTGCCCCAGCCCTCGTTGTTGTTGGGGATGTCTCGGGCGCCCATGTCCATGGCACCCAGGATTAACAGTCCCTTGACGAGGGCACTCTGAGGGGCCTGTCTGCCAGCGACCTCCATCAGGTACTCTCTGACGAGGACGGCGGCACCGGCCGCTGCTGGCGTTGACATCGATGTCCCTGTATATTCGAGATACCAGTTGTTGCTCCAAGAGCCTTCTGCGTCCTGTGCCTCCTGGGCCTTGCAAGAGCGGACGTATTCTCCCGGGGCGACCAGATCCGGCTTGATCCTACCATCGTCGGTCGGTCCGCGGCTGCTCCAGTAGTACATATCGTCCGGAGCGCCGCTGTATCGGTTCTGATGGGCGCCGATGGTGATGACGTTCTTCGCGGTGCCAGGAGGAGAGACCCCGTCGTTGCCCTCGTTACCAGCGGCGAACAACACCGTCATCCCCTGGTAAGACCAGTACTGGTCCCAAGTAGAGGTGCGGTCGTCGGCGTCCTCGGACTGAGTCGAGTAGCTGCCTGACCCGCTGCCTGCGCCCCAACTGTTGGTGTGCAAGCGAGCACCGTTGTTGTAGGCCGAGTTCAGCATGCTGTTGATGCCGTAGCTGTAGAGCGCTCCGGTGTCGTCGTCCTCCATCGCCTGGAAGTAGAGCAGGGCCTCGGGAGCGATTCCCTGGTAGGTCCCACTACTGCGGTAGCCATCACCGAGGACGGTGCAGGCTACGTGAGTTCCGTGCCCGTCAGAAGGATCTGCGGTGGATGAGTCGCCTGGGGTGACAGACGTCAGCCCCGAGATTCTACCGGTGAAGTCACCATGATCGTTGTCGAGTCCGGAGTCGCCTACGGCGATCTTCTGTCCGCTGCCGTTTAGTCCGGTGATGAAGGTGTTATCCACGGTGTTGATTCCCATGTGGTCACGGGCCTCGTCGTTATGTAGCATCAGCAATGGCAGCGGTGCCACGTAAGCCACCGAGGGATGCCTGACAATCTGAGAGATGTCGCTGATACTAATCTCACCCCACATCCTACCTTGCTCGGGCGACCATGCCTCTTCGAGCCATAGCGAGGCGGCGATGCTGAGAGAGTCGTCCAGACCTAGTCCGGGTTCGCTATGACGAATGAGTTCGGAGTCCTTCCAGCCGAGCACCTCGACGAGGATGGCCTCATCCCCATTAGCCTCCCAGAACATCGGGTGCACCAACAGTCCGGCTGGGACATCGTGTACGGCCTTGACCACCGAGATGCGAGTCAACTCAGCGAGTTGGCCGGGGGAACCTTGGACGAGGAATCCTGATGGCGGGATGGTAGACCGTATCTCGACTTCAACTGCATCTAGCATCTCCTGTCTGGCATCCCAGAGGCCGGCCTCACCATCGACGAGGACGACAGCCAGATCGGAGCGAGCCTCGGCCAGTTGGGAGCTCATCGCGACCTCGGGAAGGAGTCCGGCCTCGGTGTAGACTCCAATCGTTGAGTCGGCGCGGACGGAACGGATGTCCTCGTAGCCAGAGTAGATGTTCGGAGCGCCAAGGTCCTGGATGCTGTCAGGGTCTGGAGAGATCTCTATTCTCTCCACTGCCGAATCCAGTGCCAAGCCCTCTCCGGAGGAGTTGTCATAGGACGATGACTGGTCGAGAATAGGGATGTATGACAGTAGCAAAACCGCCATCACGACAGAGACTGAGCGCTTTGTCATCGGCTCTCGCCTTCTCGTAACCAATTTGAGCGTATGGGTTCTCTGAACCCATCAATAGTCATGCTTGATACTGCTCAGAGGAAGCGGTACGGCGACTTGTCGACGAACATCTCCATCGTCCACTCCCCTACATCGTGGGTCCAACGCTCGGAGCGATCGCCGCCGTAGTACTCGTAGTTCAGAAGTATCTCGATGGTGTAGTTCTCCCATACCGAAGTCCCGTTGACGAGCAGCTCGAGGTCGTCCCCTGCGACTGAGGTATGGGCCGACAGGGAATCCCTGTTGAAAATCGATCGATCGACTTCGATGCCGTTAGAATCGACGAACCTGATGTGCAGGTTGATGTCCTCGATCGTCCTGCTGCCCTTGTTGTCCAGTTCCACCAGCACGACGTGTCCTGGACCGCCCTGACGATACACCACATCGACGCTGACCCTGTCGTACGGGACTAACCACGTCAAAACGAACAGGCTCGTAGCGAGCAGGAGAACGGCTGCGATTGAAGCGAAGATGACTCTGGTCGATGAGATGTGCCTCTTGGCACGTTCCTCGATTTCCTTGGCGCCTTCCTCGATTTTTTCCAGTACATCATGAGCGATCCTCGTGTCCTCATCCTCATTACCCCCATCTTCACTCAACCTCTCCAGCAGACCCATTTCAAGCACCCCTCAATACAGTCGCCAGCAGAGTCAGAATCGCAGAGGAGAACGGTTCGGGCACCATCACGTGCTTCGTGGAGCCGTCGAGTCCCGGGACCATGTTCAATAGTGACAAGTCGGAAGCCATGCCATTCACCCCGAGAGTGGTTCCCGTCGGGACTCCTCCGGTTATCTGAGCGTCCAGTAGAACGCCTCGGAGGTCCCAGTCGGTGCCTTCGACTTGAGCAGACGCTCGAGCCGAGGCGATGATTCTCCCGCCTTGCACGTCATCGACCTCGATGATGCTGTACTGCCCCACAATCTCCCTGACGTGTATGGTGGCCTTCCGCAGGTTCTCTCCCATGGCCTCCATCTCGTCGAGGACGATGGGTGGAGTCGCTGGGACGTTGCTCATTCGGAGATAGAGCCTCTCCACGCCCTCGCCACTCGATCTGATGGTCAGGCCAAAGTCACTGGTGGGGCCGATTTCCATCCTATCGGTCATTCCCTGGGCCAGTAAGATGGTGTCGCCCCTCTTGTTGATGGCCCTTCCGAAAGCCTCGATGTAGAGTGACATGCCTTCATCGGAGGCCGTGAAGTCGAGGACGGACGACCCTTGGAAGGCTATGTTCTGCGTGATGTCGAAAGTCAGGTCGGGTGCCGTCGAAAGGCTGATCGAACCGGGCACCTCGGTCAGGAAGACTGTCGCAGGCCACCAAGCATCCTCCATCCACTGCATCTGCTGCAGCATGATGGCCCCTACTGCGGTGCCATCACGACGATATTCTTCGGGCACCGTCATGTCGAGCGATACCGTGGTTCCGATGCTGGACTGCAGGTCGACTGCCTCTGGGAGATCATGGATCATAATCTCAGTCCTACTGCCGGCTTCCCTGTTGATCAACAGGGCGTGAACCCAATCAAGTCGATTGGACATCCAGTAGTGGGTCGTGGTCCCAACCTCTGTGATACCGCCTGTCGTCCTAATCTCGAATATCGAATCGATGAGCAGCGAAGTCGGCTCACCCACATTCAGGCCCTGCAGAGTGACCAGCAGATCCTGGCCGTTGATTCCATATGCGTGAACCATCAACTCGCTGTGCGCAGGCACCCAATCCTCGAGTCCCATGCTGATTGCCCAGTCCTGACCGTTGAAGGTGGGCGCCCTGCTGACTGAGANGTCGATAGTCGGAGGCAGGTTGGGCAGCCAGGTCCTGAGGTGGAAGCCGTCTGCTATGCCGTTGGGTGATGATTGAAACGCTATGCCGTGGACCCACGGGGGAGCATCTACGGAACTATCCCCATGGATGGCCTCGACTGTGAGATCGAAAGCGGCGTCAGCGTTCAATCTGATACCGAAGGAGAAGCCATCGTCCTCGGACTCGGCACCCGTGGATATGTCCGAGGTGATCCCTGAGAGGACGCTGTTGACAGAGCGACCGAGGTCGGCGAACCCACTGATGAAGAAAGCGACTCCAGACAGTCCGTTGGAGGTGTTGAACTCTGGGACCGCGAGTGCTGATTCCGCGTCTGCCCCCGTGGGTATCTCGACCGATACCGAGGAAGGGAGCGGATCGATGGAAGCGAGCACAGAGAGCGCGTCGTCGCCTTGTGTGGGTGCATGATCGACATTGATGCTGAGCTGTCTGTCTCCGGCCACTGACATGTGGGCGGTGCCACGGCCCGCTGGACCGGTCGCGCCTTCCTCGTCGGGTGCTGTCCAACTGACCTCACTGAGACCTGTCAGCCTAGTCGAGATGGTCGAAGTCTCTGAGACCGGGTCGTGGTGGAAGGAAGTGGTCACCGGTCATGGTCACCGGCTCGGAGGCGTTGCTGACCTGAGCCTCGATGGATGATATCGGTGTGGAGGAGGACCAGCCGGTTACCGTGCCGAAGGTCGTGGTGAAACTGTCTGGAACTCCAATGATGTGGGCGGCTTGGCGGTGGGTTCCGTCCAAGCCGGCGTAGACGATGGAATCGATGCCGGTCGAGGCCGTGTACTGCATTCCCTCAGGGGTGATGCGAGTGGAGAGATTGTCGGGTATGTCACTCATGATCAGCGACTGGTAGGAGGCTCCTTCGAGTAGGGCCGGGGGATGTTCGATGTAGGTGAACCCGAACGACTCGTCCGATGCCGTTCGGAGGGTCACGGTCTGCTCGTCGAGATCGTTGTCATCGACTAGCGAGAATGCGATCAGTCCGCTGAATCTGATGCTGGCCGCTACCGGAACCAGCGGCTCTACGGGACCGTTGCGGCCATCGACCGTAGCGAGGTCCCTGTCCTTAGCCAGCATCAGATGGTCGCCTGGCAGGACCGGGTGAGTGCTGGAGCCTATCTGGACCGAGATGTAGTCGATAGGCATGTCGGAGCGGGTGACGAGCCAGTTGTCGTTGAGCAGGAGGTGGAACGAGCGCCCCTCCAGACCGCTGGTGCCATCGGCACCACCGCTGATGACATCGACCACGGCCGATGGAATGTCATTCAGCACGTTGCCGATGTCTAGGAACAAATCGACTATGTTGATCAGGACGTTGTCCATGATCTTCGAGACGAAGTCCAGACTGTCCTCCGAGTCCAAACTCGTTTCGACCTCGTCGCTGCCCCCCAGTTCGAAGGAGCCGTATAGGACCGCAGCGGTAGGCACGTTCCTCGCCGAGATGTGGATCTTCCTGTGATCGTCGACGGCGCCCTCGCGGAGGAACCACGAGTCGTAATCGACCTCCTCGACGGATTGGACGGATCGCAGCAGAATAAGCGTCTTCGGCGGATTGGCCGGATTGACCGGCAACGTTGGGTCGTTGACATTCTGACTGTCGTCGCGAGAGAAGTTCTTGATCCCGATAATCAGGCCCAAGCGCTCTGGCAGATCACCGGGCAGTTCCGACTGCGATCCGTCGGAGCCCAGCATCGTGAAAACTCTCTGGATCTCGCCCTCGGACAGAGACCCAGCGGGCATCCCACGTAGCCAGCCGACTGAGTCAGTGACATTGCCTCGACCACCACCTGCGGACTCCTCCGGGGGGAGCTCGGAACGGTTCTCGTGGAAGTGGATATGGAGATCGGTCCTCTCGTCAGCCCAGTACTCGATGGTGTCCAGACCATCTTCTCCGTCGACCAATCCATTCTCCGGCAGAACGCTATCGGTCCTGATGACGATTTCTACCTGTTCGGGGAGTATGACTGCATCCTTGTTGGGGTGTAGTGAGAGCTCGATGTAAGCGAGTTCCCACAGGTCTCTGTCCCCACTGTCGTCGGGTGGTGAGAAGTGCAGGTACCCGAAGCCTGCGGCAACGCCGCAGTTCAGTTCCAGGTGTGAGGCGTACAGCAGTTCGTCCGGCGAGTATCGGTCGGGGCAGGTCGACTGTCCGTCATTGCTGATTCCTATGGCATAGGGGGCGGAAATCGATGCGAAGGTGATTCCAGACTCATCGACGCCCGAGTTGACGATGCCGAGTGTAAGGGCCTGGATTAACGTGACTATGAGGTCCGACCCGGCGCCTGTGACGTCGAAGTAGAATCTCTCTATCCCTATCCTCAGTGTGAAATCGTTGGGCTGGGTCGTGAATCGGGAATCAACGACCCAGATGTAGGTCTCCCCCTCTCCCAGTGCGAGGATAGAGTCCGGTCCGGAATAGGCGAAGGCTTTGATCAGGGAGACCTGGAGTTTGTCCATGTCATCCCAGTCTGGGTCGTTCTGGCTCGAGTCCAGAACCTTGACCGAGTAGGATATCCCCGGCTCGATCCAAAGCACCCCGTCTTCGACACCCCAGCCGCCAAGGAACTCCCAGGCGATTTTGAGGCCGACCTCGATGTCTTCGTCGCCGTCGTTGTCGATATCGACTTCGTGCAGAAGCGGATCCGAGTTGACATCCAAGAGCGACAGTAGATTGGAGGAGAATGTGACGACCTCGAAACTCTCGATGACGTCGCCATCGAGGTTGGTGTATTGGGTCCAGATTACGTAGTCAGTGATGTTCAGCAGAGTCTGCCATATGTTGTCCACCTGTCCAGGAGGCCTACTGCCGGGATCGACGAGGAGTTGGTAGGGGCCGGGGTGTACGGGATCTGGGGGTCTTGTGACCGCCATCGTCGCCCCTTCGATGGCGCCATCGACGTCTGCGAGGGGATCAGCCGAGCCGGTGGAAGTGACTGAGTTGCTGATGCCTTCGATCGTCGGGCCGGCCATCTGCCCAACGGAGTTGCTATCCAGAGCCTCCTGTCGCTCCTCCAGTACCTCCGATAGTCGATCTAGAATCTCGAAGTCCTGCGATTCTATCCTAGCCTCACCGCTGACGCTGGCGATTGGTGAGACGATGGGCAGTAGGAAGAGCAGGACCATCAGTAGGGTATGTGAATGAGACAACGCAGGAGCTCGGTGCACGAGCCGTACAGAGGTGTTGTCCATGCTCGCACCTCCTAGAGGTGCGCTATAGGGTATTGCCCTACAGGAACG
>JGI24819J35694_1000165_pt1 | contig 14292 bp, 13 predicted proteins | sample METZYME_3_800m_FD_35694 | JGI IMG/M metagenome (IMG submission 35694) | reverse complement strand
GCCGATATCGTTGGTGGCGATTCCGCAGAAATACTCACCGATGTACACAAGTTCTTCACCGGACCTGTCGTCTATGCAGATCGCTGCTACCCGTGAAAGGTCTCCCCACTGGGTTTCATATTTTCCGTCTGAACTGAAGATCTGGATCCTGTGATTTTCACGATCCGCAACATACACCCATCCCTCGTTATCCACAACTATGTTATGGACGATGTTGAACTGACCCTTTCCGGTGCCTGATTCGCCCCAGGAAAAAAGAAGTTTTCCTGAGGGGGAGAATTTGTGGACCCTAGCGTTGGAATAACCGTCGGCTACGTAGAAATCACCAGTTCGTTTGTCGAAGGCAACGTGTGCGGGTACGCAAAAAGGCTCACCACTCATTTTAGGGCTCGGCTGATTTGGAGTACCTAGAGTCATAAGCAATTCGCCAGTAGGTGAGAACCGCCTAACCGTGCTGTCTCCGTTATCCACACAGAAGACGGTATCATCCGGCGCGATAGTCACACCGTGAGGGTTTGTGAAAACTCCTTCTCCCCAAGTCCGCAAGATGTCCCCATCGGGATTCAATACAATCATCGGGCAGGTTCCGCGGTTGAACACGTAGATTTGATCCCTCGAATCCACAGCCACCGCAGTACCTTCCTTGTATTGCCAACCTTCCGGGAGTTTACCCCAATTGTCGCCGGATGCTCTGAACTGGAAACTGTTTTCACCGAGAATCACTGGACTGGTATTCTTGCCGCTGAATCCGTGGCCGTCCGTCCGTATGCCAAACTCCCAATCTTGTTCCTTATCAGCCAATTTCTCCACCTCCCATTTCAGCCATTACAGGTCGTGGTATAGGTCTGCCAAGCGGCCCATGTTGTTGACCACAGATCCAGTATAGTTCACCTTCCGGACATTCATTNGTTTTAGAGTAAAGTCTGCGACCAACACCTCGTGCGTGCTCACTGCGTAGTTCGACTCTACTCCATCTCCCAATACCCATATTTTGTTGCCTTCCGGCATTACTTTGTTGGGCGTTAAAAATTGGACGATGTGGCTTAGTGGACGTAGTGCCGAAGGTCAGAGTCGAACTGACACGGTGTTACCGCCACCGGTTTTTGAGTCTGGTGCGAGGCGTTCTTTATTCACGATTCGATAGTCGGAAAAATCCCAGATTCATATAGAGACGTATCGGGGATTCAAGTCCCAATAGAAGTCCCGAAATACAGCCTAAAGAGACATGCGGACAGGATTAAAAGGAATCGCTGTACGGAAATAGGTGGTGAATAGTACAAGGAAGGCGGCAAGTTTTCAGACAACTTCGCCTCAGTCACCAAGACGGGGCTCTCCGCTTGTACCCAATTATTTTTCGGTCATCGCCTGATCACTATCACAGGGTCGGGTCTAGTACCACCTTACCCACGGACTCGTTCTTTTCTACCAAGCGATGGGCTTTCTCGGCTTCCCGGAGTGGCATCACCCGGTCTATCAAGAGGCGAAGCTCGCCCTGGGCTGCCATTTGTAACGACCGTTCCAAGTCCTCCATCCGTTCACCTCCCAGCCCGCTAATAACCTGGAGGCGGTTTTGGTACAACCGACGTAAATCCAGGGTCACCATGCCTCCGCCATGGGAACCGACCGTCACCAATCTACCTCCTCTGGCCAGGCTTTTAAATGCTGTCCCCCACATAGTAGGATCACCGACGTTCTCGAAGACGGCGGCGACACCACTGCCTTCAGTGAGACCGGCAACCTCTCTCTCCAGGTCCTGCCTCCGGTAATTCACCCCGCGGTCAGCCCCCAAAGAAAGGGCTGTCTCCACTCGATCATCGCTTCCAGCAGCAGCGATGACCTGTACTTTCATAGTCTTGAGTACCTGAACGATGCAGCTACCGAGACCCCCAGCAGCACCCATAACCAATGCCCACTCGCCTTCTTTAACGCCGGCCAGGCGTGCCTCTCCAAAGGCCAAAGGAAAGTGCCTCGCCACCAACGTGGCTTCGGGGAAAAGCAGGGTATCGGGGATGGAGACCCAGTTGCAGGAGGGAAGGCAGAGATATTCGGCGTATCCTCCCCAAGATTGAACCCCTAGCATCCGTGGCTGAACGCATTGTAGGTAGTCGTGTCGCAAGCACTGCTCGCACCCGCCACAACGGACACCACCGTAGGCCACCACCCGCTGGTCAACCTTCAGTCGAGCCACACCAGAACCGACTTCTATCACTTCTCCCGAAGGATCAACCCCCAAGATGTGGGGCAGGGTTGTGCCGTAATTGCCTAATCCAGCGCGGAGGTCTAAGTCCAGGGTACGGTTTACCGAGACTGCGCGAACCTTGACCAGAACTTCTCCAGGGCCAGGCGTGGGTGTGGGGATATCCTCCCAGCCCATCACCTCCGGACCACCGAACCGTCTCATGACGATAGCTTTCATACAACCCCCTTGTTGGTCGGCAACTGGCACATGCCCAAATGTTAATCTCGCTCGCTTATTTCAGCCACCTAACGTCGCTCTCCAAGTAATTTTTCGAGATCAGTCTGGCAAGCGATAACGCCCAATATGGCTATCTAGTATTTCTTGGATCCTCGAAATACTCCTCCGTTAACAGTCGGTAAAAAGCCCTCAGAGTTTTGGTCTGGGGGCTTTGTTGGACAATCTATTCGCAACGTAGGCATCGGGTTTGTTTAAATACGGTGTCATGTACATCATTATTTTCTTTTAGGTAGTCCATGATGATTCGCATGACCTTGCTCTCAGTGGGTATGTTGTAATCGTCTTTCATGATCCGCATAAAGGTTACATGATCGTTGTTAAGTTCGATCTCGACGGTTTGTTTTTCACCTGCCATAAGTAGTCCTCCTTTTAATTGGCTGGATGCTCACCACAAGAATAACCTCTTTTATGATATGCAGCGAATCATCTCCCGCACTCATGCACCTTGTTGCATTCCCCGGCGGCGGGGAACCACCCTCCCCGGTTCGTCTTTCCTCAAGGGTTACCGCTGATAGCGTTTGCCTGTGCGGCTACGCTTACCGCCATGGCGTTACCCCTACCTCCGATGCTTCAGATCAAATCGCATATACACAAGAACTTGCCCATTAACCGCTCCAGGTTCGAGGAATGATTTAGCTTTCATAGCCAATGCGATTGTTATTTCCATCAAATCCATGAGGGTCGGAGGGAAGAACTAGAAAGCCAGTAAATGTAATCTGCTGACAGTCAAGATCGAATAGGCCAAGACGCCGGCTACATCAGAGCTGATATCAAACGAGGCTTTTCGCTCCTCGTCAGGGTCGGGGACGACAGCAGGGTAATTACTTGCCCCATTCTCCCCGACCTTTCCTAAGCTCCATCAAATCGGGACACGGCAGAATTTCAACCGAACCATTGAAAACATGGCCTTGCATAAGCTGATTTACAGCAGAGTAATCATCGGACTCCACTATTGCGTAATACCTATGTTCCGATATGTAGCCCAATGCAGTTAGCACCTTCACCTTGTCATTCCGTTCGAGCCATCTCTCAGTGGGGCTACATCTTCGCCCCTTGCCCGCCTTGCCCCTTCGCAGGTTACATTGTCATGTTGGGCTTTTACATGGAATAGCATAGTGTTCTCCAGATCAGATATAGGATTGGCGAATACTAACTGACAGGCTTTTCTTGCGCCAACCCACGTCAATCCCATACGTTCCAGGGCATGGGTTTCCACTATCGATTCAGCCGCGGCGACCGGGTGCAGATTATCTCCGGCAAGCATAAAGGCGCAACCGGCACCGTGGACTCAAATGTGTTCCAGCGGAGCGTCGACTTCCCTATAGACCATACGCCCTGCCATCATGTGTTGCTGGACAACGATTTGGTGATTACCATCAACGTTAACCAAGTGGAGGCACTCAGTGAGATTGTTCCACCGAACCCGCAAGGAAGCCGCAACGTCGATTTTGAAAGACGGCTTCAAAGATAGAGCCGACCCGACAGGGACAAATCTTGGGTTCTACGACCAGATCCCGGAAATCAAAGCCGTGTGGTTTAACGACGTTCCGTTGGGTGGCTATGAAGGCAGACTGCTCTTACTAGAAATCCCAGATGAAGTCGTCCAGCAACTGGACACCACTGTCCGTATGGGGTTATGGGGGCGCAGTTCCTTGCCGCACTTCAGCAGATATAGGTCTAACGTTCCAGAAATCGATGAAGGACTCTCCGTAATTGATGAATTCGGCAAGCCCTACACGGAATATCTCATTCCCGCTGAAATGGCGAACCAGTATGGCCCGCCGATAGACATCACTGANAGCGAAGAAGAATATTTACCGAATCGGGGATTTTTTTAATGGCGATTCCGCCCCGAAGCCGAAGAGGTGGGTGTTTTCTAGTCTCAAAGTTGTAAACTGGATTTCATGTCGACAAAGAAGATTCCTTCTACTCACACCCCAATTTTGCGACCAAATCGTCGGTCGACCGGACATCGCCGAAGGTCACCAGAAATTTGCCCAGCGTGTGATTGTGCAGCGCATCCGTCTGGTCGGCGTTGCCGTCTGCGACCATCACAGTGCGGTAGCCCCACATAGCGGCGTCACGTGCGGTCGACTCGCAACACGTGCTGGTGGCAACGCCGGTGACGAGCAGGGTGTCGATGCCTAGCTTACGGAGCATGCCATCTAGTTCTGATGGGTATGGAATGAACGCTGAGTAGCGGTACTTGATCGCGATTTGGTCCTCCGGCAACACTGCGCAGGTGGAGTAGATCGGAAATCCGTCGCCGCACTTTGATAAAAGCGATTGACGCTTTGCCCACCCCGAGGCGCTCGTCGCTTCCTTGCGGTTGGCCCAGTCCTGAGGGTCTGCAGAGAGCGCTTCGGTCTGGATCCAGATCACCGTCCCGCCGGCCATCCTCGTTGCCTGGGCCAGGCGGTTAATGTTGGGCACGATCGTTCGCGCCTGGGGCGCACAGGCCGGCATGCCGTCGGCGACGAAATAATTCTGCATGTCAACCACGACGAGGGCCGTCCTACGTGCATCTAGCTTGTCATAGGCATTGAGCCGACCGTCGCGGATCTGCTTTGCCTTGTCCACGAACCAGGGATCGATGTTCAAGTGGTGCATCATTATCTCCGCAATATTCGGGCTTGGTATTGTACGACTTGCTTAAACACCCAATAACCTTCAGGTATTATATTCAGTATCGTCTCAAGTTAGTAGGAATCCATGTTTCCTACGCTTCATCTCGAACCCGCAAAAATGGCAAGCTTTTAGCTTATACAGAGTCCGAATGGTACTCCTATCGAACCCATCTAGATCTTCTGTAGATTGTGACTCGGTATAAGCGTGACCTCTGTAAGCCTCTTCCGCCATCCGAGCGTGTTCTCCGGACTCACACATCTCCCACTATCGGAGAGGGTTTCCGGAGAGATCTAATTTATAGGGATTACGCAATCCATCTCTGTTAAAAATCGCCACTAAGCTCTCACCCGATTCTTTCTCCAAACATATTTCTTCCGCCTCAAAAGCTGATATTAACTCAGGAGGTAAAACCGTCAACAAGTTGTTTGAAAGATCCAACCCGCCACGGACGTATCTGTTGATAAATGGCTGTATGTTAACCAGATTCGCGATAGACGGCGGCGGCCTATCGACCTTCGCGGATAAAATCTGCGGCGCGTTCGGCAATCATCATCGTAGTGACGTTGGTATTGGCACGGACCACGTCGGGCATAACCGAAGCGTCTACCACTCTTAGTCCTTCCACTCCGCGCACATTCAGATGCTGGTCGACCACAGCTCCCCCGTCGGTATCCGGTCCCATCTTGCAGGTACCAGAAATGTGGAAAGAAGAACTCACATTTCTGAGCAGCCAGTCGTCCAGAGACTGGTCCGAAACCAGGTCGGAGTCAAGAGGAGCGGTCCGTTCTTCAATGATCCCGAAATACGCCGGGCCTTTCAAAAGGTCGACGCACTTTCGGACTGCTTCCCGCAGCCGCTCTCGGTCCCAAGGGTCCTCAAGGTAATGGTAGTCCATGCGGGGCTGTCTGCGAGGGTCAGCCGAAGTTAGTCGAAGTTCACCCTTTCCTATTGCCAGGTACAGTCCACAATTGATGGTATGACTTGGGTTGTCACCCTCCTTGATAACGGTGTTCATTGAGGCAGGTGAAAGGATCATGTCGTTGGGAGTTTTGGAGCCGGTGGCACTGAACCTGAGGCGAAGCGCTCTCATCCCGTTTGGGTCGTCGTAGAGCCCTTCTCTCACCGTGAACCTCACAGTCACGTTTGGGTGATCACGCATATTTTGCCCAACACCCGGGCGGTTGGCCACCACCGGTATGCCAATCTCCGCCAGATGATCGGCAGGGCCGACGCCTGAAAGCATCAATATTTGAGGTGAGCCTATCGCTCCAGCGCACAAGATAATCTCGTCGCCTTCTACGATGAAGCGCTCGCCACCGCTCTCCACCTCCAGTCCCGTGGCCCGGTTGCCGGAGAAGATGACCTTCAACGCCTGAACCCCAGCTTTAACGGTCAAGTTGATGCGGTGGCGACTGGGGTCGAGATAGGCGAGGGCCATGCTCATTCGTATCCCGTCAATGTTGTTCTCGGCCCGGAGGCTGACGCCAGTGGAGTCAGGCTCGTGGACGTCAGGATTATCTGGGTAGCCGGCTGCGATGCACGCTTGATAGAACGCTTCTTGGGCCGGTGGCCAGGTTCCCCGATGGTGACGTCGGACCGGTACAGGTCCTTCTGTGCCGTGGAAATCTCCGGAATAATCTTCGTCTCTTTCGAGCTTCCGGAAGTACGGCAGGCAATGTACATATGACCATTCGTGATTGCCCCAAGACGCCCAAGTGTCGAAATCCTCAGGAGCCCCACGGATAAAAGTCTGGCCGTTGATTGCACTCGTGCCGCCCATGGCCTTTCCCCGCGGCACCGGCATCGGCTCCGGTTGGTGAGGGGTGGCCGTACCGGTGAACGACCAGTTGAATGGGCCGCCCGATTTCCTAGCCTCGAGGTTTAGCATGCCCCAACCGTATTTCAACGCGTCGGGTAATTGTTCAAAGTCCGGGTATTCTGGTCCCGCTTCTAGCAACAAGACCGAACGGGCTGGGTCTTCCGATAATCTGGTGGCCACGATACAACCGGCGGTCCCTCCACCAACGACTATATGGTCGTACTTCATGATTGATTGCCTCCCCAAGGAATTCATAGATGTCTTGGTATGTATCGGGTGGGGGTATCATGCCAAGCGTACTTGCGATCGAGTTTCTACTTATGGGTACCTAAAGTTCGCAAGTGAAACGTTTAGCGTCCCCGTGTGTAAGCGCAGACTAAACCACCGAGGTTCAAAAAGTCGAGGGAATCGGGATTAATCTTTACGCGTGTGCTGGCCAGGCTGAATTTATCTAGTGAAATCCGGGGGTTCAGGAACTTTTAGACCCAGGATAGCCGCGGCTACGATGGCCGCTAGCAAACACACTACTCCAATGGTGCGGAAGCAAGATGAACTCCACGTCAACCGGAGACCACTAAAAAGTTATCCCGTCTCTTCCGGACCGAATAGCCGCAGGAATTACAACGGGCCTCTAGGTCGATACTCCGATGTCCTCGAATAGACAATGCATCGATCCTCCGCTAACATTCCGCCATGGTCAGGCTATAGTCCCATCTGGCGGTACCATTTCGTGTACTCCGTGATCAAGTGGCCAACACTCTACACTCCGAAGACGACGTATTGAAGAGCGGATACGAGGTAATCCAGTCAGACACCCACACCAATTGACCGGTTTGTAAGAGACCAGCGTGACTGGTCGCGGTAACTATGACGAGTTTCCTATTCTGGGCTGACATAAGAAACCAAGCCGATTTGCGAAGGAAGCAACCATGAGCAACGACCCAATCAACCTCTACGACTATGAGGAGAGAGCGAAGCTTACCCTACCCCACAATGACTGGGACACCATCGACGCCGGTGCCATGGACATGTTCACTACCCGGCGCAATCGGACGGCCTTCGAAGCACTGACCCTGCGCCCCCGCTTCTTGCGGACCGTCGAGGAAAGGAATCTTTCGACCACGGTCTTGGGCGAAAAGATAAGCATGCCGGTTGTGATAGCACCGGCGGGTAGCCACATGCGGGCGCATCCAGAAGGTGAGGTGGCCACCGCTCGGGGGGCAGGGATGTCCGACACTTTGATGATGTTAAGCACCTCGTCTAACTGCAGCATGGAAGAGGTTTCCCAAGCAGCATCCGGCCCTTTGTGGTTCCAGCTCTACCACCGAGGTTACGAACTGACGGAGATGCTGGTGCACCGGGCCGAGGAAGCCGGATTCAAGGCGATTGTTTTGACTGTAGATACGCCGGTCCCTAGCCCCAAGGAAAGAGATCTGCGCAACAACACGGTCAGGACGAACGAGCTAGGGAATTTCCGGGGGATGGACCGGCCCCGGAACGAAATCAGCGGCACCGATGAGACCCCAGGGTGGGACGTTTCCCGTACTGAGCCTCTCACCTGGTCGGAGTTGGACTGGCTAAGGGGTCTGACCCAACTGCCCTTGGTTCTAAAGGGGATCCGGACCGCTGAGGACGCCCATGTGGCAGTTGAATCTGGTGTCGACGGCATCCAGGTCTCCACCCACGGAGGCCGGCAATTGGACATGACCATGGGAGCAATCGAGATGCTACCGGAGATCGCAGATGCAGTGAAGGGCCAGGCCGAAATCTACCTCGATTCGGGTGTACGCCGAGGTAGTGATGTTATCAAGGCGTTAGCCCTTGGCGCCCGGGCAGTAGCCATCGGGCGGCCTCTTTTCTGGGGTTTGGCCGTCGACGGTGCCAACGGAGTGCACGGAGTACTGGAACTGATGCGGGAGGAAGTAGATCGTGCGATGGCTTATTGCGGCCAAACCTCGGTAGAAGACCTGAAGCCGAACTTGATCGGCATACCAGATGGTTGGGGTTCCGGTTCTCGCATGGCACCATAAGTGAAGGGTGGAACCTGACGGCCAGCCTGTGGAAGCCCAGCAACATGTCTCGCATTCGGTGCGGTTCCCTTAAAGTTAGATAGTTTTGTAAGGAGGGTCAAAATTGCAAACCAGGGAAATGACAGCCAACCCATCGCATCTCATAGTCGAGCAACTCGTTGCTTCAGGGGTCAAATACGTTTTCAACAACTCAGGTTCTCGCGAAGCCTTGTTCTTCAACGAACTACACTCGCGTCCTGATATACATGGCATCCTGGGACTCCACGAAGGCGCGGTTACCGCGATGGCCGGGGGATATACCCAGGCCAACCNGGTACCCGGTGTAATGGTCGTTCACCTTGGAGCGGGACTCGCCCAATGTATGGGACAGTTGATAAACGTTTGGACGGGCAGCTTGCCCGTGGTGGTGATAACCTTCGCCGGCGACACCGGCAGTTTCGCGGATCGAATAAACCTCGACCTCCACCATAGCGCTGGCCCAACCGCCATCAGTGCTCCCATGACCAAGGCCAGCTGGACAGTCATCGAACCAGAAGGATTGCCTGCTGCCATCGAACGTGCCCTACGAGTCGCCATGACCCCGCCCGTTGGCCCGGTCCACCTGGCGGTCTACGATAGGTTGCTGGGCCCGAATCAGGCCACCGCAAACATTATCGAGGGTGACCTGCCGGAATTACGCGTCGGGTATCCGTCCGACGGCGACGTGGAAGAAATCGCCCGAGCGCTGCGCGACGCCAAACGTCCCCTTCTCTACATCGGCGACGGCATCTGGAAGAGCGGGGCTAACGCCGAAGTCACGGCTCTCGCCGAACGCTTCGGCATTCCAGTTGTGGGGGAGTTGCGCGGCGTCTCCATCAAGCACCCGCTCCACTGCGGTGGGCGCCGCCTTGAGCAGGCCGGTGAAATTGACCCCGACCTCATCCTCTGTTTCGGTGTGCGGCACGACGGCAGCGGCACCTCCAACGACTATTCCGCATTCTTCAACGCCGAGCGAATAATCGCCGTTGGCTCAGACGTGGAGAATCTCGAAAATATCCCCGGCCTGGACCTCGGGGTTCTTGCCGACGAAAAGCGCNCAGCACAGCGCCTACTCGATCTAACCGACTCGTCTTCGAACGAACTCGANGACCGTCGCGCCTGGGCCAGAGAAGAAGCTGCCTCCCTGCGCGCCCGGCAGCGGGACGCCGCCCGGTCGGTCGTCCAACAGCCAGACAAAGTGCGTCCGTACGTCCTGGCCGACACCCTTGACAGGGCCCTNGAACGGTTCGGCGGCGGNCTGGTAACCATCGAGCAATACGCCGTCGCCCAAGACATTCTTGAAAACACCGGCGATTCCGGTAACAACGAATATATCAGAGCCGCTGGAGGCTCGGAAGGCTTCGGTGTGGGTGCCGCGATCGGCGCGAAACTCGGTGCTCCCGACAAACCGGTCGTCGGTCTCGTCGGCGATGGTTCCCTCTACTACTCGGACTCCGCCCTCTGGACGGCGGCAAGCCACNNCATTCCNGTGCTCTACGTTATTTCCAATAACGGGGCCTATGGNGTCGTCGCAGGGGCCTTTGGCCGCGCAGAGGCCAACATGAAACAAACCGGCGATTACCGGGGCGTCGTCCTCGACAACNTAGATCCGGTCAAGCTCGGGGAAGGCTTCGGCGTCGAGGGCATGCACGTCACCGACGAATCAAGTATCGCCGACGCCATTGAACACGGTCTAAAAACGGTGGAAGATGAGAAGCGTCCCTTCCTTCTNAATGTCCATCTGCCACTCGGGNTGCCTGGAGGCGGACGCCCCGGCGCNCCGTATAGCCTCAGAGACGAAATGAGCTAAACACATTGCCCTGTTTTGATGTCACTCAGCGCGAATGGGGCCCAGAGGCAGGGGTCAGTCCGCTCTGGCCTTCTGCCGCCGCCGTTGTCTGGCTTCTCCTTCACCAACCCAGAACTCAGCATGCAACTCTGGAGTGGGATTATAGGGACTTCCGGGTTTGATGCTGAGGCTCTTTTCGTCCAGCAATCGGTTACGACCACTCATCGTCGGGTGGCCAGATATTAGTGCAACCTCTCCCAGCGCCATGGGCTGAGGTATCAGTTCGCCATTCATCGGCCATACCCCTGAATTTCAGATAATGGGGCGATTGTTGATGAGCCTTGAATGCCTCCTCGTCCTTATAAACCTCATAAACCCATATNCTNTTGATATCGTTCGCGTCCTGGATAACGTTAAATNGTAGGCATCCTGGTTCGTCGTTNTGGGCATGACTAGCATTCTCTTTTATTCCAGNTACAAACTGTTCCTTGAACCCTTCCTTGATTTGGATTGGAACATTAACGATATACATTAGACCTCCTGTACCACTTTGCATTCCTGGCCAAGGATACCCCAAAAGTGACTGCTATAGTGGCCGAAGCGTTAGCGGTATCGTGGGAGTGGGATTGCAGGGGTTTCACGGTTCGACTGAGCCTTCACCCAAGCTATACGAACCAGCCCATACCTTTGTAGTAGCCTCTAAGGTATGCGATCTGCCCACCATGGACACAATTGTCCCAGACCAAAACACCCAAAAGTAATCCTATAGTAGCGCCCCAACTCATCTGGCGCTCAAGGTCAGACGCAGATAGGGGTTGGATATGTTCCCAAGCTGCTGCTTTAACGACGTCGTAGTAACCCACTAGTAAGTTTTTGGCTGGGAGTTGCCAGCCAGCTACCTGGTCCTCACTCCAGCCCTGGCCGGTATCATCAGGATCGGCATCTAAACCGAATTTTTCATGCCAACTGTCTTTAACCCACAATTGGGGAGCATCTTGGCACCACGTATGGATGAAGCGGTCAACAACCCTGCTCATATGCCAGAGGAGCCAACCAATAGAGTTTGACTGGCCATTGGGTTGGCTTCTCAGAATCACATCGTCCACATCTTCTAAGGCTCTATCCACCATACCCCAGTTGCGCTCCAGGGCAGACATGGCAGTTTCTGTAGCTGACATTGGTACAACTCCAAGTACAGATTTCCGTAGAGGGTTGATCTAAGTGTGGCAGTCAGGTTCTTCTTCGGCAACGTGGAACTCAGCCTGGAACTTTGGGATATAATTTCGGGCCTATCATGTTTCGACGATTGGTAATAAGGTTGCAATCCCCAATAGTTCTAGCGGTACTGATTGCCAATGCCGCGCTTGCTTGTTCTACCGCCGACCCTGCTCCAGCAGGGTCCGCTCCTAACATCGATGCAACTGCGGATCGAAAAGCTCTCCAGGCCTTCCCTCATATTGGTATACCTAAATATATGGATGGAGTGTGGCTTTGTGCTGATGCAAGCGCTCCGGTTGTAGACGACTTGAGCACAGAACAACCAGAAGGCTACCGTTGTTCGGTAACAATTGAGTACACGGATGAATTTGCTATTGTCAAAAGCAACGGAATTCCGAACCACGATTATGAATCTGGTCTTGGCTGTTGTGCCGGAGAGGTTGATTACGAATGGAGGATTCCATTGAAACCGGAACTAGCTGCGTCTGCAACCTATGCGCCTGAAAGAGGCCCAATCGCTATATCGGTTAATGGAGTCCCATTTTTTGGACCGGAAGAAGGACCTGGAGGAGATGCCGTGGCACTGCACTTTGAATACTTTGTGGAGGATAGACAGCCTATAGTCCTTGGTCTTTGTGGGGCTCACTCTGCTGGCACTCAATTTCATTATCATTTCGATGGTAACTGTGTGCATTGGCACCCAGAGGAAGAAAAGAAGGAATGGAAAGATTGGGATGTGGATTTTCTTATAAAAGACGAAGCATCTCCGGTTATAGGGTTTTCATTTGATGGATATCCGATATACGGCCCTTATGGTAATGATTCAAATAATACTTTGAAAGAAATGACTTCCAGCTATCGTCTAAAAGATGGGGAAAATGGATATGGTGGGATAGATGATTGGGAATATGTGCAAGGACTAGGTGACTTAGATGAGTGTAACGGTATAACTTCTGACGTTACCGGATTAGATGAACCCATCTACCATTACCATGCTTCTAAAACCAGCGGGTCAGGGGAAATCGGATTTCCGTATTTCATCCTTTGTTATAGAGGCATTCCTGAGACTAGTAATATAAATCAAAGTGAGCGAGGACCTGCCCAGGGTCCTCGAGATCTAGGTACCGGTATGCGGAATGGTGTAAGGGGCGGGAACAACCCTCCGATACCTCCAGGTGGAAAGCCAGAGTGTCTACCTCCTAATCCACCGCCCGGTAGAGACGATTATCCTCCAGATTGGTCAGATTTATTTCCTTGCAACTGAATCCGTCGTGGAATCCCGTGCCCTGGAATTATCCTGTGGTGGCGTAAGAAATGCTTGTCAATAAGCCGGTCAAAATGTGCACGAAATTGCCCGGACGTATAACCACCTGGCAACACGTGGCATAAGTTAGGGGCCGGTTTTAGCCTCAAAATCCGTACGTCGCAACACGTAGCACCATTTCACACTACGCATGGCACCGCGCTCAAAAACCGTGTGGGTGACCCCGTTTCAGCTCGAATCTGACCTTCAGCACCACTTTTTGATAACAGATTGATAACACAGAAACCCCCTCAAACGAGAGGGCTTTTCTTGTTTCAGCGACACCCTACATCTGGAAGCCACCTGGGTGGGGTACTAGCGACGGTGGGGTGTGCTCGGAAAGTACGCTGGAATGTCCAAGTCTGGCGCTGATGGTCTTTGGGTCGACGTCCTATTTCAACATAAGTGAAACATGGGTATGTCGCAGGCCATGGAATCTTACTCCGCATCTAGCCGCCCTCTTGCAAACGTCCCCGAATGCATGAGACACCGTGCTAAATGGAGGCGGTCTTCAGGGTCTGTCAGCGGGGGCACCATTACGCCGGCAATCATGAAAACGGAACTGCCGAATACCTGCACGATCGCCAGCACCGCAACGATCACCAACTGTAGTGGATACCGAAGGGCATCTTAGAAGCCGAATATCCGAACTTGGTTTTATCTGGCAGGGCCAATTACGCAACGAGCCTATTATTCGTGTAAATAGCCAACTGATTTAATAATGCAATCGGTAGATTATATCGAATCCGTGTCATTTTATACGCTTGCCATGGGAAGTCGTTTTGCGTTATAAGGTTGTGGTATTAAAGAATTTAGCATCACCTGAGCGGACCTTAGAAAGCGATCTGCAGACCTATCGATCTTGGGCTTAGGAGGCTGGGCATGTTCCGTGGCGCAGCGATTGGCTTCGTGGCAAGCATGCTGTTAACTGCAGTAGCTACTTTAATGTCGACCGGGGCAGTCCATGCCCAGCAGGGGCCCCAACACGTCTTCTCGGGCTACGTCAGCAAC
>JGI24819J35694_1000159_pt1 | contig 14511 bp, 16 predicted proteins | sample METZYME_3_800m_FD_35694 | JGI IMG/M metagenome (IMG submission 35694) | reverse complement strand
CGAGGTCCCCAGCCAGCGGACGACGTCGCCGATGGGGGCCTGCTCGATCTTGATGCACTCGGCGCCCTGGTCGACCAGCATTCCTGTAGCCAGCGGTCCGGTGAGGGCCACCGACAGGTCAACGATACGGATTCCGTCGAGGGGACCGGGCATGGGGCGACGGTAGCCGTGGCGTTCGACGGTGGATGAGTTGGACGGTGGGCGCCTACGGTCGGCGGACCCGCATGTATCCGGTGATCGGAGGGAGGGGCCGTGATCGAGCAGTTGGAGGGTCGGGTGGCCGTGGTGACCGGAGCGGCGTCGGGCATCGGGCTGGCCATGGTGGAGGCGTTCCTAGGCGAGGGGATGTCGGTCGTGCTGTCGGACCTGGACGGTTCCGGGCTGGACGTCCAGGTGGCCCGGCTGTCGGCCGACGGCGGCGACGTCTTCGGCGTGGTGTGCGACGTAGCCGATCCCGATGCCGTTGCCAGGATGGCCGAGCAGTGCTGGGAGCGGCACGGCGACGTGCACGTCCTGTGCAACAACGCTGGTGTTGGGCCGACCGGACCCATGCTGGCCACCACGCCGGCCGAGTGGAGGTGGACGATCGGCGTCAACGTGCTGGGGGTAGCTCACGGCGTGACGACGTTCGCCCCTCGGATGGTGGAGGCGGGCGTCGGCCACATCGTCAACGTGTCATCTCAGGCTGGCGTGATGACCACTGAGGTCCTGGGCATGTACTGCGCGTCCAAACACGCTGTGGTCGGCTTGTCCGAGGCTCTTTACCGCGAGTTGGAGCCGACGCCGGTTGGGGTGTCGTGCCTATGCCCGGAGTTCGTCCGGACGCAGGTTTTCGACGTGGCCCGGGTCCGTCCGGACTGGGTGGAGGTCGAGGACGGACACGACGCCATGATCCCCGGCCTGTCGGCCATGCTTGAGGAGCGGGGCATCGAGCCGGCTGACGTGGCCGCCCGGGTGGTGGACGCCGTGCGTACCGACCGCTTCTGGGTGTTCACCCACCCGTTCACCGTGGGGTTCGCCGAGAAGCGAATTGAGGACCTCCGGGCCGACCGCAACCCGGAACCCCTGCGCTGAGGTCGACCATCAAGGTCGACAACCTTTGGGGCCTCAACCCCCGAGGTCGTAGCGCGAGAAGTCGACCTGACCAGTAGTCATGGCGGCCATGAAGCCCCCATCGATGATCAGGTTGACGCCGTTCACGTAGCTGGCCGCCCGGTCGCTACCCAGGAATAGCAGGGCCGGAGCCATCTCGTCGGGCGTGGCCGGTCGGCCGATACCGGCGTCGGTGGCCATCTGGATAGCCCCCTCGCCCATGGCTTCCCGGAAGTCGACCAAGATCTTGGTGTCGGTTACGCCGGGGCAGATGCTGTTCACCCGCACCCCGGCCTTCACGGCGGTGGTCGACCGCCACATGGTCCAGTACTGGACGCACTCCTTGGAGAAGCTGTAGCCGTCGCCGAGCAGTTCCTCGCGGCCGTTCAGCCAAGTGTCGCCGTCGGCGAAGCTATCGGCGGCCATCAGTTCGGACAGTTCGGCCACGTGGTTGGTCCACCCGCCGCCGGCCAACGAGGCGACGCTGGTGATCGAGCCACCGGGGGCGATGCGGTCGAAGATGGCCTCGGAGAGGTGGCGGAGGCCGAGGAAGTTGACCCGCATGACGGTGCGGGCGTCGAAGCGGGTGCCACCCGGGATNCCGGCGCAGTTCANCAAGGCATGGATCCGGTCAGGCAGGTCGGCCAGCACGACATCGATAGATGCAGGGTCGCCAATNTCNACCCGGTGGGCGGAGGCCACCGGGCCAGCGACGTCGACGATGTCCACAGCGTGGACGTCGGCGCCCAGNGTGTCCANNAGGGCCACCGTCTCGGCGCCCATACCGGTGGCGGCGCCGGTGACCACCACGGTCCGGCCGTTGTAGTCGAGAGGATGGGCCATGGTCGGTTCTTTCATCTCCGTTGGGTGGGGCGTTGAGGGCGTGGCGTTCAGAAAGGAGCCCGGTCGAACCATGCTGACTCCTCGCGGAGTCGGCGGCTGCGCCAGCCGTCGGCGGTGCGGACTAGATCATGGTGGTACCAGCCGCCGGTGAACCAGGTTTCGCCTCCGGCCAGTCGCAGCGGGTTGGTGAACACCGCTGTGACCCGGGCCTCGTCACCATCCACGACGGCGTCCACGTTGCCCACCAGATGCTGGGTCATCTCGAAGCCGGACAAGGCGGCGTCCAAGAAGGCCACGACCTCGTCGACCGTCCCGGCGGTGCCACCGGCCGACGTGTAGTCCACCTCAGCGTCAGCGGTGAACACCGACCGGTAAAGGTCCCAGTCCCGCTGATCCACGGCCGTGGCGTAGCGGGTCAGCAGGTCCTCGATAGCGAGGCGGTCAGTGAGGGCGTCAATCCGGTCGTCGGGCACCCCCCGAACCTAGGAGGTGGTCGGATCGGGATCCGGATCGGGCCGCCTGCCGATCCCCGGCCTAGGTTCGAGGACCGTGGACCTGGCTGAAATCGACCTGTCGAACGTGGACCCGTTCTGGTCGGGACCGATGGCCGACCGAGAGGCCGGGTTCGCCACCCTCCGACGACGGACCCGATCCGGTTCTGCCGAGGTGGAGACCGAGTTCCTGCCGGCAGGACGCGGATACTGGGCGATCACCCGTCATGCCGACGTGGTCGAGGCCAGCCGCCATCCTGAGTGGTTCTGCTCAGGAGAGGGCACCAACATCACCGATCTGCCACCAGAGTTCCGTGAGTTCTTCGGTTCGATGATCACCATGGACGATCCCCAACATGCTCGCCTGCGAAAGGTGGTCTCGGCGGGTTTCACGCCGCGGATGATGCGGTCCCTTGAGGAAGGCGTGGAGCTGACCGCAGCCGGGATCATCGACAGGGTGGCCACCACGGGCTCGTGCGACTTCGTGACGGAGGTTGCGGCGCGCCTGCCGCTGGCGATCATCTGCGACATGATGGGCATCGCTCCCGACCGCTATGACGAGGTCTTCAACCACTCGAACGTCGTTCTAAGCCAAGGGGATCCCGAGTACATACCGCCTGGTGCCGACCCGTTGGAGTCGCTTCTGGGGGCCGGGGCAGGCCTGGCGGCGATCATGCGCGAGACATCTGAGTCCCGACGCGGTGGAGACGGTCAGGACCTGACGTCGTTGCTCGTCAACGCCGAGGTGGACGGAGAGAGGCTCTCGGCCGACGAGCTGGCGTCCTTCTTCGTGCTGCTCTGCGTGGCGGGCAATGAGACGACCCGAAACGCCATCTCCTGGGGCCTGCACTACCTGACCGAAAATCCCGACCAGCGCGCCCTCTGGCAGGCCGACATCGATGGCGTTACGCCGACCGCCGTCGAGGAGATCGTCCGGATTTCCAGCCCGGTAATCCACTTCCGTAGGACGGTCACCACCGACGGTGTCCGCCTCGGCGACCACGAGTTCTCGGCCGGGGACAAGGTGGTGCTCTGGTACAACTCGGCCAACCGGGACGAGGAAGTGTTCACCGACCCTGACCGCTTCGACGTCACCCGGGACCCCAACCCCCACGTCGGCTTCGGAGGCCCGGGACCCCACTTCTGCCTCGGAGCCCATCTGGCCCGTCGGGAGATAGGCGCGATGTTCCGCCAACTGTTGACCCGACTACCCGACATCGAGGCCACCGACGAACCGGACCGGCTCAGGACCAATTTTGTGAACGGGATCAAGCACCTACCCTGCACCTACACCCCGGCCTGAGCCGGCGGACGCCGGTCAGCCAGAGCTGCCGTGACGGGCGTCGACCATGGCCACCATGCCGTCACGCCACGCCACGGTGCACGGTCCAGTCAGCGACCGTCGACGGGTTGGATCCGCCGCGCTGCCCGGCTGGCTACCCGGTAGGTCGTAGTACGTGAGTTGCGGTTCGATGTCTAGGTGCCTCCCGAACAGGGCGCACCACTGCTCGGGGGTGACCGCCTCGTCGCCGCACCAGTTCACGATGGTGGCCGGTGTCGACGCAGCATTCAGGAGGGGTGCCACCTGGGCAGCCAGGTCGTCCTCGTGGATCGGGCTGTAGGGGCCGTCAACGGGATTGCGCAGCCAGACCGCCTTTCCGGCGGCCACCGCGTCGCCGTGGTAGGCGGGTAAGCCACCGTTGGGCCCGTAACTGGCGTTGATGCGGGCGATGGTGGTGGGCAGGCCCAGGACCCGGGCCATGGTCCGAGCCACCGCTTCCTGGGAGACCTTGGAAACGCCGTAGGTGGGGCTGTGGGGTGCCCGGGGATCGCCCAGTGGGTCGGTCTCCGTGTAAAGGTGCAACGGGTCCTCATGGGCCCGGTACACGGAGTTGGTCGATGCGATGAGGGCCGCCTCGGCGGACCGGCAATGAGCCATGAGCAGGCCGGTGGCCTCGGCGTTGGCCCGTAGCGCCCGGTCGTGGTCGTCCTCGGCTCCCTGCCAGGCGGCAAAGTGCACAAGATGGGTGAAGTCGGTCGGCAGGTCGCCGAAGTCGCCGGTGGCNAGGTCTGCCACGTGGGGGCGGACACCGATGCCCTCAGCCCGTTCCCGACTGCCGTCGGCCGAGTAGCGGGCCACCCCCCACACCTCGTTGTCGCGGGCCAGAAACCGGGCGACCGGGTGGCCGATCTGACCAGTCAGCCCGGTGACGAGGATCCTGCGATCGGACAGCACGGCACCGACGCTAGGACGGGTCCGGCAGGCGGGTGACACCCAGGGCGAANTCGCCGGCCGCCGCGTAGAAGAGCCACCGTTCCTCGCCATCGTCGAACACGAACGGGTCCCGGAGGCCATTCTGGGGTCGGAAGGCTGGCCCCCGGACGGTCGGCTCCACCGGCCGGTCGGCGCCCTCCCAGGGTTCCACCGGGCGGAGAACCTCGACTGGTTCAGTCGGTGTCCAGGTCATCCAGTCGCCCCGAAGATCGACCCAAGCCTCCAGGATCCGCTCCGGGGCGTCGCCGGCCCTCGTGAACCAGATCCGGAGGCGGTTTCCATCGACCAGCACGCCGCTGTGACGGATCTCGGGGTCGTCGAACAAGGTTGGCCCGTACTCGTAGCCCGTGGCCCCGTCGGCCGACCGGACCAGTTGGGACGGCATGGACAGCCCGTACCACCACCCGTCCCAGGTGAAGCCCCGGTGGTAGGAGGGTGAGATGGCCGGGCCGTCGGCCAACGGGGTGAACCGCCTCCCGTCGGAGGAGGTGGCCACCAGGGTGTGCTGGTCGTAGACCGGATAGATGCCCCACGACGGCAGATGGCCCGCGGCCTCCGGGGACGCATGGCCGTGGAAGGTCATCCGGAGGGTGCGGCCGGCATCGTCAACCTGTACGTCGGGCGACGCCACGTGGCGGTTGGGGTGGTCGACGGGAAGAGCTGGCGCCGCATCATCCATGTGGAGGACGTCGGTCGACACGAGGTGCCACGGGCCAGTGGGGTGCTCGGCAGCGGCCAGCCGGATTGACGCCCCGCGGTGGTGGGCGAAGTAGAGGAGGTAGGTGCCCGGAGGATCGGGGAGCCAGGTCGGGCAGCGCAGCACCGACGGCCCTTGCACGTTGAAGTCACCATGCTCGGTCGGCACGCCGTCCAGGCCTGTGGGAACAACCACCTGTCGTTCGGTCACCGCGCCTCCCAGGCAGTGGGTAGGGACGGTGGGGAAGTACCGTCGGCCCGACCGTACGGGAGGGGGCGTGACCATGCTGGATCGAGACGGGGTTGCCGCGCTGCACGACCTGACCGGTCGGGTGGCCGTGGTGACGGGTGGTAGCCGGGGCATCGGTCGGGCGGTGGCCGAGGCCTTCGCTGCCCAGGGCGCCTCGGTGGTGGTGGCCAGCCGCAAGGCCGAGGCCTGCGACGAGGCGGTAGCCGCCATACGGGCCGTCGGCGGCGAGGCGCTCGCCGTACCGACCCATGTGGGCAATCTGGATGACCTGCAGCGTCTGGCTGATTCGGCGGCCGGCGAGTANGGCGGCATCGACATACTGGTCAACAACGCCGCCAACCCGGTGGCCCAGCCCATTGGGGAGATTACGGCTGAGGCNTTCGCCAAGTCGTTTGAGGTGAACGTNCGGGGGCCGCTCTTCCTGTTCCAGGCCTGCCTGCCCCACCTACTGGCCTCCGACCACGCCTCGGTGGTGAACGTNATCTCGGCTGGGGCCTTNCTGAGNACCCCGGGAGTGTCGATGTACGGGGCCGGTAAGGCGGCCCTGCTGTCATTCACCCGGTCCATGGCNGCNGAGTACGCCGCCCGGGGGATCCGGATCAACGCCTTGGCCCCCGGAGCCACCGACACCACCATGGTTCGCAACACCGGACCGGAGGNGTTGGCCTCCATGGCCCGGGCCAGCCACCTGAAGCGNCTGGCAGACCCGGACGAGATGGTGGGGGCNGTTCTCTACATGGCGTCGGACGCCGGGAGNTTCATGACCGGCCAGTGCCTCACCGTCGACGGAGGGATGGTCCCCGCCCGNTGACCGACCGGTAGGGTGNNNGTCTGATCTGACGGTCCGTCAGATCCTTGTTCGCCNCTCCGCCGACCCACCGGGAGCAGACCATGGCCGGCCACCTCGCAGGAAAGAACATCGCCGTCACCGGCGCTGGGAACGGCATCGGCCGGGCCATCGCCCTGGCCTGTGCAGGCGAAGGGGCCAACGTGGTGGTGGCCGACTACGGCGTGTCCATAGAGGGCAGCGACCCGTCCAGCGAGGTAGCCGATGCTGTGGTGGCCGAGATTGCCGCCGCCGGTGGCACGGCGATCGCCGTGGCCGGAGACGTGTCCCAGATGGAGGTCGGCCAGCGCATCGTCGACACGGCGGTCGAGAACTGGGGGACCATCGACGGCGTAGCCTGCGTGGCCGGCATTGTTCGCGAGCGGATGCTGTTCAACATGAGCGAGGAGGAGTTCGACCACGTGGTCGCCGTCCACCTCAAGGGCCATTTCACCCTCTACAAGGCGGCCTCGGCGGTTATGCGTAAGCAGGAGACGGGTGGCAGCCTGGTCGGCTTCACCTCCGGGGCCTTCGTGGCCTCCACCGCCCAGGCCAACTACTCGGCGGCCAAGGGCGGGATTGTTTCCCTCACCCGGAGCGCGGCGTTCGCCCTGCGCCGGTACGGCGTGAACGCCAACTGCATCGCTCCGACCGCCATGACCCGTATGTCGGAGAACGTGCCGTTCGAGATCGAGGCCGGCGGCCCCGAGGCCATCGCCCCGTTGGCCGTATTCCTCATGTCGAACGCCGCCCGGGACATCACGCCCAGATCTACACGTGCACCGGGAAGCGGATCGCCGTCTGGAACCAGCCAGCTGAACTACGCCACATGTTGGCCACCGACGGCGAGATGTTCACCGTCGACGAGGTGGCCGAGAAGCTCCCAGCCGACATCGGCGTCGAGGAGATGCCGATGTTCGCCGACCTGGAACGTCGGATGAAGGAAATGGCCGAGAAGAAGGCGGACGAGGAGTCCGGCGCGGCGTCCTAGGCGTCGTCGGCGGCTGGCCTACCCTTCGACCATGGGCGCACCCCCTTACGTGGACGGCCACGGCCTGCTGGCCGGCAAGGTCGTCGTCGTCACCGCAGCGGCTGGGGCCGGCATCGGCTCGGCCGTGGCCACCCGGGCCGTCGAGGAGGGCGCCACGGTGGTCGTCTCCGATGTCCATGAGCGACGCCTAGCCGAAGCCGTCGACGCCCTAGAGGCCCTCGGCGGGAGCCGACCGTTGGCTTGCCTGTGCGACGTCCGGGACGAGGCCCAGGTCCAAAACCTGCTGGACGCCGCGGTGGCCGAGCACGGTCGCCTCGACGTGCTGGTCAACAACGCCGGCCTGGGGGGCGACACCCGCCTGGTCGACATGGACGACGAGGAGTGGGACCGGGTCCTAGACATCACCCTGACCGGCACCATGCGGTGCACCCGGGCCGCTCTGCGGATCATGGAGGCCCAGGGCCACGGCGTGATCGTGAACAATGCCTCGGTGGTCGGCTGGAGGGCCCAGGCCGGACAGACCCACTACGCGGCGGCCAAGGCCGGCGTGATGGCCCTAACCCGGTGCTCGGCCGTGGAGGCCGCAGGCTCGGGCATCCGGATCAACTGCGTGTCGCCCAGCCTGGCCATGCACCCCTTCCTGGCCCGGACCAGCAGCGAGGAACTTCTGGCGTCGCTGGTCGACGGCGAGGCGTTCGGCCGGGCCGCCGAACCGTGGGAGGTGGCCAACGTGGTGGTGTTCCTGGCTAGNGACTACTCGTCGTACATGACCGGCGAGGTGGTGTCGGTCTCCAGCCAGCACCCCTGATCTGGTTTATTGAGCTCAGACGAGCCGCCAGTCGGACTTCCAGTCCGAGTCGTCGTCGGCCAGCGTCTCGGCCCGCCCCGACCGCGACAGGGCCAGCAGGTGGGCGTACACCGAGGCACCGGCCGCCANGTGCAGNTTCTCGTCCACGTCGGCGTACATCTCGGCCACCAACGAGGTGATGTCCCGGGGGCCGTCGGCCAGAGCGTCGACGATCTGGCGNTCNCGCATCTCCCGGTGCTCCACGAGGGCCGCCACGTAGGGCACCGGATCAGTGATGGCCGGGCCGTGGGTTGGGCGATAGGTCGTCTCGCTCCGGTGCAGGAGCCGACGCAGATTGGTCAGGTAGTCGTTCAGGTCGCCGTCGGGGGCNGGAATCACCGAAGTCGACCAGCCCATCACGTGGTCGCCGGTGAACAGCGTGGCCTCCTCCCGGAGGGCGAAGCACAGGTGGTTGGAGATATGCCCGGGGGTGTGCAAGGCCTCGAAGGTGAAACCATCGCCGNCGATCACGTCGCCGTCGANGGTCGCCACGTCAGGCACGAAGTCAAGGTCTCCGGAGCCCTCGCCGTCCTCTGACTCCGGNTCCTGGTCGGCCTCCAGGGCCCGGCGGACCCGTTCCTCGTGGGCCCGAACGGCCTCCTCCGGGTGGGGTCCGAACCCGTAGGCGGGGGCGCCNGTGGCCTCCCGCACGGCGGCCGTCGCCGGNGAGTGNTCGGGGTGGGTGTGAGTGACCAGCAGGTGGCTTACCCGCTGGCCTTCCNCGGCCCGCAGCACGGCGGCCACGTGGTCGTCGTCGTCGGGCCCCGGATCGATAATTGCCACCTCGCCGCCCGACGGCGGGCCCACGAGAAACGTGCCCGCCCTCGCCGTCCTCTGACTCCGGTTCCTGGTCGGCCTCCAGGGCCCGGCGGACCCGTTCCTCGTGGGCCCGAACGGCCTCCTCCGGGTGGGGTCCGAACCCGTAGGCGGGGGCGCCGGTGGCCTCCCGCACGGCGGCCGTCGCCGGCGAGTGGTCGGGGTGGGTGTGAGTGACCAGCAGGTGGCTTACCCGCTGGCCTTCCGCGGCCCGCAGCACGGCGGCCACGTGGTCGTCGTCGTCGGGCCCCGGATCGATGATCGCCACCTCGCCGCCCGACGGCGGGCCCACGAGAAACGTGCCCGTGCCGTGGTAGGTGAACGGCGACGGGTTCCGGGCTACGACCCGTCGAACCAGGGGCGAGACCTGCTCGACCTCCCCGTAGGGAGGAGGGTCCTCGGTGCGGTAGGTGGGGGCCACGACCCGATCCTGCCCGATGGGTGGGCCTACAGGGCGACACCGGCCCGGCCACCCAGCGTCAGGTGGCGCACTCCGACTCGCCGATCTCGGCCACGTAGGGGCCAGTCTCGTCGTAGTCCACGTAGAACTCGGGCGCCTCGTCCGGGGTGGGGAATTCGTCCAGGTCCTTGAGGTCGACAGCCACCTCCTTGGCACCACCAGACCGTTCCAGCCAGTCCACGAAGCGTTCGCCGGCCNGTCGCTCGCCGGCGAACCGGCGCACGACCCGAACCGTGGCCTCGGCGGCGTTCTTAGCCGGCAGGCGCAGCGCCTTCTGGCCAAAGTGGATCTGCTCCTGGCCGACGTAGCCGCCCAACAGCATCTGGTAACCGGGGGCGGGCTGGCCGTGGGCCCGGCGCTCGGCTCCGAAGAAGCCGATGTCGGCTGCGTGGTGCTGTCCGCAGCTATTGGTGCAGCCCGAGATGTTCATCCTGACCCCGCCCACCTCGGCCAGGCCGGCCTCGTCGAGGGCGGTGCCGATGGCGCTGGCTAGGCCCCGGCTCTGGGTAACGGCCAGGTTGCATGTATCGGCACCCGGGCAAGCCACGACGTCCCGGGACAACTCGGCGCCCGGTCGGGCCATGTCGGCGGCCACCAGTCGCTCGTAGAGCACCGGGAGCTGGTCCTCGGTGAGGTCCCGCAGCACCAGGTTCTGTCGGTTGGTAACCCGGACGTCCACGTCTAGATCCCGGACCATGGCCGCCACGGCCCGGAACTGATTCGAGGTGACATCGCCCAACTCGCACCAGGCGTAAGCCGAGACGGTGCCGTTGGCGGCCCCCCGAACCACGTTGGCCTCCATCCAGCGGTCGTAGTCGTCCTTGGCGCCCAGGGTCACCGGAGTCCCCTGGCCCATAGCCGTCGGGGTGACGCCGTCGGCTACGCCGGCCGGATCGTCGCCCCATTCGGAGACCACGGGCGGAACTCCGCCCGGCCAGGTGGCCGAGGCGGGCAGCAGCTTGCGAGTGGCGACCACCCGGCGCCGAACCTCGTCGATACCCAGCTGGTCAACGACCCACTTGAGGCGGGCCCGCAGCTTGTTGTCCCGGTTGCCGGTCTGATCGAACACCCGGAGCACCGACTCAATTGTGGCAAGCAGGTCCTCGCGGGCGGTGAAGTCCTCCAGAGCGAGGGCCGGGAACGGGGTGGTGCCCAGGCCGCCGGCGATGTACACCCGGAAGCCCCGTTCCACGCTGCCGTCGTCAAACGTGCGGGTGGCGGCTACCACCCCGACGTCGTTGAACATGGCCTGGCCGCAGTCGGTGTCGCAGCCCGAGAAGTTGATCTTGAACTTCCGGGGCAGGCGCTGGGCCAGCGGGTTACGGACGAAGTGCCGGTAGGCCGCCTCGGCCCACGGCGTGACGTCCAGAATCTCGAGAGGGCAGGCACCGGCCAGGTGGCAGCCCTGCACGTTGCGCACCGTGTCGCCGCAGGCCTCCCGGGTGGTCAGGCCGACCTCGGCCAGCTTGCGCATCACGGTGGGGATCTCAGCCAGCTCCACGAAATGGAACTGGATGTTCTGGCGGGTGGTGATGTGGCCCCAGCCGCGACTGTGCTCGTCGACCACGTCGGCCAGCAGGTCCAGTTGGCCGGCGGTCATGGCGCCGTACGGGACCTTGACCCGGACCATCTGGTTGGTGCCACCCTGCGCTGGCCGTAGATGCCGTTGTTTAGCCGGAAGACGCGGAACACGTCCTCGGGGATGCGTCCGGCCTGGTAGTCGGCGAGCATCTCCTCGAACTTGGTGATGTCGGCCGCCATCTCGGGATCGATGGGGGAGACCTCGGTGGGGTCGGTGAGCTGGGTCATGGTTGGCTCTCCAGGATCAGTCAGGTCAGCGGGCCGGGGGTTCGGCGAGAGCAAGGTCGGCGACCAGGTGGTCCAGCCGGGCCTCGTCGGTTACGTCGAGCGCAGCCACCGACCCGACTACCAGAACAGCGGGTGCGTCGACCGGTCGGCCGTCCAGGTCGGACAAGGTGGTGCGAAGGGTGTGCTGGGCCTGGGTGGTGGCCGACTGGATGGCGGCCACCGGGGTGTCGGGGTCCATGCCGGCGGCCAGTAGCCGTTCGGCGATGGCCCCGGCACGCGAGGCCCCCATCAGGACGACCAGTGTGGTGCCCAGCTGGGCTAGGGCGTCCCAGTCCAAATGCCGGGCNGCCGCGGGGTCCTCATGGCCNGTNACCACGGTGAATCCGCTGGCGTGGCCNCGCATGGTGACTGGGATGCCGGCAGCGGCCGGACCGGCGATCGCCGAAGTAATGCCGGGGACGACGGCCACATCTACGCCGGCNTGTCGTAGGGCCCCGGCCTCCTCGCCGCCCCGTCCGAACACGAATGGGTCGCCGCCCTTGAGGCGAACCACGGTGTCGACCCGGCGTGACGCCTCGACCAGCACCTCGTGGATACGGGCCTGGGCGTCGGCCGGGCCGCCGGGACGCTTGCCCACGTCGATGACCTCGGCCCACGGGGCAATCAGGTCCAGGATCCGGGGATCCACCAGGCGGTCGTGGACGACCACGTCGGCGGCTTCCAGCAAGNGCAGGGCCCGGACGGTCAGNAGTTCCGGATCACCGGGGCCGGCGCCCACNAGGTGGACGGTCATCGTGGCGNTCCGTCGACCAGTGGGCCGTCGAGACCCAANGCGGTGCGNAGGCGTGCCCGAGCACCGTCNCGGTCGCCGGCCCGCACGAGGTCCAGCAGGTCGTCGTCCAGGGCGTCGGCCCAGGCGGGCGACTCGCTGGTNCCGGTGGACTCCCGGAGTTCGGCCCGGACCTCGGTAGCCAGNGCCAGCACGGTCCCGTGCTCCGGTCCGATGGCGCCGTCGATGGTGCGGCGGAGCCAGGCNGCTACGGCCGGGCTTCGGCCATTGGTCGACACGGCCACCTGCAGGTCGTCGCGCCTGCTCACAGCGGGCAGGGTGAACGAGCANTGGGCGGGGTCGTCGGCGCTGTTCAGCCACACGTCGGCCGCCTCGGCGTCCCAGTAGACCTGCTGGTCCACGGCCTTGTGGCCGGTGGCCGTCACGGCTAGGCGGTAGGAGGCGACCTCGCCGCGACGGTAGGGGCGCTGGTGCCACCGGACCCGGTGGTCGTCGGCGATCTCGTCGACCGCTTCGGGAGCGACCACTGTGACCTGGGCGCCGGAGGCCAGCAGGCCGGCGACCTTGTGGGCCGCCACGGAGCCCCCACCCACCACCAGGGCGCGGCGGCCCCGGAGATCGAGGTTCACGGGGTACGGGGTGGCGTTCATGGAGGGAGGTGTTCGGCGAAACCTGAGGGATCTAGTCGGGATTAGGGTCAAACCTATCGGCGGTAGTCGGCCTATTCAACCAAAAGATGATCGGAATAGTCGGGATTTGTGGATCCGGGGCCGGTGACCGGCCACGGGCCAGACTCCCCGCATGCGTCGCTCCATCGATGACTACCCCTTCGAGGCCTCCGACTACCCGCCGGACTACGAGGAGGACGAGCTCACTCCCATCTCGTGGGCGGTGGGGATCAGCGACGACTACGCCGACGCCCGGCCCCGGGTTCTGCTGACCGTAGAGGAGGTGGGCCGGGCAGGACAGGGCCTGGTGGGCCACCTCTCGCCCGACATCGCCCGGCGGCTCCGGGAGGCGCTGCGCGACGCCCTGGCTGAGATGGGAGAGGACACCGGCCGCTGAACGGCCGGGGCCGGGGGCCTAGTCGGCGGCCGTCCGCCGGATCTTGTCGGCGACGTACTCCACGAAGAACCCCTCGTACCGGGCCTGCACTTCGGGCAGCCTCCAGTCCTCCCCGGTCACCGTGCCCCGACAGGCCAACGTGCCGCACGCACAGTCCAGGCGGTAGTCGTCGGTACGGTCCATGGCGTAGTCGTGGCACAACTCCTCGTCGACCCCGATGTCGCGTATGGCCACGTAGAGGACCTGGCCCCGGAACCCCACGTTGGCGTCGCACGAGTGGTTGATCCGGATCGACGTCTCGTCGACCTCGTGGGCTGTCCGGGGCGAGAGATACAGGTCGTCGTGAATCTGGAGACTCTGGTCGCCGATCTCGGCGGTAAGCCGGACCACCTCATCGCGGTGAACGATGTGCCCGGCCTTGACGGCCACGATCTCCCCGGCGGCGACGGGCTCCCGGGCGAAGACCCCGAGGCCGGCCACCGAGCCGTCGCGGACCTCGACCTTCGGCGACCGCCAGCTCCGGATGGTGGGCACGGGGCCGGGGCCGCCTTAGTCGCCGGCGGGACCCGGGCCAGCGCTTCCGGCGTCCAGGTAGGCGGGGCCCTCGCCGCCACCGTGGACCTCCACGCTGGTCCCGGTGACCCACCGGGCCAAGGGGGAGGCCAGAACCAGGCACATGTCGGCTACGTCTGACGGGTTGCCGAGCCTCTTGGCGGCCAGGTTGGCTGCGATGGCGCGGCGGCGCTCCTCGTCGCCGTAGAAGGTTCCCGCCTCCTCGGTCATGATCATCCCCACGGTGACCGCTACCACCCGGATGGCCGGGCCCCACTCGTGGGCCAGGGTCCGGGTCATGTTCTCGAGGCCGGCCTTGGCGGCGCCGTAGGCCACGCCCTGGGGATTAGGCCGACTGCCGCTCACCGAGGAGATGTTGAGGATCACCCCGCCCCCGTCCTGGGCGGACATCACGGGGTAGACAGCCTGGGAGGCCGTCATCGGGGCGGTCAGGTTGAGGGCCAGGATCTTCTCATTGAAACGGGGCGACACGGTGGCCGAGTCGGCCGGTGGCGCCCCCCCAGCGTTGTTGACCAGGACGTCGACTCGTCCGGTTTGCTCCACCGCGGCGGCCACCACCCCTGCCACCAGGTCGGGGTCCCGGACGTCGGCCTCGACGAAGACCGCCGTTCGCGACCCGTCGGTCGATTCCACCGGCTCGTCGGGAGCCGACCGGGCGCAGGAGACGACGTCGGCCCCGGCGTCCAG
>JGI24819J35694_1000155_pt1 | contig 14623 bp, 11 predicted proteins | sample METZYME_3_800m_FD_35694 | JGI IMG/M metagenome (IMG submission 35694) | reverse complement strand
AGCGAACGGTGAAGTATTTGATCGGTAACTGAGCGATAATCCGTGCTTTTAACTAAGACAATTTCTGAATTAATGATTAATGTCCCGCAGATAGAGCGAATTCGACCGGAATTTCGAATTTATTCAGTCCGGGTACTGTCAATGTACGTTCTGCTGCTCGTTGCATTGCTGGCGCCCGCTGTGAGTGTTGCAGTTGAACCCGAGCTTGTGGCGGTTGAATACACTGTGCTATCCGGCGGGCAGCTGCAAGTCAATGTTGATACTCAAGGCGACATTCCTGCACCAAAGATATTTCGCACCAGTCAACCTGATCGAATTATCTTTGATTATTTTGGCGTCAAAAGCAGCGTTACCCCCCGTATTATGGAAGTAAAACGGGGTGCCGTAGACAGTGTGGTTGTGATCGGGACCGAGGAGCGGGCCCGGATCATTGTCAATCTGGTCGCATCTGTACCGTTCGAAAGTCAGCAATCAGACAGTGAAATCATTCTGCTGATAGGTCAGGTTGTGACCGGCCAACGGACGGAGCCTGAAAAATCCGGTTTAGGACTGCAAGATAGCGTGGCGACAGTGTCTGATCCCCACCACGTCACAACTGTCGATTTTCGTCGTGGTCCAAACGGCTCTGGCCGGGTAATAATCGGACTGGACCGTGAGAATGTACGGGTCATGGTTCGTGAAGAGCAGGGCGAGATCGTGCTCGATTTTGCTGATACGGTATTGGGTGATGGTCTGGAGCGTCGACTGGATGTGTTCGATTTTGCGACACCGGTACAGTTTGTCGACACGTTTTCTTTAGACGAGCGGACTCGTGTCGTCTTGTCTGCACTGGGTGTATACGATTACGTCGGGTTTCAGTCCGGTAAGACNTTCTCGGTGGAGGTTACCCCTCGTGCTGATGATGCTGAGACTAAAGCCGCCGANGACAACTATATCGGCTCACCCATCAGTTTTGATTTTCAGAACATCTCCGTGCGCGGCGCGTTGCAGATTATNGCGGAAGAGACCGGTATTAATTTTGTAATCAGTGACTCCGTCACAGGAGACCTAGCCCTAAGACTGAAAGACGTCCCCTGGGACCAGGCCCTGGAGACGATCATGCAGATCAAAGGATTGGCGAAGCGAGAGAAAAACAACGTGATCTGGATTGCGCCAGCTGAGGAAATCACTGCGAAGGAAAGACATTTACTTGAATCGTCACTGCAGATGACAGAGTTGGAACCACTGATCTCCGAGCTGATTCAGATTAATTATGCTCGTGCNGANGACATTGCCGAACTGCTTAAATCTGTACGGGCGGTCGGTTCAAATGTCCAGACCAATAGCCTGNTGTCNGATCGCGGAAGTGTCACGGTTGATGCNCGGACNAACACCCTGTTGATTCAGGACATGGCTGGCAAGGTTCTAGAGGTGAGAAAACTGATATCCGAGCTGGATCGACCGGTGAAACAGGTGTTGATCGAAACTCGTATCGTCATAGCTAACGAGGATTTCAGTAGAAATATTGGTGCAAAGCTAGGGTTAACGGGCATCAGCGACACCGATAGTGTTGGCTCAATTATAGGATCGGGCTCTCTGTCAAACACCGCTACCGTGAGAACGGACGGCATCAGCGCTTCAGGCGATGGTTCTCTCAGTGTCAACTTGCCGGCTACCGGTATCAGTGGCGCGTCACCTGGTTCATATGCACTGACGCTTGCCAAGGCAGGTGCAGGTTGGGCAGCATTGATTGACCTTGAGATTTCAGCTTTAGAAGCAGAAGGCAACGGGAAAATTGTGGCCAACCCTCGATTACTGACTGCCGATCAGCAGGAAGCACATATCGAACAGGGTCAGGAACGGATTTTTACCACGACTACAGAAGGCGGCGAAGGCAGTGTTGTGACTAAAAAGGCTGTACTGAGCTTAACGGTGACCCCTCAGATTACTCCAGACGACCGTTTAATTCTGGATGTTTTTGTTTCTAAGGACTCATTTGTGTCGCCAACGGAAGAGAACATTAACACCCTGCAGGTGAAAACACAGGTACTGCTCGATAATGGGGAAACCGTTGTCATAGGCGGTATTTATGAACAACAGACATCGGAATCAATTAGCAAGGTTCCGCTGCTGGGGGATTTGCCTGTAGTCGGCAATCTTTTCAAGAAGAAAGGAATCCTCGATAGTCGCAAGGAGTTGTTGATTTTTCTGACACCGAGAATCATTAATCCTGCGTTGACAGGCGGCTGACAACCGGTGTACTTGATAACCCTCTATTGCGGTGGACAAGCCAGATTTGCCGTGTACTAAAGCCTATGACAAATGCAAAAAACATCTATCTCGTTGGGCCTATGGGTGTGGGTAAAACCACAATCGGTAAGGCATTGGCAAAAAATCTAACCCTGGATTTTGTTGACTCTGATTTCGAAATTGAACAGAGAACTGGTGTGACCATTTCGACGATATTTGATATAGAAGGCGAGGATGGGTTTCGGAATCGTGAAATCCGCATGGTCACGGAACTTGCCGAGCGCAAGGGGATTGTTCTGGCAACTGGTGGAGGCCGTGCTGAGTGAAGACGTACGAAAAGCACTTCGCCATAATGGGCTTGTGGTCTATCTCCATGCTTCTATCGATATGCAGATGGATCGCACTAGAAACAGCAAGAATCGGCCACTGCTCAATACTGGTGCAAATCGGCGTGAGGTCCTCGAGCAACTGATGCAGGAACGGGAGCCACTGTATCGGCAGGAGGCAGATGTTATCTATGAAACCGATGGCCGTTCGCCCCAGACCGCAGCCAGGGAAATTGCTGGGGAGGTCCGAAAACTTTGGCAATTCTGAATGTAGAACTCGGCGAACGAAGCTATCCAATCGTCGTCGATTCAGGGTTGCTATCTCGTAGGGACTTTTTCAGCAGTATGTGAACGCCAATGAAGTCATGGTCGTAACTGACGAGACGGTTGCGCCTTTGTACCTTGATAATCTTCTTAACACGTTGTCTGGATTTAACGTGACGTGTCATGTGTTGCCCGATGGGGAAGAACACAAATCGCTTGCGACTCTGGCAGAGCTTTTGGATACGATGGTAGCCGCACCTTGCAGTCGCGAAACAACACTGATTGCATTGGGCGGTGGAGTGGTCGGGGATATCGCAGGATTTGCAGCATCCTGTTACCAGCGAGGTATCAACTATCTCCAAGTCCCGACCACATTGCTCGCGCAGGTTGACTCGGCAGTCGGCGGAAAAACCGCTGTTAACCATGTGCGCGGCAAGAACCTGATTGGAGCGTTCTATCAACCAAGGTGTGTAATCGCTGATACCGATACACTTTCTACGCTTGACTCAAGACAGTTATCTGCTGGCATAGCCGAGGTGGTGAAATACGGATGTATTCGAGATGCAGAATTGTTTACCTGGCTCGAGCAGAACATTGATAAATTGTGTCAGTGCGATCGCGATACTGTTTCTCACACCATTATTGAGTGTTGCCGCAATAAGGCCGAACTGGTTGCGACGGATGAAGTCGAGCAAGGTGATCGGGCTTTGCTAAATCTGGGGCACACCTTTGCACATGCTATTGAAACTGTAACTGGCTACGGTACATGGCTGCACGGCGAGGCAGTCTCTGCGGGGATATCCCTGGCGGCCGACATGTCTTGTCGACTCGGGTGGCTGGAAGAGAAGGACGTCGAGCGTATTCGGGTGTTGTTGCGACGTGCCAACCTGCCTGTGTGTGCTCCGGCAGAGATGACAGTAGCAGATTTCATGCGCAATATGGCCCGAGACAAAAAAGTCGTTGCCGGTCGAATTCGACTGGTTCTGCTTAAAGCCATTGGCGAGGCCAAGCTCGTATCCGATTATCCTGATGATGTCCTCAAGACTGTCCTGGAAAGTGCCGCGACCGGATAAACAAAGTGGTTGTTGAGACAAAAATATTTCAGCAACTCACTGCTAACAACTAAAAACCAGATAGAAGGTGTGTGAGAAAAGCACCGGTCTGTGTGTTTGATGGATCGTGTCGTACGCTGACTTTTGCAGTGTATCCTTCTCGTATTTGAACCCGTTAGAACCTATAGCTATACTTAATTGTGTGATCGTGTGATCACTGCATAAATTCTGTTCCCCTTCCTGTCCGCCGAAGTCTGGCGACACTGACTCAGCAAAGACATCGGATTCGGAGGCCTTCGACCCTCAGGACCCGGGGGAGCAAATGACGCCAAAGAATACTGTAAATGGATAACCGCTTCAGACAACCCAGACGACCTGTCGGACTTTATCGGCCCGAATTTGAACACGACAGTTGTGGCGTCGGTTTTGTGGCGCATATAAAGGGCCAGTACAGTCATTCGATCATAGATGATGCCTATACCGTTTTGCGAAGCATGGATCACCGCGGTGCGTGCGGCGCCGACGAGAACAGCGGAGATGGTGCAGGNATATTAACCGCGCTACCACACCAGTTTCTCCAACGGGTTGTTGAGGAGGAAATTGGGGCNCGCCTGCCTGAAACGGGGAGTTACGGTGCCGGTACCATATTTCTACCGCAGGTGACCGAAGAAAGGGAGANATGCAAACAGACCGTCGAATCAATTGTTACNGATCAGGGNCAAACAGTCATCGGCTGGCGTGCTGTACCGACATGTGCTGATGAGGCCGGAATCGGTCGCACGGCGCGACTGGGTGAACCCTATATAGAACAATTATTTATTGGCGCAAAGTCNGTTGTTGATCGCACTGCGTTTGAACGAAAGCTTTATCTTATTCAAAAGCAGGCCAGTCATCGTTTGCGCAGTGACCCGGCCATGGNGCAGGCGAACATGTTCTACATCTGTTCATTGTCGACCCGGGTGATGATNTATAAAGGGATGCTNCGCACGTTGCAGNTGATGGACTATTTNCCAGATCTGAGNGCCCCGGACTATACCAGCCACTTGGCGATGGTCCACTCACGTTTTTCGACCAATACATTTCCAAGCTGGGATCGCGCCCANCCGGGGCGATTCATGGCCCACAACGGTGAGATCAACACGCTTCGCGGCAACATCAACTGGATGCGGGCACGTGAAGGTGTGATGCACAGCACGCTGTATGGATCTGACCTCCAGTCAGTGTTCCCGGTGGTAGAGCCAGACTGTTCTGATTCGGGAAATTTTGACAATGTGCTGGAATTCTTGCTGATGACGGGTCGGACTTTACAGGGTGCCATCATGATGATGGTGCCGGAGGCGTGGCAAAAGCACGAGACGATGCCACGGGACAAGCGCGCGTTCTATGAGTTCAATTCAGCTCTGATGGAGCCCTGGGATGGGCCAGCATCCATTGCCTTTACTGACGGCCGTTATATCGGTGCCTTGCTTGATCGTAACGGGCTTCGACCGAGTCGTTACTACGTAACCCATGATGACAGGGTCATTATGGCCAGTGAGGTCGGTGTGTTGCCCGTGGCGGCAGAGAACATCAAAGAAAAAGGGCGGCTTCAACCCGGACGAATGTTCCTGATCGATTTCGAGCAGGGACGACTGGTGCCTGACGAGGAATTGAAATCAGAGTTTTCTCAGAAGCGGCCGTATCAGCAATGGTTAGAGGCTGGAAGAATTCAGCTGTCTGATCTTGTGCCCGGGGCTGGATGTACCTGGGCTGTGCTCGGACACGCTGTTGCCGCGGATGAAAGCATTTGGGTATACCGCAGAAACCCTGCATTTCATGCTGATTCCCTTGATTACGGAAGGCCGGGATCCTGTCGGGTCGATGGGAAACGATTCTGCACTGGCCTGTCTGAGTGATCAGCCACGCATGCTGTACGATTATTTCAAACAGCTTTTTGCGCAGGTTACAAACCCCGCGATCGACTCTATACGCGAAGAGATTGTCATGTCCTTGGCATGCTACGTTGGGCCCGAACATAACCTGCTCGAGATCTCAGATCAGCACTGCAGTCGTCTTCTAATTGAACACCCGATACTGACCAACGCCGAGTTGTCGAAGCTAAAAAGAATTTCTCATCGCGATTGGAAGTCCCGGGAAATCGATATCACCTTTTCAGAATCGACGGGAGAAGAAGGCCTGTTGGCAGAACTCAAGAGGATCTGTGGCGAGGCTGAGGATGCAGTCGATCAAGGCTTTCAACTGTTGATACTCTCGGATCGCAATGTCGGACCGGACCGTGTTGCGCCGAGCATGTTGCTAGCAAGCAGTACGGTACATCAGCATCTGGTACGCACAGCAAAGCGCACCCGGGTCGGCTTGATTATTGAATCCGGGGAACCCCGGGAAGTACACCATCATTGCCTCCTCATTGGTTATGGTGCAGATGCGATTAACCCATACCTAGCTTACGAGGCACTGTGGCAGGTCAGCCATGATGGCGGTATTGGTGCCGCCCAGTTCACTGATGATGAGGTGGTCAAGAGTTACCGCAAAGGTGTTGCAAAAGGGTTGTTCAAGGTAATGGGCAAGATGGGCATTTCTACACTTCAGTCGTACAAAGGTGCGCAAATATTCGAAGCAGTCGGGCTCGCGACAGACGTTGTAAATTATGCATTCACAGATACTGCGAGTCGTGTGGAGGGGATTGGGTTTGACGTTCTGGCACAGGAACTATTTCGCCGTCACGAGCTTGCCTATGCTGCAAATATAGATTTCCAATCCTCGGTACTGCCTAATCCTGGTGAATTTCACTGGCGGGCCGGAGGCGGCAAACACGGCTGGGATCCGCAGACAATTGCCGATATCCAGCAGGCTGCGCGTGACAATGACAGAACGGCTTACGATCGATTTTCCCAGCAAGTCAATAATGAAGCCCGGGGCCGTTACACGCTTCGGGGCCTGATGGAACTCAAATCCTCGCCAGGCCGGTGGAGATTTCGGAAGTCGAGCCAGCCGCTGATATTTTGCGTCGGTTCTGTACCGGTGCGATGAGTCTTGGTTCCATCTCCAGCGAAGCACACGAGACACTGGCTATTGCGATGAACCGGGTAGGAGGAAAGAGTAATACCGGTGAAGGGGGGGAGTCTCCCGAGCGCTTCAAAACTCAGTCCAACGGTGATTCAAAACGTTCGGCGATAAAACAAGTAGCTTCAGGTCGGTTTGGGGTAACGGCGTGGTATCTCACCAATGCAGATGAACTGCAGATTAAGATTTCGCAAGGGGCCAAGCCAGGAGAAGGGGGAGAACTGCCAGGTAACAAGGTCGATGAACAAATCGCCCGGATAAGGTATTCAACACCCGGTGTCGGTTTGATCAGTCCGCCACCGCATCACGATATTTATTCTATCGAGGATCTGGCACAGTTGATCTACGACCTGAAAAATGCCAATCCGTCGGCAAGGGTCAGTGTCAAGCTGGTGTCTGAAGTCGGCGTGGGAACGGTTGCAGCGGGAGTTGCCAAGGCACACGCGGATCATATTCTGATCGCAGGTGACGCCGGGGGTACAGGTGCCTCACCACTGACCAGCATTAAGCACGCCGGATTGCCCTGGGAACTGGGGATTGCGGAGACCCACCAGACCCTGGTGATGAACGATCTTCGCAGCCGTGTCGTACTGCAGACAGATGGCGGTATGAAAACTGGCCGTGACGTGGTGATTGGCGCATTGCTCGGTGCCGAGGAAATCGGATTTTCAACAGCGCCACTGATCACGCTCGGTTGTATCATGATGCGAAAGTGCCATCTGAATACCTGTCCGGTAGGGATCGCAACGCAGGACCCGGTATTGCGTCAAAATTTTGAAGGCCTACCCGAACATGTCGTGAATTACCTTTTTATGGTGGCAGAAGAAGCACGGGGTTACATGGCACAACTGGGGATTCGAACCTTTAACGAACTGATCGGACGGGTCGACCTGCTCGACACCAATGAAGCAGTCGACCACTGGAAAGCCGACGGTATTGATCTTTCACCGGTATTGATGCCGGCACTCAAGCCCAGTGCTGACACGGGTGTATTCTGCCAAATCGAACAGGATCATGGTTTGGATGCTAGCCTTGATAAAGTACAACTACTTCCTATGTGCAAAAAAGCTTTGCAGACCGGAGACGCTGTACAGATCGAACTTCCAGTGGCCAATACCAATCGTACCGTCGGTACGACTCTCAGTCATGAAGTGGTGAAGAAGTGGGGTGAGCAGGGTCTACCCGATGACACCGTTGTGATCCGACTGGCTGGCTCGGCTGGACAGAGTCTCGGTGCGTGGCTCGCAAACGGTGTCACAATTGATCTCAAGGGTGATGCGAATGATTATGTCGGCAAGGGTCTTTCGGGCGGTCGGATCGTCGTGTCTCCGCCGGCTGGCACTGGGTTTTCTGCCGAGGACAATATTATTGTNGGGAATGTCTGTCTGTACGGTGCGACGAGTGGAAAGGCATTCTTCAGAGGCAAAGCCGCCGAGCGTTTCTGTATCCGCAACAGTGGCGCGATGGCTGTTGTGGAAGGTGTCGGCGATCATGGATGCGAATACATGACTGGTGGTCGCGTCGCTGTTCTGGGTTCGGTCGGCAGAAATTTCGCAGCAGGTATGTCCGGTGGTATAGCTTATGTATGGGCACCCGATCGCGGTAGTTTAAAGGCCAACTGTAATCTCGACATGGTAGGTTTGGAGAACCTTTCAGATTTCGATCTCGACGAACTGGAGGAAATGATTCAATTACATCATCGTTATACCGGATCGGATGTTGCGGCCAGGCTGCTCTGTCAGGGTCGAGAGCCAATGAAGCAGCAGTTCGTCAAAGTGATGCCGAGCGACTACAAGAGAATTCTTGAACAGGCACAAAGTGTGTCGCCGGGTATTTCTGCTCGTAGCGCCCAGTCAGCCCCCAGGCCTAGACTGACCTAGGTCAATCTCTGACTCAGGTCATTCGTTAGGTCCACAAATTCTGGTGTCTTGAAATGGGAAAACCGACAGCATTCAAGGAAATTGTCCGGGAAGTGGTGCCGTACCGACCGCCTGCAGAACGTCTGCACGATTTTGAAGAGATCCTTACCCCTGGCGAAGATGAGCATCTGCAGTCGCAGGGATCAAGGTGTATGGATTGCGGTGTGCCGTTTTGCCAGTCTGCTGACGGCTGCCCGATCGACAATTTGATACCGGAGTGGAACGACCAGGTTTATCAGGGCAACTGGCGTGCTGCGCTGGACCGCCTCCACCAGACCAATAACTTCCCTGAATTCACCGGTAGGGTGTGTCCCGCACCATGTGAAGGCGCGTGTGTGCTTGGAATTATCGAGCCAGCAGTCACAATCAAGAATATCGAAAATGCGATTGTTGATCGTGGATTTGAAGAGGGCTGGATCGTACCGAAGCCGCCGTCGACAAGAACCGGTAAAACTGTCGGTATCGTGGGCTCAGGTCCGGCTGGTCTTGCCGCGGCTGATCAACTGAACAAGGCTGGACACACTGTAACGGTTTACGAACGTGCTGACCGTATTGGTGGTCTGCTGATGTATGGCATTCCCAATATGAAACTGTCCAAATCAGTGGTCGATCGACGTGTAGACCTACTACAAGCAGAAGGTATTGAGTTTTTGACTGGGATTAATGTGGGTCAGCCCGAAGATTATTCAGCCGGTCACATAGTATCGATTATGACCGAGGGTGGCATCGGTATGTCACAGCTGGACAGTCGGGAACTGGTCAGTCGGCATGATGCCGTGTTGCTCGCGACCGGGGCGACCGTACCTCGCGATCTTCAGATACCAGGACGTGAGTTATCAGGCATCCATTTCGCGATGGATTATCTGACACGAAGTACCCGTAGTCTGCTCAACTATGGACATCACCGGGCCACGGAATTATCAGCCAAGGACCAGCGAGTGATCGTAGTTGGGGGGGGTGATACCGGCGCAGACTGCATCGGTACCGCGCTTCGACACGGCTGTCGGAGTATGATCAATTTCGAACTGCTGTCTAAACCGACCGATGAACGGACTGCGGGGAATCCCTGGCCCCAGTGGCCTCTGATTTATCGTACAGAATACGCCCACGAAGAATCGGCGAATCGGTTTGGCGAGGATCCCAGGCGTTTTGCGTTGCTTTCAACAGAATTTATCGACAATGGGAAGGGCCATGTTTCAGGCATCAAGACCATCCAGGTGGACTGGTCTCAGCCATCTGACAACGCACCTTTCAGTTTGGTTCCGGGTTCGGACGCGATCTGGGACTGTGATCTGGTCTTGCTGTCTCTCGGCTTTCTTGGTCCTGAACATGGAATTTCTGATCCGTTAGCGCAGTCAACTAATATTGATGATGCGAAGTGGCTAACCTATACCGACCGCAGTACCTATCGGGCTGAGCACGGCAGTTATGCAACGGGTATGCCTGGTGTGTATGCAGCAGGCGACTGTCGTCGGGGTCAGTCTTTGGTGGTCTGGGCAATCAATGAGGGGCGTGGGGCAGCGCGGGCAATGGATTTCTTTCTAATGGGTCACAGTTCCCTGTCGTTGCCAGATTAGATCTATGAGCCTGCAACCCATAATTCCGGCCAATGATCGACTGATCGTGGCGCTCGATGTGCCCACGGTATCTGCTGCGAAAGAATTGGTAACTGTTCTGGATGACAGCGTCGTTTTCTACAAGGTCGGTCTGGAGCTCTTTATGAGTGGCGATGCGTTTGAACTCGTTAACTGGTTGAGGGAGCACGATAAGAAGGTGTTCGTCGATCTGAAATTCTTCGACGTACCGGCTACAGTCGGCCGTGCCGTCAGCCAACTGAATGGATTGGGGATCACATTTGCCACGATTCATGGAAACGATGCAATCATGCAGGCAGCGGCCGCTTCAGCAGAGGATGTGGACATTCTGGCGGTCACTGTGTGCTGACAAGCCTTGACCGCGGAGATCTGAGTGATCTTGGTTTTGACTGCGATGTGTCAGAGTTGGTGGTTTCCCGGGCGCGGCGCGCTGTGGCGCACGGATGCGCTGGTGTTGTCGCGTCAGGTCAGGAGGCAGCACTATTGCGGCGTGAATTAGGGAACACGCTACTGGTCGTGGTCCCTGGAATAAGGCCTGTCGACAATCAGGATGACCAGAAACGTACAGTATCTGCGGAACAGGCGTTAAGGGATGGTGCCGATTACCTGGTTGTGGGTCGTCCGATCAGAGATGCAAACGATCCNAAAGCTGCTGCAGAGCAGATTCAGGAAGAAATNTGTAGAACGGTANCCCGTTGACGGAATGACNAAACTGCGCAATGACAGGTTGCTACGTGCCTTACGGCGTAAGCCCGTTGACTGCACACCAGTTTGGATCATGCGTCAAGCTGGNCGTTACNTGCCCGAGTATCGGGAATCCCGAAAACAGGCGGGTGACTTTCTNACACTCTGTAAGACTCCTGAGCTCGCTTGCGANGTGACCTTACAGCCGCTCAGGCGCTTTGACCTGGACGCCGCGATTGTGTTTTCAGACATTCTCACTATCCCGGATGCAATGGGGTTGGGTCTGAGCGTCAATGAAGGTGAAGGTCCCCGTTTCGAACGACCGATTGATTCTAAAAATGCCATTGATGCCCTGCGGGTACCGGAACTGGAGGATGATCTGGGTTATGTCTTTGAGGCGGTCCGCATCATTCGCCATGAGCTTGATGGATCCGTGCCACTGATTGGCTTTGCCGGCAGTCCGTGGACGCTGGCGACCTACATGGTAGAAGGGCAAAGCACCCAGGATTTTGCGCGGATTAAAGCACTGATGTATGAGCAGCCACACGCCCTGCATGCGTTATTGGATATCTTGACTGAATCGGTCAGTGGTTATCTCGCTGCCCAGGTAGGGGCCGGTGCAGACGTATTGATGGTATTTGATACCTGGGGNGGCGTTTTGTCACACACTGAGTACCGTGAATTTTCGTTGTCAGCGATGCGTCGTATTGTTGAAGCGCTTAAAAGCGATGAGNNGACCCGGCATATTCCNGTGATTCTATTTACCAAGGGTGGGGGTCAGTGGCTNAAAGAGATGGCGGATTCAGGTTGTGATGCGCTCGGGTGTGATTGGACGACGTCGCTCGCTGTAGCCCGGAACGCGGTCGGTGAACAGGTGGCGCTGCAGGGTAATTTGGATCCAGCCGTACTCTATGCAAGACCGGAGGTCATCGAACGTGCTGTCGAGAGTGTGCTGGATGATTTTGGTGTGGGGCACGGTCACGTGTTCAACCTAGGTCACGGAATTACGCCAGGTGTCAATCCGGATCACGTCAGGGTTATGGTCGACGCAGTTCATCAAAAGAGTCGCCGAAGCTAAATGTTGGACTTTGGGTGTTCCAGATTCGCCTGGCCCTTCAGTGTTTCCAGCGACTCAATCGTTATAAACGCACAGTTCAGCTTATTTGCTTGTTCGTGACGCAGGTGCAAATGCAACCCTATAATCTGTGGTTAACAATCAAAGGTGGGTTAAAGTATTTTTTGATTTACGGCGACTGATTAATAAACAAACGGAGTAACGGTAACATCAGCGTGAAGCTTGAAGAACTAGCAGCGGTTGTCGACGGTCAGTGCCAGGGTGATGGCGAGATCGAAATCACTGGTATGGGAACGCTGCAGAGCGCCGGGGCGGGTGAGATTACGTTTCTTTCAAACTCAAAACTCAAGTCTCAGCTACAAGCTTGTAACGCGGCTGCCGTGATCCTGCGTCAAGAGGATTGTTCANTTTGGGATGGTGCAGCGATNGTCTGTGGTGANCCCCACGCAGCTTATGCTCAGATCGCACGAGTTNTGGACAGCACACCCAGGCAGGAACCTGGAATCCATCCATCCGCGGTTATTTCCGATCACGCGACTGTGGGAGAGTTAGTCTCTATCGGGGCCAACTGTGTTGTCGAGGCGGACGTAGAAATTGGCGCAGGCGTTGTGCTTGGCCCAGGATGTGTCATCGGTCAAGGAGCACAACTCGGCCAGGACAGTCGACTGACTGCCAATGTCACAGTCTGTCACNGTGTGCAAATCGGGAAGCGGTGTGTCGTACAGAGTGGCACGGTATTGGGCAGCGACGGTTTCGGTAACAGCCATGAGGATGGTCAGTGGACACGCATTCCACAGCTGGGAGGGTTAATTGTGGGAGACGATGTTCAGATCGGCGCCGGCACAGCTATAGACCGGGGCGCCTTGGGTGACACCAAAATTGGGAACGGGGTTGTCATCGACAACCTGGTTCACATCGCACATAACGTGGTTATTGGCGAACACACGGCGATAGCGGCTTGTGTGGCGATTGCTGGCAGTACCGTTATCGGTAGTCGTTGCACTTTAGCGGGTATCGTTGGTGTCGCAGACCACGTGACCATTGCCGACGACGTACATCTCACTGGTATGGCTATGGTGACGGGTTCCATATCCGAAGCTGGCACGTATTCATCCGGTACTGGATTAATGCCAAATCGGGAATGGCGACGCAGTGCGGTTCGATTCAGACAGCTTGACGAGTTGGTCAAGCGACTGGTAGCTCTGGAGCAGAAAATTCCTGACTAGGGTTATTAATGTTGGTAACTTCTCGTATGATTGGAATAACCAAGAACGTGCTTAAACACATGGTTTCTTAGGTTTATTAGAATTTCTAGTGTAACTATTAAAAAGTTTTGGTTGCCATTCATTTAGTCAAAGGCAAAATGTACCCAGGCTTGATTGAAAGATTCAATAAATCCTCATTTGGTACGTCACGAGAATAGTCCTGATGGAACTCATCTCTGAAATACCTATAGCACTCTGGATTGCTGGTGCCTTGGCGCTTTATATGGCCTGGGCGATCGGTGCTAACGACGTTGCTAACGCGATGGGTACCAGTGTGGGATCAGGCGCCCTTACAGTCTGGGGTGCAATCCTCGTCGCCGCAATTTTGAGTTTGCTGGTGCATTTTTCGCCGGTGGGCATGTTACCGATACTGTGCGTAAAGGTATGCTGGATGTGTCGTTGGTGGATCGTGACCAGCTGATATATGGAATGTTGGGTTCGCTTGCTGCAGCTGGCACGCTGTTGGTCGGAGCCACGCGGTTCGGTTTGCCAGTTTCTACAACCCACGCGATCGTGGGTGCAATCGTTGGATTCGGAGTGGTCAGCGTCGGGCCGGAAGTGGTCAATTGGGGGAAGATTGGACAGATTGTCTTATCGTGGTTGACGTCACCGTTGATTGCGGGGGTATTTGCTTTTGTCATTTTTCAGATTACCCGAGCCAAGGTGTTAGATACAAAAGATCCTGTCGCACAAATTCGAAAACTTGGCCCCATTTTCTTTTTCTTGGTCTTTTTTATCATAGGGTTAGTGACGTTATTCAAGGGGCTAAAGCCCTTGAAACTCAACTTAGAACTAACAGAAGCGTTGATGGGGTCGATTCTATTGGGCTTCATTGGTGCTGGAGTTGGTGTATTTTTTATACGTCGAGTAGAACTGGGCCAGGAAGATCCAAAACATCGTTTTAGTCGTGTTGAAAAAATATTTGTAGTGCTTCAGATTCTCACGGCTTGTGCTATCGCATTTGCACACGGTTCTAACGATGTGGCGAACGCGATTGGCCCCTTAGCAGCTATAAGCAGTGCGATCAGTGGCGCGGATTTGGGTGGGAAAGCGTCCGTTTCGCCCTGGATGTTGGCAATTGGTGGTATTGGAATTGTTTTTGGCCTTGCCACCTGGGGTTATCGGGTAATGGAGACGGTGGGCAAGCGCAT
>JGI24819J35694_1000152_pt1 | contig 14754 bp, 11 predicted proteins | sample METZYME_3_800m_FD_35694 | JGI IMG/M metagenome (IMG submission 35694) | reverse complement strand
CTTGGATGAACTCGGAAATCCAGACTGGGTACATCCAAGCCCGTATTTCGACAATATGCCCGATATATTAGCTGCCGCCGACCTTACTGTGGGCAGGGCGGGGGCGATGTTTACGGCTGAACTCTTAAACCAGGGCCTACCCGGGATTCTAGTTCCTCTTCCTAGTGCCGCTGCCGACCACCAGACCCACAATGCACGGGCGCTGGCTGAAGCTGGTGCAGCTGTGTTTACTCCAGAATCGGGGCTTACTGGAGAGATCCTTTGGGCACAGCTTACCCGGCTCGCAGGTGATCGAGTAGCTCTGGAACGCATGGCTGTGGCTGCAACTTCACTTGCTCGGCCGGAGGCTGCAGACCAGATAGCCGCCTCCGTAGAGANGTTTGTCGCCTCATGAAAGTGCGAAACACTAATTGCCCTGTTCCGGACCTCAGGACGCTAGCTGGAGAGGGTTCAGTCCACTTTATGGGAGTGGGTGGTGCAGGGATGTGTGCATTGGCTGAACTCTTCCTGAGTCGCGGTGGATCTGTTACTGGCTGTGATTTGAAGGACTCCCAGTCAATTCAAGATCTGAGTGCGCTTGGAGTGCAGTTGTCGGTAGGTCATGACCCCAGGCACGTCACTAACGCTTCTGCATTAGTGGTAACTTCGGCAGTACCCTCCGATCACCCGGAACTAGTTGCCGCGCGCGATCGGGGTATTCCAGTGCTAAAGCGTGCAGAAGCTCTTGGAGCTTGGGTAAATCAGAGAAAGGTTATTGCCATTTCTGGCACTCATGGTAAGACGACGACGACTGCAATGGCCACAGAGATCCTCGCTCAAGGAGGACTGGATCCTACAGGCATCGTGGGTGGTCGCGTTCGTGGTTGGGCTGGGAATCTGCGGCGTGGATCAGATCATCTTTTTGTCGTCGAAGCAGACGAATATGACCGCTCATTCCATATGCTGACACCTGATATCGCCATTGTAACTAACGTCGAGGCTGACCACTTGGATGTCTATGGTGATTACCAAGGTGTCCGGGCTGGATTCGAAGAGTTTCTGGATAACTTGAAGGCCTCAGGTAAAGTCATTGCCTGCGCCGACGACCACGGATCTGCTTCCCTTCTCACGAGATGTGGGGGTCTGGGTTACTCGTATGGCACCACGGCAGGGTCTATGCTACGTGCAATAGATGTGAGTGTCACCGAGGCTTCTACAAACTGTTCAGTTATCGAAGAGGGTGCACTAGTTGGAGAACTCTCCCTCTCAATGGCTGGCGTACATAATCTCCGAAATGCGCTTGGTGCGGCTGCGGTGGCTCGCAAGCTTGATGTTCCATGGCCGATAATCTTTACCGCCTTATCTGAGTTTAAGGGTGTAGGTCGACGTCTAGAGCGCTTAGGAGAAAGGTGCGAGGTCATCGTGCTCGATGATTATGCCCACCATCCCTCTGAGATTCGGGCTGCTCTAGATACAGCTAGGAAGATGTATACGTCTGCCCGACTTATAGCAGTCTTCCAACCCCATCTTTTTTCTCGTACTCGAGACTTTGCAGAAGACTTTGGAGCAGCACTGGCTGAGGCGGACTCAGTTTGGGTCACGGACATCTTTCCAGCTCGAGAGAATCCCATTCCTGGAGTTACCGGAGGGACCGTAGTCGAAGCTGTCCAAAGAGCCGGTGGTGGGCACGTCTACTATGTTCCAGCGCTTGGAGACCTTCCAAACTTGCTCGCTGAAGAACTCCGAGCAGGTGACGTCCTTGTGACATTAGGAGCAGGTTCAATTGATAGCCTCGGAGGTCAGGTCCTCGATCGCCTAGGGGAGCGAGTTCATGCGTAGAGAGCTCCGCATTCTCTTGATCACTAGTCTGCTTGGGGCAACCTGGGCTTGGGGTGGAGAACTTTTAGTAGCTGGTAGTAAGATGGAGATGTTCAGGATTGATGAAGGGGATATCGATATCCATGGGCTGCGCTACCTCACTCGCGAAACCGTGCTCCAAGCTATGGAGCTTACCCCAGAGACCTCAGTGTGGAGTAACACTGACCTATGGGTCACAGATCTTGGCGCGCTTCCCTTAGTTCGTTCCGCTAATGTAGTTCGTCAGCTTCCTCACACGATTATCGTATCCCTGTTGGAGCGGCAACCGGTTGCGTTGGTGCCGACTCCGACACTGGAGCCGGTGGATGGCGACGGAATCCTGCTCCCCCTGGATCCAGCTTCGCACCGACTTGATCTGCCAATCTTGGAAACAGAATATCCGTTTGTGGAAGGCAGGCGAATCATGCCCTCCCGCACTCGGGTGTTGGCCAGCGAGGTTAATAGGCTGATGCAAGCTGACACGGCCTTTCTCCAGATGTTATCGGAAGTGCGTTGGGGGGAGGACAGCAGTTTGGTTGCGCGATGGTCCAAGCCTGATGTGGATTTTCTACTGCCTTTTGGCTTATCTGCAAAGCGTCTTCGGGAAGGTCTGATCGTGCTCGCCCATGCGATAAATCNAACTCCACACGATCTGCCCAAATNAGTCGACTTAAGATTCGCGGACTTAGTTGTGGTCCGCCGTGCAAACGAGAACTAAAGATGCGATCAAACCTCATAGCGGGCCTGGACATCGGAACATCTAAAACGTGCGCTGTGATAGGTGAGATTATCGGTGACCCTAGGCGTCCCGGCTTGACGATTCTCGGAGTTGGCCAAGCGAGAACCGCTGGGGTTCGCGGTGATATAGTCACAAATATTGAAGAGATAACAGAATCAGTTCGATCCTCACTCAAGGAAGCAGAACTGATGGCGGGTGTCTCGGTTGATCGAGTCTATGCTGGCATGGGTGGTGACCATGTTAGGGCCACGAGTTCTATGGGGGTCGTCGCGGTATCGGAAGACGAGGTTGCGATGGATGATGTAGAGCGGGTGCATGTTGTCGCCCGAGCTGTTGCACTTCCACCTGACAGAGAGATGCTGCATGCAGTCCCTCAGGAATACCGGGTCGACAATCAGGGTGGGATAAGTGATCCCATAGGCATGGCTGGTATCCGACTGGAGGCTGAGGTCTTCCTGGTTACCTGCGCCATCAGTGCGTCAGCGAATATACGCAAAGCTGTGAATTGGGCCGGATATCGTGTCCAGGAATTGGTCCTTGAGCCGCTTGCGGGGGCGAGGGCTGTCTTGACTGAAGATGAGAAGGAGGTGGGTGTCGCTCTAGTAGAGGTTGGCGCATCAACAACGGATGTGGCTGCTTACTTTGAAGGCAAGATACAGCACGTTGCGATTCTGCCATTCGGAGGTCGCACATTAACAGCTGACTTAGTCCGAGGACTGTCTGTCCCTTACGCGGAAGCACAGAAGGCCAAGGAACACTATGGGACAGCCTTCGCCCAGCTCGTCGATCCCCGGGAGACAGTCGAAGTGCCCGGACCCTCACCAGGCCAGAAGCGAGCAGTTGCACGAGAATTGATTGCGCACATCATAGAGCAGCGACTCGACGAAATGTTTGGACTCGTCCAGGGTGAGTTACAGGATCGAAACCTAATCGATAATCTAGGGGCAGGTGTCGTTCTGACCGGTGGCACCGTTGCGATCCCAGGGATAGTAGAACTCGCTCAACAGATCTTTGCATCACCAGTCCGGCTAGGAGTCCCGAATGAGGGTCTCAGTGGTTTGGCTGAATCCGTGCAGCGGCCACAGTTCGCGATTGCAACCGGTCTCGCTCTTTGGGGAGCGGACCGGTTTATGGAAACTGGTCGTGGCGCATCTACCATTACATCCGGGATGTTCACTAAGCTCGGTACATGGCTCAAGGAGTTCTTCTAGTGGACCTCCTAACCTGCGTTAGACAAATCATTTATTTGAATTCAAATCACTCCGCCGAGGAAGAGAAATGATGATCTTCGAGTTTGAGGAAACTCCGCTCCAGAACGCCAAGATGAAGGTGGTTGGGATCGGTGGTGCTGGCGGAAATGCAGTCAACCGAATGATCGATGAGGAGTTGGAAGGGGTCGAGTTCATTTCTATCAACACCGACTCCCAGGCCCTCAAGAGTTCGCGTGCCCAGGTAACACTACAGGTAGGCAAGAAACTAACACGAGGACTGGGTGCCGGAGCTCGACCGGAGGTTGGTCGTCAGGCACTTGCGGAGAGTGAGGAAGATGTTCGCCGAGCCCTAGAAGGAGCTGACTTAGTATTCGTCACGGCCGGCATGGGTGGTGGTACGGGGACGGGTGCCGCACCGATGGTGGCTGAAATTGCGCGAGATATGGGGGCCCTGACAATCGGGATAATCACTAGGCCATTTTCCTTCGAGGGAAAGAAACGTGAGCGTCAGGCTGATCAAGGACTTACAGAGCTTAGAAGATGCGTTGACACGATGATTGTGGTCCCTAATGATCGCCTCCTCGCTGTCGTACCAAAGGGCACCTCCTTCCGGGATGCGCTTAAGAAAGCAGATGAAATTCTCCTGCACGCGACCCAAGGCATTAGCGATCTGATCAGTGTAACAGGTGAGATCAATGTCGACTTCGCTGATGTTCGGACGGTCATGGCTTCTAGAGGACCTGCACTTATGGGTTCAGGTTTCGGTGAAGGCGAAAATCGTGCTCAAGAGGCAGCGCAGGAAGCAATCTCTTCACCACTTCTTGATGAGGTATCTATAGCCGGTGCACGTGGTGTCCTAATCAATATCACCGGAGGGATGGACCTTGCGATTGACGAGGTCACAGAGATCTCATCAATAATTCAGGAAGGTGCGGGAGATGAGGCGGAAATTATTTTCGGTGCTGTCCATGATCCGGATCTTGAAGGCAAGATCCGTGTTACAGTGATTGCGACTGGATTTGACTCGGTAAAGAATGAAAAGGTTATTTCCAGTGATTTCCAAAACTCAAAACCTAGGTCGAACACCATACCGAATCCGGAGCCGATGCTTCCAGACCTGCAGATTCAGATTGAGGAGGAAGATGAAGCTCTAGTGGGAGTAGCTGTCGCTAGTGATGAAGAAGTTCTCCCACTGAACAGATTTCCCGAGCGGGTGGTGTCAAGCAATCAGCTCTTGGAGTTGGATATACCAACCTTTATTCGTCGCCAGATGGACTAAGCAGTGTTTCGGGTCGACTATGGGTTCGTATTGATTCGTTAGATTGTTCAGATAACTAGTGCTACACGACTCTGCCCGGTGGGAAGTGTCTCCACCGGCAGGCAGTCAATTCATCGGCTGAGGGGCAATTCGGTGGCTCGGGAGCGACTAATAACTAAACTCTGGACGACAGTGGCACTCTGTGCTGTTTTGACCACGTCTTGCGNTCCTGATACTACGCCGGATGCGGGTTCTCTCGATGCTGTGTATGCAAACCCTTCTGAACAGGTGGAACTGCTCTCTCTCGGACAGGACCAGACGCTAGGCTTGCTTCTCGATGGTATCCTATCCGCAAATGATCAGGCAGCTCTTCTGGTTGCCTTTAGAGAACACGCGAGTCCGAGAAGAATGCCGGCTGGTACAGAATTAGTGTTCCATTATCTCAGGGATGATCAGTGGCTACGAAGTCTCGATGTAGTAGTCAATGCTGATGAGACAGTTCGCTTGACACGGAACGATCTTGGGTGGCACTCCGAGCTGGTCCGTATACCGATCTATGTGGATACACTTCTGGCTTCCGGTAAGATAGAAACGGTTCTCTGGAGTGCGGTCGTTAATAATGAGTACCTAGGTGGCGTTCCTTTTGAAGACCGAAACTCCCTGATTGACGAACTCGACCAAGTGTTCCAATGGCAAGTTGATTTCTCCCGCCAGATCCGAGTAGGTGACACGTATCGATTCGCATTTGAAAGAGAGGTGCGCCCTGACGGTTCAATGCGTTCCGGTCGCTTGCTTTCAGCTGAATTGGTGAATTCGGGGACACCCTACCACGCAATTTGGTTCGATCCAAATAAGGATGGAGAAGGATCGTACTTTGATCTGGAAGGCAAATCAGTCCGTCGGGCTTTCCTACTTAAACCGTTGGCATATCGCCGGATCTCCTCTCGCTACTCTCCCTCCCGTTTACATCCGATCTTAGAGACATGGCGTGCCCACCGCGGAGTTGACTATGCGGCCGACGCAGGAGCGGAGATTATGGCGACTTCTGATGGNGTGGTCACTCACCGGGCGTGGAAAGGGAGCTTCGGTAATACTGTAGAGATCCAGCATCCCAACGGTTTTGTAACGCGCTACGCNCATTTGAGCAGCTTTAGGTCAGGGGTACAACTTGGAAGCCGTGTTAGACAGAGCGAGATCATTGGTTATGTCGGCATGACTGGCCAGGCTACCGGGAATCACTTGCACTATGAAATGATGAAGCGCAACGGTGAGCATATGGATCCGCTGGCGGTCGATCTACCAGCGGGAGATCCCGTACCATCTGATGACCAAGTTCGGTGGGGTGAAGAGCTGATTACACGGGTTGATCTACTCGAGTCGATACCAGGTGCTGGCCCTGTGATAGGATTAGGTTCATTGCAGTCAGAGGGTGATGAGCAGGGAGGGGCGCAGTAGCCGCCTTGCACATGAGGTGATTCGAGCACTTTTGTTTATTGCGCTTTCCAGCGCATTGCTCATGTATCCCTATTGGGTATACCGCCATGTCGAACTTCCCATCACTAGTTCGCGCTGGCTGGCTCTTATCCGCGCCAGCGTTTTCGTGATGCTCCTTGCGCTTTTATTCGACTTCAAGATCCCGGTCGGGGATTCCAGCAATCCAACGGGTGAAGGTTGGGTCCTCTTAGATGCTTCAATCAGCATGTTAGCGGGTGAGGACGAACTGACCGCTTGGGATAGAGCGATTGAACGCTCAAAGGAGTTGATAGAGGAGGGATGGAGAGTTTTCACCTTCGGCGAAGTAGTGAATCCATTTACCCTCAATGAGACGGATTCAGGATTGCGCCCTCAAGATGTGAATACTTTGTTGGCTCCGGCTCTCAAGTATGCAGCCGAAGGAGGGGTGAGGTCTGTGCGCGTTCTTTCTGACCTTAGACTTGAGGATCGAGTGGCTTTGTATGCGACTCTTGAACAATTGCCCCTCGACGTCACGTATGAAGGCTTTGGGGACAATGTTCGGAACGGTGGCATCTCTGCATTTGAGGTAGAAGATGCAGTTCTTCCAGGGAGTACGATCCTTGGCCAAATTGAGATGCATGGGTTGGGGGCTGACAGTGCAGAACTAACGATTCGGGCCGAAGGTGCTGAGGTTGTATCACTCAAGGTAGACCTCCCTGAGACGGGCCTAGCAAACCTCCTAGAAGTACCGATCGTGGCTCCGAATGTTGAAGGCCGTATCCGTTACACAGCGCACCTGCAAGTAGATGGTGATGCATTCACCTCTGATGATGAAGCGGTGGCATATGGGATTGTAGGCAATGAAGAGAATGCAGTAGTGCTTGTTTCTCTTAAGCCCGATTGGGAACCGCGTCATCTATTGTCCGTGCTTGGCGATGTTACTGGACTTCCAGTGATAGGCTATCTTCGGGCAGGTCCTGATAAGTTTGTTTCGCTCGGAAAGGCTTTAGCTCGATCCATACCGGTGGATACGAGTAGAGTACGGCGTGCAGTAGATGGAGCGACTCTGGTGGTGCTCCATGGGTTGGATGGAAACTCAGATTCTTGGACGCTAGGCCTTCTAGAGAAAAGTATGCGCGCGATTCTCCTGCCCGCTGACAGTAGCGGTGCCGCTATTGCAGGCTTTGACACTGAGGTTGGCAGAGGTGGTGAATGGTATGTATCAGGTGACTTGCCACCTTCTCCTCTTTCAGGGGAGCTAGCAGGCACAACGTTTCTCGGGCTGCCCCCGCTCACTGATCTCCTTATTCCCCTCAATAGGGAAGAGACCCGATCTCCCGTGCGCGTACAGTTGAGAGGAACAGGTACCTCTGAAGCTGTCTTATATCTCGACGACGGTGGTCCGAACAGACGAGTATTTGGACTTGCGTCAGGGTTCTGGAGATGGGCGGCGCGAGAGGGGGAGGGTGAGGAGACTTATCGAAGGCTCTGGTCTGGGGTCACAGGGTGGTTATTCGCAGATGAAAGGTCAGTAGCCCGTGAGCCTCGACCGACCAAATGGGTGTTCCAGAGAAAGGAGCCCGTTACCTGGATAGTCCCCGGAGATTCGACAATAATGAATCTACGACTTTTGAAGAACGACTCATTGCTGATTGACACAGTTATGGTTGGAGGTACGAACCCCTCGTCGGGCACGCTCCCCCCCGGATTGTATCACTACAGGTTCGGAACGCGATCTGGCGAACTCATCGGAGAAGGACGCTTCGATGTGGAGATGATTTCCGGAGAGATGATTCCTCGCTCTGAAGAGCCGGAAGCGCCAGAGTCGTCCGCTGTTACGGTCGCTAGTGATGAAAGGTCAGAGCGGCCAATACGCACCTATCCGTGGCCGTATCTTCTGGTGATCATACTCCTGTGTGCTGAGTGGATTATTCGAAGACGGATTGGCCTCCGATAGATCCTCAGATCACTCGAACAAGGATGAATGTTAAGGCTTCATAAAAATGACGTTCTCTAACCTTGATCGACCTGTGCAGTTTTTGAAAGGTGTGGGTCCTAAGCGGGCTGATGCTTTAGCCCGGATGGGTATCGGATCTGCACGGGACCTCTTATACCACATCCCTCGCCGCTATGACGATGCATCAACCATCACCCCAATNGCTAACTTAGCGGTTGGCTTGGAGGTGACGGTAATTGGTCGAGTCCGGAGTAAGGGTGTGATCCCCACACGTACCGGCTTGCGGATTTTCCAGGCAGTTCTGGAGGATGATTCAGGGATCATCACGGCATCTTGGCCCGGTCAACCTTGGCTTGATCGTAAGTTGACCAAGGGAGATGTCCTACTTGCTAGCGGTCCAGTCAAATTTTTTCATGGTCGCCAGATTCAACCACGAGAATTCATCACCCTTTCGAAGGATGGGGATAGTGAAATGGGTGGNAGGGTCTTTGTAAGCTATCCGGCGAGCGAGGAAGTNCCTCAGTGGGTCCTCAGGAGGATCTTCGAATCCAACCTCAACAAATTGTTGGAATGGGTGCCTGATGACGAGTACATGTCGGAGCGTGAGAGNCAAAAACTTGGACTANCTAACCTAGNTGAGGCCTTATCACTGATACACCGTCCGGGAAATCTGGCTGATGCAGAGCGTGGTCGTCGCAGGCTCGCATTCGACGAACTCTTTCATTTGCAGATCGTTCAAGCACAAGCCAGGAGGAAGGCAACCGAGTTGGGGCCTGGGATCTTTCACCAACGTTCAAACGAATTAATTCGTCCACTTCATGAGGCTCTCCCATTTGAACTGACTAAGGCTCAAGCCCGAGTACTGAGTGAGATTTATGCTGACATGCAGCTGGACCGGAGAATGAATCGACTGCTCCAGGGCGATGTTGGAGCAGGTAAGACCATCGTGGCGCTCTTTGCGATGCTCTTAGCAGCGGAAGGGGGTTATCAGTCAGCGCTTATGGCACCAACTGAGATTCTCGCTGAACAACACCTTCGTCAGGTTCATTCCGTGCTCCAACCTCTAGGAGTTAACGTCGTCCTTCTCACAGGGAGTTTGAAGGGTCAGAAACGTGATCAAGCACTAAAAGCGATTGAATCTGGCTCTGGGCAGGTCATAATTGGTACACATGCGCTGATTCAGGATTCAGTTTCCTTCCAGAATCTTGGCCTCTTGATTGTCGACGAACAGCACCGATTTGGAGTCCGCCAACGTATGGCACTCCTTAAGCGGAAAAATAATCGTCCCGACTTGCTGGTGATGTCNGCAACTCCGATTCCCCGTTCACTGGCCATGGCTTTTTATGGGGATCTTGATTTGAGCATCCTAGATGAACTTCCGCCTGGAAGGAAGCCGGTTAAGACTGAATTGAGAGCACCTGCGCAGAGAGAGTCTGTATACAAGTTTGTACGCACTCAGATCGAAGAGGGTCGTCAGGCATACCTGGTGTATCCGCTTGTCAGCGAGTCTGACAAGCTTGATCTNCTTGCTGCGACAGAGGAATTTGAGCGATTGAAGCTTGAGGTATTTCCCGGCTCTAGGCTCGGATTACTGCANGGACAGCTTCCTGCATCGGAGAAGTACGACACAATGANTGCGTTCGCGGGAGGNGATCTTGACCTCNTGGTGGCTACTACAGTTGTAGAAGTGGGTATAGATGTACCCAATGCTTCTGTGATGCTCATAGAAAACGCTGAGCGCTTTGGACTTTCCCAGTTGCACCAGTTAAGGGGGCGAGTGGGAAGGGGTCCCGCAAAGAGTCACTGTATCTTAATTGCGGAACCCGAAGGGCGCGCGCGCGAGCGCTTGAATATTTTTCGAGATAGCACGGATGGTTTTGAGATAGCGCGAGCGGATCTGCGCATGAGGGGCCAGGGAGATTTCTTTGGGAGTCAGCAACATGGGCGTGATCCTATTCTCCGGTTCTCTGATCTTATAGCAGATGAAGATCTACTTGTTTTAGCTCAAAAGACCGCAAGGCAGATCATTTCAGCTGATCCAGATCTTGAACATATTGACCATAAGCGCCTCTCCGAACTCATAGAATCACGGTATCAAGATCGACTTGCCATGTTTGGGGTTGGCTAGATGTCTAGGATGCGCTAGTCGTTCTCACAGGTTTCGCATCTCAAGTGGAGGTTTCGAGCGACTTGCTAGTTGATATCAACAAGTTGGGTGACCATGTGGGTGAAGTGGTGACCCTACAGGGCTGGGTCGAAACGACTCGTGGGCACGGAAAAGTCGCGTTCGTAGTGGCTCGGGATGGGACGGGCACGGTGCAATGCGTGCTTGTCCGAGATAGTGTGGATGGAGCTACATGGGAGCTATATGAATCCCTAAACCAAGAGGCTCTTGTCTCTATCAAGGGTAAGGTGAAGGAGGATGCTCGTGCACCGGGGGGCTATGAGATTGAAATCCATGGCTTAGAGCTGCTTGCTACTGCAGATGACTACCCTATTCAACCCAAGGAACACGGGGTGGATTTTCTGCTTGATCACCGCCATCTCTGGATACGCTCAGCTCAGCAGAGGGCGGTTCTTCGGGTTCGAGCTGAGGTTTCCCAAGCAATCAACGACTTCTTCTATACCAGGGAGTTCGTCCGGATTGATACACCTATCCTAACCGGGGCAATTGGTGAGCATGCTGGCACCCTCTTTAAGACGGACTATTTCAATGAAACAGCGTACCTCGCACAGACTGGGCAACTCTATGTTGAGGCTGCCTGTCCTGCATTCCAGAAGGTCTATTGCTTTGGCCCAACATTCCGTGCAGAAAAATCTAAAACCCGTCGGCATTTGACTGAATTCTGGATGGTTGAACCCGAAGTCGCTTTTGCCGATTCAGATGATAATATGCGCCTCCAGGAAGAGTTTGTATCGTATTTAGTAGAAAGAGCTCTTGAGAGGTGTTCTGATGAATTGCAGGTGCTTGAGAGAGAGACCGGCAAGCTTGAGGGTATCTGCCCACCATTCCCCCGTATCAGCTACACGGAAGCGCTGGAAATCTTAAAANGAAAAGGTTCTAACANTGAGTGGGGTATGGACCTAGGGGCAACGGATGAANCTGCATTGATGGAGGATCGTGACCTTCCTCTTTTCGTGTACAACTACCCGAAAGGCGCGAAGGCATTCTATATGAAGGAAAACCCTGATGACGTGGATACAGTGCTGTGCAACGATCTGCTTGCTCCAGAAGGGTATGGAGAGATTATTGGTGGGAGCCAACGAGAGGATGACCTCAACCGTTTGATGGCCAGAATCCGTGAGGAAGGTCTGCCTGAGCAGGCGTACGCATGGTATCTAGACCTTAGACGCTATGGGAGCTTCCCTCACTCTGGGTTTGGTCTGGGTCTTGAACGGACCGTGGCCTGGATCACTGGGCGGCATCACATCAGAGAAATGATTCCCTTCCCACGACTGATGAACCGGCTTTATCCGTAGGGTTTAGCTCATAGCGTGTGTTGTTGATAAGGTAGATTAAAGATGCCTAGAGCGGTTCTAGACATGATGGATCGGCGGCCTATATGGGCGATGCCTTTATGGGTGCCTGAGGAGATTCGATCCAGCCTACCCGGAGAATGGGAACTCGTTGTTATCGACGAGGCAACAGATGGATCAGGCGACGGGGCGGCCCGTGTATCACCTGCCGTTCTTAAAGCAACCGTAAAGGCAGATCTTTACTTTGGTTATGGAATCCCGGCAGAGCTTTTGGAAGCGTCGCCCCATTTGAGATGGGTCCATTCTGGGGCTGCAGGGGTCGGAAGCTCTCTAACCCGATCTATGCTTGAGAGCGATGTCATTTTTACTAACTCGGCTCTCGTGTTCATGCTAAACCAATGGCCGAGACAGTTCTGGCAATGATCCTGTATTTCGGGAGGGGTCTAGACCTAGCAGTGGCCAACCAGAAGAAATCCATCTGGGATACCGAACCGTATTATATGGAAGGCGCGCCGCTCAATGAACTCTCTGAGTTGACGGTTGGTGTTTTGGGTTTCGGTGGAGTTGGTTATGAGGTCTCGCTACGAATAGCTGGTCTCGGGGCTAGGGTAGTGGCCCTAAAGCGCACGCCATTGCTAGAAGATATGGTGCCTACTGCTGAGGGTATGCTTGCAGGAACAATAGAGCTTCTAAGTGGAAATGAGGGGTTTAAGACCTGCCTCGCCCAGAGTGACGTTGTTGTCTTAGCAATTCCTGATACGCCAGAGACCCGCGGTATGATGGACAGAGAAGCGTTTAGCCACATGAAACAGGGAGCGGTGCTTATCAATGTTGCTCGAGGTAAGTTAATTGACGAAGAAGCTCTGATTGACGCGCTTAATACTGGAAAACTGCGTGGTGCGGCACTGGATGTTTTCCAGAAAGAACCCCTTAGAGGGGACCACGAGCTTTGGGGTCACTCGAAAGTATTGATCACACCTCATGTTTCAGCGGTGTCTCGAGGTTTTTGGAGGCGCGAAACAGACCTGATTCTACACAACTTGCAGTGCTATTTAGGAGGTTCTCCTATCAAGGAGTGGCGTAACGTTGTTAACAAGGTGGCCGGATACTAGGAAACCTTCATGCTTTCTTTGTTTTTTCCCACAGTGAGTCGAGGACTTCTAGGCTAGATTCCTCAATGATAATGCCATTATCTCGAGCGAGTTTCTCCAGTAGCTCGAAGCGGTTGCGGAACTTCATGTTCGCTCGGGCAAGCACCGTGGTGGGATGTGAACCTGCAAGCCGGGTGAGGTTGACGGCGGCAAAAAGCAAGTCTCCTAGTTCCTCTTCTAGTCCAGTTGAGTCTCCAGCTTCAGCTGCCTGTGTAACCTCTTCGAGTTCTTCGACTACTTTCTCCCGAGCTCCTCGGTAGTCCTTCCAATCGAAACCGACACCAGCAACTCGTTCTTGAATTCGGTATGACGCCGTGAGCGGATCCAGCCCACTCGCCATGCCTGCCAGCACTCCCTCTGTTTCTGCTCTTTCTGACTTCTTCAGTTTCTCCCAGTCTTGGTGCTCATCATTGCCGAATAGTTGTGGGTGCCGCCGGACCATTTTCTCTTCGAGGTGCCGGTAGACACTTTCAGTGTCGAGACTATCGGATTCCTCAGCGACCACGATTTGAAAGGCCAAGTTTAAGAGTAGGTCACCCAATTCTTCTTCAAGGTCCCCATCAGAACCCTTGCGGATTGCATCAACAACCTCATGTGCCTCTTCCAGTAGGTGCGGTATAAGACTCTCAGCAGTTTGTTCTCTATCCCAGGGGCAGTTTTTTCGTAAGAACCGCACGAGTTGGGTAGCTCTTTCGAGCATACCAGGGCCTGGGAAACGAAGAGGGTCAGTTTCGATATCCTTGTTGGATTGTATCATTGAGCAAGTATCCAGTTGGATGGCTCATGTTCGGAAGCCCAGTTTCTTGGCATCTTTGAGAGCCTATGTTAACTAATCCTCGTGACCGTGCTTGGGTTGAAGTCCAAGCAGATGCTCTGCTTCGAAACGTCTCTACCCTCCAACAGGTTGTAGGGCCGGGTTCCCGATTGATCCCAATGGTTAAGGCTGACGCTTATGGAGTCGGCCTATCTCAGGCCGTACAAACTTTGGAGACTACTAATCCATGGGGGTTTGGTGTAGCTACTCTGGACGAGGGGCTAGAGCTTCAAAGACTTGGTGTCATATACCCAATTTTGGTTGTCAGTCCTCTCCCACCTGCGTCCACTGAAGCGGCTGTGGAGGCAGGACTGCAGCTTGGTATCTCCAATCCTGAAGCCCTTAGCCTAGTGACTGATGCTGCTGAGCGAGTTGGCCGAGCTGCGGAGATTCATATTGAGATTGACACGGGTATTGGCCGAGCTGGCTTCAATTGGAAGGATGCTAGCAGTTGGAAGCGTGACCTGGATCATGCGGTCAAGCTTGGTGCCAGATGGGTGGGCTCTTACACTCATCTCCATTCAGCCGATGAAGATCATGACACAGTCCTAGAGCAATGGACGCGTTTTCAGGAGGCACTCAGGCAGCTAGATGTTCCGGATAGCGTGCTAATTCATATAGTAAACAGTGCTGGTGCGTTGCGATTTCCAGAACTCGCAACCTCGGCAATACGCACCGGGATCTTTCTTTACGGTGGCAGGGCGGGTGTGGGTCTCCCGGATCCTGAGCCGGTCGTGTCTGTCTACGCCCGGGTCGTTCACATCCGGCAAGCTCATGCAGGAGACACTGTCGGATATGGTGCTACCTACCGGGCTGAAGCCAACGAGTGTTGGGCGAGTCTCGGGATTGGGTATGG
>JGI24819J35694_1000151_pt1 | contig 14755 bp, 9 predicted proteins | sample METZYME_3_800m_FD_35694 | JGI IMG/M metagenome (IMG submission 35694) | reverse complement strand
AGCAAGGTTGAAATGACGGGGCAGGGGAGAAGATGACGATTAACAAAGCCCGCTTGGTAAGAAATTACACGGTTAGTCTAGTGTTGCTGATTTCAGGTGGGTGCACCGTAACTGACTTACCTGAGAGGGCTACCGTAACAGTCGAGGCTACTGCTCCTGCAAATCTTGCCTTGGTCGTCTCGACCCGCTTCCGGACGGTCGGTAACGAGACCGTGTTTAATTATGCGGACACGATCCAGGTCACCGGTGACTACACTCAGGATTTCGCACTAAACGAAGAAGCTCGTATTTCGGCTACACTCATTAACAATGGTGAGTTACCGGAGGTAGTGAGGCTTGCAGTCTCTGTCGACGGGAAGGTCAAGTTCGACCAGCCTTGGATCTTGGGTGCGGGTGAGTCTTTACCCTTCATTTATCGGTGGACAATATCAGGCCAAGGGATCGGTTAGGCGCCCTTAGAATTAACGTTCAACCCTCACGACTCCTGCGGGTTGATTGACCTGAGATAGATCGGCTCTGGCGTTGACACGCTGGGCGTCTGAGTTCTAGTTTAGCCTTGCCTAAATTCCATTGATATATTGGTTCTGTTGCCTTTGTTTTTCTATGGTTGATCCGCTCTTCGCCCTTGCGGTCTTTGCAGGTTCGATGACCGTTCTAGTTATCCTCTTCTGGCCTCGGAGGGGTATCTACGCTCGTCTGTCACGGATTTTGCGCTTGACGGAACGAGTGCAACTTGAGGATGCACTGAAGCACTTCTATATGTGGGAACAGGCGGGTCGGGTACCCACGTTGGAGAGTCTCGCAGGCAGATTGACAATCTCTACCCATGACGCAGCTAAGCTTGTTACTCGGCTGACCGAATCAGATTTCGTCAAACCAGGAGAAGAGGGTGTTTCGACTCTCACGGAGGAAGGGCGAGAATTTTCTCTTCGACTGGTCCGTACACACCGCCTTTGGGAACGCTATCTCGCAGATCGGACAGGAGTCCCTGCAGTAGAGTGGCACGACGAAGCTGAACGAATGGAGCATAGTCTTTCAACTGAGCAGACTGATGCACTATCGGCCCGGCTAGGCCACCCACTCTGGGATCCTCATGGTGACCCTATTCCGACAGCGAGTGGTGAACTGCCAGAAGTCGAACAGTTGAGTCTGGCCGGAGTTCCTCCGGGAAGGGCAGTGGAGGTGGTCCACCTCGAGGATGAGCCCCGGGAGATCTTCAATGGCTTGCTCAATCGTGGTTTAGTACTCGGTGGTAGGCTTGAGGTGCTGGAGCGGGATAACCGACAAGTTCGGGTTCTAGTGGATGGCAGTGAGTGGCGGATTAACGTGGTGGAAGCACAAAACGTTACGGTGCGAGTTCTACCCGAGGGTGAGCGCATAGGCAGGCGCCCCGAAACGTTGGCTGATCTGGATCTTGGAGAAACAGGACGAGTGATTGATATCTCTCCCGCGTGTCAGGGTAGTCAGCGAAGGCGTCTCCTCGACCTTGGGGTAGTCAAGGGCACAGAGATCAGAGCCGATATGGAGAGCGCTGCCCGAGATCCAGTTGCGTATTTGATCCGTGGGGCGCTCATCGCTCTGCGTAGAAGTCAGGCTGCTTGGATCCGCATCGAAAGAGTCGAGTCTCTCGTCGAGGTTGCTGACTGATGCCAACTGTCNCAGCTGGCCCCTGTGTCTCCTGTGCGCAACATCGCGCGCAGAGTCTGGTTCGTTTGGGTATAAGCACCGACAAGTCGGACTATCTGATCGCCCTCGCAGGGAATCCCAACGTCGGCAAGAGTACCGTTTTCAATGAGCTTACGGGTCTCCGACAGCACACCGGGAATTGGCCTGGGAAGACGGTAGTGCGAGCTGAGGGTGCGTTTGTCCATGAGGGCAAGCGAGCCAAGGTTGTAGACCTACCGGGTACGTACTCACTACTAGCAGGTAGCGTAGATGAGGAAGTAGCGCGGGACTTTGTGTTGTTTGGTAGGCCAGACGTGACTGTTGTGGTTGTGGACGCCACCAGGCTCGAGCGAAACCTTAACCTGGTCTTGCAAGTTCTGGAGATCACTGACCGAGTTGTCGTTTTCCTCAACTTAGTGGACGAAGCCCGCCGACACGGGATCGCGGTGGACCCTGCTAAGCTTGAGCGTGAACTCGGCGTACCAGTTGTGCAGGGTATCGCCCGAGAGGGGGTCGGGATCGATAATCTTATCTCCGCCGTGCACGAAGTTGCACTTGGANCACACTCTGGATCTGCTATCCGGGTTGAGCAGCACACAGCTGAAGTTGAGGTTGCCCTAGATGAATTGGTTCCAGTGATTCAGGATGCGTTTCCAGAAGTCCCGAACGCGCGATGGGTAGCTCTTCGGCTACTAAATGCGGACGAGGCGGTCGAGGGGGCAGTTCAATCTGGCGAATTAGGACAACTGTCTCATGATGAGTCAGGTGCATTGGTTGAAATCGCCCCAGCGGAAGCACGTCATCGGGTGCTAAAGAAGGGAATGAGCCTTAGGTGGAGCCTTCCTTCTGACTTCCAAGATGTCGTCACAGGCCGCGCGTACGAGGTTGCTGAACAGATAGCGGCACGGGTCCAAGTTAGAGGCCTTAAAAAGGTGGGCCTCGCATTCGACCGAAAGATGGATGAGTGGCTTACAAGTCGGATTTTCGGTTTCCCTCTCATGCTTTTCATTCTCGCTACAGTGTTCTGGATCACCATCGAAGGTGCCAACATCCCNTCTTCGCTCTTGGCGACCGCGCTAATTGATAACGGGCATAGTGCCCTGAAAGCTCTCTCGCTNGGTATTGGGATACCGTGGTGGCTTGATGGCTTGCTGCTCGACGGCGTGTATCTCGCTACGGCCTGGGTGGTAGCCGTCATGCTGCCACCGATGGCGATTTTTTTCCCACTCTTTACCCTGCTTGAAGATTTCGGTTATCTGCCTCGTGTGGCGTTCAATCTCGATTCGCTCTTTCGTAAAGCTGGAGCACATGGCAAGCAAGCTCTGACGATGTGTATGGGATTCGGCTGTAACGCAGCGGGTGTCGTGGCTACNCGGGTAATTGATTCTCCTCGGGAGCGCCTAATCGCGATCATTACGAACAATTTCTCTCTATGTAATGGCCGCTGGCCAACCCAGATTCTGATCGCCACGATCTTTATTGGTGCCTTGGCGCCGTCACAACTTGGCGGCTTGATCAGTGCTGGTGCCGTCGTGGGCATCGCCCTCCTAGGGATCGTGATGATGTTCCTGTCCTCCTGGATCCTGTCTCGGACCGTGCTTCGTGGGGAAGCGACGAGCTTCAGTCTGGAGCTACCGCCCTATCGTCCTCCACAGGTTTGGCAAACACTCTATACCTCGATTATCGATCGGACACTGATTGTGCTCTGGCGGGCGGTGATTTTCGCGATTCCGGCTGGTGCATTGATTTGGTTGATTTCGAACATCAACCTCAATGGTGTAAGCCTGGCACACCATGCAGTGGGCTGGCTTGATCCGGCTGGGCTTATCCTCGGAATGAATGGAGTGATCCTAGTGGCTTACGTGGTAGCAATCCCAGCCAACGAAATTGTGATTCCAACGGTTCTGATGCTGACGGTCTTGACCGGTGGGTTTGCTATGGGAGAAGGGGCTGGTGTCATGTTTGAGCTCGACAGTGTAGGCGCCACAGGTGACCTGTTGAGAGCGGGTGGATGGACGCTACTGACTGGGGTCAACTTGATGCTCTTCAGCCTTCTACATAACCCTTGTTCTACAACGATCTATACGATNTACAAGGANACCCGNAGNACAAANTGGACNGCGGTCGCNACACTAATGCCANTGGCGATGGGGTTGACCGTGTGCTTTCTAGTTGCNCAGGTATGGAGGCTTGCGGCGGGTTGAGNTGACCANCGCTCCTCAACAATAAGCTTTTTTTTCAGGGGATCTCGATGTTTGATTTAAGTGCATTGCTTCAGGTGGCCACATCAGTGATCGCGACATGGGCGCCAAAACTAGCTGGTGCGGCTGCGGTTCTGGCTATTGGCTGGTTTTTCGCTGGATGGGCGAAGCGTTTTTCAGTAAAAGCCCTGCAGGCGTCTGCGCTGGACGATATTCTCGTTCCGTTTATTGCTGGATTGGTCTATGTGACCACAATCGCGCTTGTCGCAATTGCAGCAGTTGGCGTACTCGGTGTGAATACTACTTCGTTCGTGGCGGTGCTCGGAGCGGCCGGTCTGGCCATCGCACTAGCATTCCAGGACACTTTTTCGAACTTCGCGGCGGGGGTGATGCTTCTGACCTTCCGGCCCTTCAACGTTGGGGATGCAGTCGAGGTCGGCGGTAGTATCGGTACCGTTCGAGAGGTGGGGATTTTCACCTGTCTTCTCACGACAGGTGATAACGTACATATCCGGGTTCCCAACTCGAGGATCTTCGGGCAGACGATCATCAACTATTCCGGCAGCGATACGAGACGCGTCGATCTTATTGTGGGTGTGAGTTATGACGACGACCTGGATCTGGCAGTTCGGATCTGCAGGGAATTGTTAGCATCAGACGACCGAATTCTTGATGAGCCAGAATCCATCGTCGCCGTTCACGAGCTTGCTGACTCATCCGTCAATCTTGTGGTTAGACCATGGGTAAATACTGAGGACTATTGGTCAGTTCGTTGGGACTTAACTAGGGCATTGAAAGAAAAACTCGAGGAGGCTGGCTGCTCGCTACCTTATCCGCAGAGTGATGTGCACCTGCATCAGCCAGGTGTAGCGGATTAACCCTTTTATACTGAGGAGTGATAGATGGATCTCTCAAATCCAGTAGAACATGGAGATGTAGAAATCACTGGGGTGACTGTTAACGAAGACAGCACGACGATGAATTTCGAAGGAACAATCGGTAAGTATGGGAAAGTATTTGTTACACACACGCTTTATGCTTTAGAAGGTGATAAGTCGCGAGGGAGCCTAGAGGGTAATGCAAGGGCCATTCTGGATGATGGGACATTGCTCTGGAGTCCATTGACTGGGACGTTTAGGCGTGAGGGCTCGACCGCAAAATTCTTTTTTCTCGATTGTGTGAATAATGGCGACCAGAATTTTGTGATTTGGGATGTGGATATTCTAGGAAAAACAGGAGAGGTAACGGTTTATTCCTTGCTCTAGAAGTTTCTTTGCAGTACAGGGTTAATGAAGAATATTTAAAGAACCTACCATCAGGAGATCAAGAAATGTGTAACAATACAAATTGCACATGTGACACTTGTGAATGCACAGAAGAAAATCCTTGCGGATGTGAATAATTAGAGAGATTTATTTCGAGACTCGTTCCGTCGGTTGCAGCGGATGTGGTTCCTAGGCGTTGCGCATAAGGGTATGTTAGTTGAGATTCAATCTCATTCTCAATCTCTTCCTCTGTTGTTATAGAGGTTAGGAGCGAGTCGCGAGTGGGTTTGACCGGGCCACAATCGATGTCGGGATTACCGAAAGAAGAACTGGGTGGGGAGCTACGTCTCGGTGACATCCCGTTGAGTCAGACGGTCGAATTAGTTCGCATCGATTTGCCCCCTGAACGAGCAGAACCCCTGCTTGAACGAGGTGTGTTGCCTGGATGCCGGATTTGCCCAGTGCGATCGTCACCCACGGGGGATCCCATAATATCGGTGGATGGATCTCTATTGGCGCTTCGGCGCGAGACGGCGAACTGTCTCTGTGTGCGTCTCCTGAGTGACTTCTCCCAAGAGAGCCAATAAGTCACGAATCCCTTGCGTGACCTTAGCACCCCGCCGGAAGGCAGTGCCTCTGCTAGCGCTCAGATTGAGAATGAAACCCGTTCCCCCCTGATCGCGCTAATTGGACCACCGAATTCAGGAAAGACTACACTCTTTAACCGCCTGACCGGACTCCGGCAGAAGGTGGCCAACTACCCTGGTGTGACGGTGGAAAAGTACGTGGGCCAGGTCCAGTGTGACCTCGAACAAACCGTTGAGCTTGTTGATCTTCCAGGTATACATGGCTTTTCCGCCCGAACACTCGACGAGCGGGTGACCAGGGATGCGCTAGAAGGGCGCCTTGAGGATCTACCGGCCCCCGACGCAGTAGTATTGATCGTCGACTGTACGCGACTAGAGAGCCAACTCATGCTAGTTGAGCCAGTGCTTAAGCTCGAGCTCCCGACTTTGTTAGTACTCAACATGTGGGACGAGCTAGAGGAACGTGGCGGAAACTTGGACCACATGGAGTTAGCTCACCTGCTAGGTGTTAAGGTCGTCAAGACTAATGCACGAGTGGGCTTAGGGGTCGACCAGGTTAAAGATTTTCTCTCAGGAGTCGAGATTCGCCACCGAGGTCTACCTCCTCCTGTGCGTGTGCTCAATAATGTGCCGCGTGGTGTTCCGCTGCCCATGATCGATGCATTCACCGCCCGCCGCAGGCGTGTAGACAAGGTTGTGGATCGGGCAAGCTTCGTTCAACCTGGCCCTGCGCAATCTACCGAGCGTCTCGATGCAGTTTTCCTCCACCGGATTTGGGGCCCACTCGTCTTCTTGGCGGTCGTGGTTGTCGTTTTTCAGTCGATCTTTACATGGGCTGTACCGCTCATGGATGGGGTAGAACTCCTGATCACGAGTTCAGGAGAGTGGCTCGCTAGCAGGCTCTCCGATGGTTGGTTTCGGTCTCTACTTATCGATGGTGTGTGGGCTGGGGTTGGGTCCGTCGTGGTTTTTCTTCCCCAAATCCTTGTCCTTTTCCTTTTTCTGGGGATTCTCGAAGATTCGGGCTACATGGCGAGGGCAGCGGTGATTGCAGACCGAGTCATGTATCGAGTTGGCCTGCAAGGGAGAGCATTTCTTCCACTTCTCTCTGGCTATGCATGTGCGATTCCGGCGATCCTAGCGGCGCGAACTGTAGAGGATGAGCGAGATCGCCTAGCAACCATTTTCATCACACCTTTCATGACGTGCTCAGCGCGTCTTCCGGTATATGCTCTACTCATCGCTGCGTTTATCCCCGACCGTCGTTTACTGGGACCGCTCATGAGTTATCGAGCAGCGGTGCTTCTCGGGCTCTACGGTCTCGGTATCATGGCGGCTGTAGTCACCGCATTTCTCCTGAAGAGGACACTGCTACGGGCCGAGCCCGGGTCATTCGTGATGGATCTCCCACCGTACCGGTTGCCTTCGGCTAGATCCATTGGTCTCCGTTTGCTAGACCGGAGCAAGATATTTCTGAAGAGAGCTGGCAGGGTCATATTCGCTGTCGCGATCGTACTCTGGATGCTAACGCAGTTCCCGAGGTTNGATACTGGGCCACCCCCTATCGAAGACAGCGCACTGGGACGAATTGGTCAGGTTATAGAACCTGCTATTGAGCCACTTGGCTTCGATTGGCGGATCGGTATCGGGCTGGTCACATCACTGGCGGCTCGTGAAGTAATTGTGGGAACGCTCGGGACCATTTACGGGGTTGAAGATGCGACTGATGACTCAATCACGCTCCAGGAAACACTGCGGCGCGATCTAACACTCCCAGCTGCAATTGGGCTTCTGGTATTCTTCGCGTTTGCCCTCCAATGCATGTCTACAGTTGCTGTCATGCGTCGGGAGACCGGAGGCTGGAAGTGGCCGATACTCCAGTTCTCTTACATGCTTTTCTTGGCATACTCCGGGGCATTTATCGCAGTGCGGCTCTTCTAGCAGGATCTAATGGATCTTGGTTTGGGAGTTGGTATGCGCGACTGAAATGACGCCCCGCCCTATGGGCAGGGCGTCACCATCCAGGTCATGACCCGTGAGGGCTCGGCTCAGTTACCTGAGCCGAGAATATCATTCGCCTCACGAGTGATTTCATCCAGTTCAGCCCTAAGTACCTCGTGACGTGCAATCGCATCGCGGCCGATCTTCATGTCAACTCGCGCGGTCATCCCCTGTAGGTAGGTAATATGATCTCTGAGTCCCGGACTACTGTAACGGATCGGTGCTGTGATGAGCTTTTCTGCAATTGGGGCTATACGACGTTGTAGGTCGTTGTCATCGCTATCCTGGGCGGCTCGTACTCGCTCAATCAATGCGTCCACCTCCGCCACCATTGCGTTCATTCTCTTGTTATGCTCGTACTGCTCACGGAGGTCCGCGACCGTGACGCCTCCTGCTTCTACACGTGGGTCAATGAGGACGTTGAATCGCTGAGTTTGAGATTCACCTCCGACGCCCATTCGCACCTGATATTGCCCAGGCGGTACGGGCAAGCCTTCGGTGTCTCGAACGTTCCAGACCACACGATTGAATCCTGCGCTAGTCGTTACTGAGGGCGCAGGTGTACCTCCACCGCGTCCCCCAAAGCCTCCACCACCACGACCACCACCACCCCTTGGGGGTTGGGCACTGTTATAAGAGTTCACGATAACCCCTGCTCGATCGAGGATATCCAGGGTGACCGTGCCCGAAGCAGGTGTGGGCAGATAGTAGTCAATATTCGGGCCAAGCAGATGGGCTGCTGTCGAGGTCCGATATCCATCCCTCGGCGCGAAAAGGTGACTTTCGGCGACTGTCACCTCTGACGTGATCTGATGCAGTGCCGAAACATTGTCGAGAATCCAGATTGCGCGACCCTGAGTAGCGATCACCAAGTCCTTGTTCTTCACTTGGATGTCATTGATTGGGAGGTTGCCGATATTCAAATGGAACGGTTGCCAGTTGCCTCCATTGTTGAACGAGATGAAGAGGCCGAACTCCGTACCAGCATAAAGTAGTCCCTCTCGGTCCGGATCTTCCCGCACGACCCTCGTCGGCCAGTCTGCTGGGATTCCGTTATCACCAGTTGTAAGGCGGGACCAAGTCTGACCGTAGTCATCGGTCCGATAGATATAGGGTGCGTAGTCGCCGAGTAAATACCGGTATACCGCGTAGTATGCTGAGCCTTGCCGGTGCGGTGAAACGTCGATCCATGCCACGCGGCCACCCTCCGGAAGGTCGGGCGGTGTAATGTCCTGCCAACTATCTCCGTCGTCTTGCGTGATGTGGAACGGACCATCATTGGCGCCAGTCCATATGACGCCTGCTTGATGAGGTGATTCTTGGATNGCGTAAAGCGTGCTATAGAATTCCTCACCCGTNACATCCCTTGTGATAGGTTCGCCACTCGCACCCTGAGCATGCGGCGGAAAGGCCGTCAGGTCCGGGGACATTGTTTCCCATGTGACGCCCATGTCAGTTGAGCGGTGCAGGTGCTGCGATCCGTAGTAGATGACGTTGGGATCGTGCGGCGATAGCTCCATTGGGGATACCCGCTGAAAACGAAGGATCAGGTCACGGCCAGCGTTACCGTAGAGAGACTGTGCTCCTACCCAGTACGGCTTGGACTGACCTGTTTCTCGATCCTGAACTGCAAACTGACCTTTGCAAGAACCATAGACGATGTTGGGGTACGTCGGATGTGGGACGACTGGGCCGGTCTCACAGCCCGGACCGGACCACCAATCGACGTTCCTTTCCCCTCCTTCTGCAATGCTCGAGAGAATGTGTGTGCCGTCGTCCTGTTGAGCTGCGTACAGCCGATACGGGAATCGGTCATCAAGATGGATGCCGTAGATTTCTGAAGTCGGTTGGTTGTACTGCGTAGACCAGGTCTGGCCTCCATCGTAGGAAACATTTGCACCACCGTCGTTTGCCTGGACCATCGTATTACCGTCATTCGGGCTGACCCATATGTCATGATTATCACCGTGCGGCGTAGGCATCCTGGTCACCGTCCGTCCCCCGTCAGTCGATCTCCAGAAGCCTTCCGCACCAGTATATACGACGTCGGCATTTGTAGGATCAGTTCCGAGTGTTGTGTAGTAGAAGGGCCGTTGGATCATGGCGCCCTCATCATTTACCAGCATCCAATTCTGGCCTGCGTCATCGGAGCGATACAATCCTCCTCCGGGTTTAGCCTCCACGAGGGCGTAGATACGATCTGGATTCGCGTCTGTCACTCCCATGTTTGCTTTACCGATCAATTCGTTGGGGAGGCCGTTCAAGATGTGGTCAAAANTTTCTCCGCCATCGGTGCTCTTGTAGAAGCCGCCTTCATATGAGCCGCTGATGATAGTCCAAGGCTTACGCTCAATNCGGTTCATCCAGGCATATACCACACTTGGATTTCCAGGCTGAATCTCTACGTCCATCGCACCAGTGCTGTCCGAAACGAAGAGCGTGTTGCGCCAGGTCTGGCCGCCATCGGTCGTTTTGTAGATACCCCGTTCGGTGCTTGGCTTGAATGCATCACCGTTCGCCGCAACCCAGACTGTGTTCGGATCAGTAGGATGAATCTTCAGGGCGCCTATTTGCCCCACGTTGTAGAGTCCAGCGAATGACCATGTCTCACCCCCGTCCGTGGTTTTGTACACCCCACGTCCGGTGGAGACGTTGCTACGCAACCCATCCGAGCCAGTGCCGAAGTAGATGACATCCGGGTCGGAGTCAGCTACTGCAATTGCGCCGCTTGACCCTACTGGAACCTGGCCATCGGTGATTGGCTCCCAGCTTTCACCCCCGTCCGTGGTCCGCCACAAACCGCCTGAAGCGACACCCATGTAGAAGGTCCGAGGCTGGGATGGTACCCCAGTTACCGCGGTCACGCGTCCGCCCTGCAGTGGTCCCACCTGCCGGTACTGCATCCCCTCGAAGAAGGATGGATTCACTTCGCTCATCATTGGCGCACTCTGCGATAATACAGGTGCTGGCGTTAAGAGAAGCACCATGCCCGCCAAGGTCGCACCAGCTTTTTTATACATATCTCCGCTCCAAAGGGACGGTTGGTAATTAGTGAGGTTCGCGTCGACTCCATATAGAATCGGTCGCAACAGATTCATTGTGACGGTGGGTGGTGATCCCGGCAAGGAGGAACTTGGGATGTGCATGTCCCCCCCAAAGCCGTGCAGCCATTTTCTTTTTCTGGCTTTTTTGTTTTCCGACGAACGTCTCAATCCTGGGGCTGAATAAGACTGGTGCCTTGGACAAAATCGTGAGCTAATACCTGATCAAGTTCACTGATCAAACGCTCTGNGTCGCTCTCTGAGAACGACATTGGGGGCTTGATCTTGATAACGTTGTGATCCGGACCGTCAGAGCTCAGAAGGATACCCCGTTTCTTCAGGTGCTCCACAACGTACTGGGCGATCTTTGGAGCAGGTTCGAGCGTTTCACCGCTTTCGACGAACTCAACTCCCAGAAATAAACCGCGACCTCGAACATCACCAATACAGCTGTGAGACCGCATCAGTGTATCAAGTCCAGTCTTTAGGACTGTTCCGACTGTCGCTGCATTGACCTGAAGTTTTTCATCCTCCAGGATATCTAGAACTGCAAGAGCAATTGCAGCTGACACGGGATTCCCACCGAAAGAACTAAAGAACTCCATCCCGTTGTCGAAGGCCTCAGCGATCTCTAGGGTCGTGACTACAGCGCCAATCGGGTGGCCATTCCCCATCGGTTTACCCAGTGTGACAATGTCGGGCACAGCTCCTTGGGTTTCGAACCCCCACATATGACTGCCCAATCGACCGAAGCCAACTTGAACTTCATCAGCTATACATAAAGCTCCGGCAGCCCGGGCGTGCTCATAAGCAGCGGTGAGATAGCCTTGTGGTGGCTCTATCTGTCCAGCACAGGATAAGAGACTCTCAGAAAGGAAGGCCGCAGGGTGGTGTCCTTCCGAGTCTAGTTGTCGGAAGGCTTCACCGACGTCTGCTGCATACAGAGTCGCTCGTGATGGGTCGTCACGGCGATAGCGTCCCCGGAACTCGTCTGGTACCAATGCTGTTCGAGTCCATGGTGGGGGGGAATGTCCCCCGCTGCCCGTGAACTTGTAGTGACTGACATCAATGAGTCCTGGGGTGTTTCCGTGATAGCCGCCCTCGAGCACGGCGATACCTGTGCCACCGGTATAGGTGCGGGCCATGCGCAGAGCTAGCTCATTCGCTTCGCTGCCTGAGTTAACAAACAGGCAGACGGATAGCGGTTCAGGAAAAAGCTTAGATAGCCGCTCTGCGTACTCTATAATAGCGCCGTGTAAGTACCTTGAATTGGTATTTAGAACGCCCATCTGTCTTTGGCCAGCCCCAACCACGTGCGGGTGTTCATGTCCTACATGGGCAACGTTGTTTACGCAGTCCAGGTAGCTCCGGCCTAGAACATCGAACAGGTAGGACCCTTTGCCACGCACGATGTGGATTGGTGTCTCGTAAGAGAGGCTGAGATTAGGCGAGAGAACCTGTCTGCGACGTTCGAAGAGCCCCCTGGGTTCCATGTATGTGGTTTCTGAGGGCAGGTTTAAGATCAGGTTTGGGTCAGGACAAAATGATGTCCACACATTGCTGTCCCGGGGCAGTGCCACGCCGGGAAAGTTTCCTTCAAACCCCATTAAATCGGTGATGATCTGGAAATGTAGGTGTGGCGGCCAATCCCCGTTTTCAGGATAGGTTCCAATCCGAGCGATGGGCTGTCCTGCATCGATAGAATCGCCTGTCTTGAGGCTCTCCACAGATGCTCTCTCTAAGTGTCCGTAAAGAGTCCAGAACAACCCTGAGGGTGCACTGTGTTCAAGGATCACAGTTGGCCCATAGTCCAAACGATTTTGGTTTTCTCGTACAGTATGTACCCGACCGGCTAGAGGAGCATGGATCGCCGTACCAGGTTCCTGAAAGAGGTCGATTCCAAGATGAATCGTGCGCCTTTCACGAGGATCCCCTAGTCGACCTTCAAACGCATCAGCAATATAAAATCCCCGGGGCTCCATGAAGCGTCCTATGCCCAGCGTCAGGCCATCAGATCGCATTTTCTGAGACACTCGATTGGTAAAATGTGCGGTGTCATCCGTATCCCTGCCGGTAAGGTCGGGACTCGAGATGCTTAGATCCAGGATTCCCAAGGCATTTGGGTCTTCGGGTAGGGTCACCACATCTTCGAAACTCTGGCTGTCAAGCCACTTTCGGAACTGAGCACTCTGGGAGCATGCCTCCAGACCGCAGGCTTGTCTTAGGGTTCCAGTACTAACCTGCCGCGGAATTTCTGCGAGCAATGAAAGTGTTTTCCATGCGCCAGCTTCTGAAATCAGGTGATATGGGTCCGTATCCCCGTGGTTTCTTCGTAGCGAGGCTATGCAGACACTCTGTCCTAATCTTGCACAGACAAGCGTCATCAAAACTTCTATCTCAATGTCTAGAAGTGGTTGGACGGCATAGTAGCCTCGGGTGATCTCCGAGGCGGCTAAGAGTGGGTCGGCGGTCCCGATAATGCCGTAAGCGATCGCGATCGCCAGATCGAAAACTCGCGGGGCGGAGTGAGCATCTCCCAGGTCAATAATCCCGCTGATGCGTGCCTGCCCTTCTTTGTTGAGGGAGACGAGAACGTTGTGGTCGTTTACGTCCCCGTGGATGATCTGTGAGCCAAGACCTAGAAAGTCTCTCTCGTTATCCAGGAAGTCCTCGAGCGTTAATTCGATGAGCGCCCGCTGTGGGCTGCCCAGCACGCTCAGGCTCTTTTCCATGATATTTCCTGCTTGGCCCAGTGCCCACTCAAAGTTGACCCTGGGTGGAGGGTGATCAGGGTAAGCTCCCAGCACACTTCCAAGTTCCGCCATCCGTTCACCGAGATTCATCAGGAGCGCATCTGAGCGTGGGTTGATTTCCGCCAGTAGGGTTCCAGGTAGGAACTCAAGGATCCTTAGTCGGTAGTGGTGCCCCTGTTGATTCTCGTGGGTTACTAGCCTGGTACCAGAAATTGCCGGAATAACACTTGGAATTAGGCCATTTGTGTCGTTACTGAGCCGAGTGATCATCTCGGTTTCGAACTCTAGAATCTCATGGGCCTCATCAAGTGAACTAACTTTGACTACGTGCTTCTGGCCCCCGGGAGATTCGAGGAGGAAGTTCTGGTCCCGGTCCCCTGGAAGAGCATGAAGGGTCCCCTCAAGTCCATAATACTCCTGTACTGAGTTGGTTACCTCGCTCTTACTGAGTTCGGGGGGTTCTTGGAGGAGATACGTCATGTCCATGGCAATGCGACGTCAGGGTTAGTACCAGGCTATAGATACCGTGTTGTATGGAGTCTCTGGGCGCAGAAGATGCTGGAGACCGTGGCCGACATCAATGATCGTTGACCTGTTGTCGGCTCTGGCCAACGTCGATGACAGGTGACGGTACTTGAGTACGACGGATGGGTGTTCTTGCTACAAAGAGAGCGTTGGTAGGGTCAATTACCTCCTGGGCGACCCCTTGCCAAGGCCCTGTAATATTCTTCAACTAGTTCACGATATCCGTCGGGAACCTCATCAGACCCACTCAGGGTGGTAGTACGCTCAGCCGAACCTTCAACTTCGCGGCGCAGACCGAATTCGAGCCGTTTGAGTTGATCGAGAATTTCTTGCTGGAGCTGCGCGACTTGAGAGGGGTCTGCATAGATCCCTTCACGCTGAAACTGCTCCATAGCATCGAGTACCGCTCGGAGTTCCTGTGCAGGCCGCCCTACCTCTCTGAGTTGCTCGCGAAGTGCCCGAACCTGATTCCCCCTTTGGCCAAATTCCCGCTGTAGTTGCCGGATCTCCTCTGGGTTCAATGGGCGTGGGTTTCCACGTGTAGGCGCACCAGCTTCAGAGTAACGCCCGTCGTAGTCGGCCCATCCGTCCGGTCCGCCGCCGCCAATCGCTCCAGACCGGTCTCCCAATTGACGGGTGCCCTGCTGGCCTTGTTGCCCTTGCTGGCCCTGGCCTTGTTGCCCCTGCTGGCCTTGGCCTTGTTGCCCNTGCTGGCCC
>JGI24819J35694_1000149_pt1 | contig 14766 bp, 12 predicted proteins | sample METZYME_3_800m_FD_35694 | JGI IMG/M metagenome (IMG submission 35694) | reverse complement strand
GATGCGCTGTCGAAGTCGCGGGCGCTATCACTTAGACTGAGTCTGGGCTCAGTTTGATAGGTTGTTGAATGGAAATCGGACACTTTCTGATTTCCAGTTGGACCGAAACCTCGCTCGTCGCGAAGTACCCTTTTTATCTCATCCAGACTTTCTGTTTCAGTTGCAGGCAGTTGCAGTTCCTCAAGGTGTTCTGTCTCCAGATCAAATAATCGCGGTCGCGGGTCGACTTTGGATCGGTCAAATTCAGGATTTCGGTCTGCTGATGCACCGGCAGTTGATCGATTCTGTAACGACCGGGCTTGTGTCGGGTTTGGAATCTGTTCTACCAGGTTCCATGCTGCGTTGAATACCGTATCGCACTCNCCGCATTGAACAAGACCTGCCCCAGCAGCCAGGGTATCCGCCGTTACTGATAGGATGCCCTTGCAACCGTTACAGCGAGTTTCAAGCAAAGNCTGTTCGTTATACGTCATGTTTGATGGGCCTTCATGTTGTGCGCGTACCGATAAGCAAAATCCATTCGTCTGCCGGCACGGTATCAAAAGTATAGCCCGGACCGAATGCGGTACATACAGTTTCAGCCTGAGCGCCCAGAACTCCGCTGAGTAACACCATCCCATCGGCTGCGAGCAGTGAATTCAGCCGTGGTGCCAGTTCGATCAGCGTGTGAGCCAGTATGTTGGCGATGACGATGTCAAAGATCATCGGGCTCACAATTTGTTCGGGTGTCTCGACCGTCAGCTGGTCACCGATCCCGTTGTTCAGGCCATTCTGCCGAGTGGTGCTCAAGGCCTTAGGGTCGATGTCTGTGGCTGTTGCTCGCAAAGCACCCAACTTCAGTGCCGCTATTGCCAGTATTCCCGATCCGCAGCCCCAATCAAGTACCGTATGCTCGGTGAGGTCAATTTTGTTTAATTGCCTGAGGCAAAGCGCAGTGGTGGGATGTGTACCAGTCCCAAAAGCCAGACCTGGGTCAATGATGATATTGACAGCGTTAGGGACCGGCGGTTGACACCAGCTTGGACAGATCCATAGATCACCTTCGACATTGAATGGTTTGAATTGATCGCGGCCAACCCGTTCCCAGTTACGGTCCGCTAAGATTTGACAATTGATCCCGGTGTGTCCGCCACTGGCGTCATGAAGGTAATTACAGATAGTCTTTTGGTCGGCGTCTGGCGGGAAAAGACCGCTGACATTTTCTGTTGACCAGCCCTGAAAATCGGATAATGCAGTGTCGAAACGCGCGCTGCCCCCGGCATGCTGCCGTGACACTGCCACAGCACCGAGGCCGTCCATTGCTTCAGTGATCCGCTGAACGGCGGGTTGTTCAACGGTAATGCTGATTTGCAGCCAATAATCCACAGGAGACAGAATGCCAACGGAGCCTGTTATGCGACCGCCCAGGTCAGCTTCGCCGGTTCCTTTCGATGTAGTGGATATCCATCGGTTGCCGTACAAAGGCCGAATCAGTTACCAGGCGTTGTTGAAGTGGAATATTGGTCTTAATGCCGTCGATCACCATCTCCTCGAGAGCACCGCTCATTCTGGTTAATGCCTGTGTACGGTTCTCGCCGTGGGTAATGACTTTGGCGATCATGGAATCATAGTAAGGTGGTACGGTGTAGTTGTTATAAATATGAGAGTCCACCCGGATACCAGGTCCGCCCGGTTGGTGGTACTGGGTGATTGTGCCTGGTGATGGCAGAAANGTGTCCGGGTCTTCCGCATTGATGCGGCACTCTACAGCGTGCCCCCTGAAAATGATGTCCGCCTGAGTATGTTCAAGTGGCTGACTTGCCGCCACCTGCATCTGTTCTCTGACAATATCAATCCCGGTAATCGCTTCGGTTACTGGATGTTCGACCTGGATACGTGTATTCATCTCAATGAAAAAGAACTCACCNTTGTCATAAAGAAATTCGAGGGTACCGACNCCTCGATAGTTCAGGACGTGGCAGGCGTCTATACAGCATTGAGTCATCTTTGCCCGCAACTTCGGATCAATGCCTGGGGCNGGTGCTTCTTCTAAGATCTTTTGGTGTCTGCGCTGCATTGAGCAATCCCGATCTCCAAGATGGATCACATGTCCGTGCGTGTCCGCAAGTACCTGGAACTCAATATGACGAGGACGTTCCAGATAACGTTCCAGGTAAACCGCGTCATCTCCGAAGGATGCTTGTGCTTCGTTACGGGTCAGCTGCCAGGCATTGAGCAATGCGGCCTCAGTGTGGGCAACCCGCATCCCCTTACCGCCGCCTCCCGCAGCAGCTTTGATAATGACGGGATAACCAATTCCCGCAGCAATATTCGCGACTGCTATATTGTCGTTCGGCAATGGGCCGTTCGAACCCGGCACGCAAGGCACACCGGCCTTTTGCATTTGCTCAATAGCCGCAATTTTGTTCCCCATCACACGGATTGTTTCTGCTGAAGGACCCACAAAGATAAATCCGCTCTGTTCGACCCGTTCGGCGAAATCAGCGTTTTCTGCAAGAAATCCATAACCTGGATGGATCGCAACAGCGTCTGTTACTTCAGCTGCGGCGATCACAGCCGGAATATTCAGGTAACTGTCTATGCTTGCTGCCGGACCAATACACACAGATTCATCAGCCAGGCGTACGTATTTTGTATCCCGATCCGCTTCGGAATACAGTGCAACAGTGCGAATTCCGAGCTCACGGCATGTTCTAAGAATACGCAGCGCGATCTCACCGCGATTGGCGATCACCAATTTATCAATCATCAGACGCCGGTCAGGNAGANAAAGATTCAATCAGGAAAAGAGGCTCACCAAATTCAACTGGGTCGCCGCTGTGCTTGAAAATCTTGCAGACAATGCCGGCGCTCTCAGTATCGACCGGATTAAAAATTTTCATCGCCTCAATNACACATAACGTATCCCCCACGCTCACCTCGGTTCCCAGTTCGACATAGGATGGGGTGTCAGGATTTGGCGAGGCGTAATAGGTACCTACCATGGGTGAAACCACGGGCAATTTATCCGCCGGAAAGCTCTCGCTACCCCCGCGGTCATCCAATGAGGGTTCGGCGACCGTGCTTAGTGGCGCGGGTGGCATGGCCTGAGTTGGTACCGAGTACACTTGGGTTTCGTTATTGCTGCGACTCAGACGAATCGATTCCTCACCCTCACTGATCTCAATTTCAGTCAATTCAGACTCTTCAAGCAGCTCAATGAGTTTTTTAACTTTGCGGATATCCATCAGTTGTTGCCCGGTGTTCAGTGCCCGGATTCAAGGTGTGCAATGGCAGCCTCAAGAGCCAACTCGTAACTCATGGCACCGAAACCCGCGATAACCCCTAGCGCAATATCAGAAAAGTAAGAATGGCGGCGGAAACTCTCTCGGGCGTGGACGTTCGACAGATGCACTTCGATGAACGGTATCGCCACCCCTGCGAGTGCGTCACGTAAAGCCACACTGGTATGCGTAAAGCCCGCGGGGTTGATCACGATAAATTCGGTGCCATCTGTCGCTGCTGCATGAACTCGTTCGATTAGGTCGTGTTCCGCGTTCGATTGGAAGCTCGTCAGCTGAAAACCTTTGCCGGCAGCGGTTTGAGATGCCAGCTGGTTGATATCAGCCAACGTCTGCTGACCATAATGTGAAGGCTCACGAGTGCCCAGTAAGTTCAGGTTGGGGCCGTGCAGTAGCAGGATGTGTCTCACGGAAGGAAGACCTTAAGGATTAAATGAGGTGTCCATTGTGCACGAAGCTATCTAGTCTGTCTAGTTCGGGGATTTTGGGGAAAGATAGATACAAATATCAGCAATTTCGACGAACTTAGGCGATCACTTAGAGAAGGCGTGTTAACCAGTCCGAGAGCTCAGCCGCTTGTAGTTCGCCGGTTTTTCGGTAGCGGAGCACACCGGTCCGGTCAAACACTAAGGTAAATGGCAGTTGTCCAGCACTGCCGTAGCGCTGCATGAGTTCGGGACCTGCGGTTAGGCCGATCAATGAGACATAGTTCAGGCCCACTTCATCCTCGAACCGGCGAACGGACTCGGCATCATCAACCGCAATACCCACGACCTGAATCTCGTGCGCATGTCGTGCCTGCATTGCGATCAGCAAGGGGATTTCAGTTCGGCAAGGTGCGCACCAGGTGGCCCAGAAATTAATCAATACCACTTTGTTGTCAATCACTCGCGTCGACCATTCCTCTCCCGTACTGGTAGGCAGGTCAAACGAAATAATGGTGTCAGCCCCGGCGCTGATGTCAGTGACAGAAGGCGAACGCAGTTGACTTGCCCAGTACCCGCCAGCCGCCGCCACCACCAATACAAGCAGGGTGTAGACTGCCAAGGTTTTCCTTGGGTTGTCCACTAGGTTGTCATTCTCTAAGGGTCTTGAGCAGAGAGAGGAAACGGTTCGGGTCAAGGTAGCCGTAGAGGCGTTTTGCCAACAGTTCTTGACCTTGTGCGTCGAAAAACAGCAGCGCTGGGGGACCATATACGCCATAGCGTTGCTTGATGGTTTTGCCAACTGGATCTGAGGGATCGGTGACGTCCAGTTTGAGCAAACGGAATTGGGTCAGGTCTGTGCGTACCTGCGGATCGTTAAATGTTGTTTTTTCCATGCGCAGGCAATCAGTGCACCAGTCTGCATAAAAGTCCAGAATCACAGATTGCTCATCTGAGCGGGCGTCAGATAGCAGCTGTTCAAATTCGGCCACGCTGGTCACCTTGTAAAATTGAGGTTGGCCTTTTTTCGGATACAGCGTCCTTCAATACCTCCTCGCTAAACAGCGCTAAGCTGACGGGCTGCAGGATATTACGACCACCGTTCAAGCCGCCGAACATTGCCAACATTCCCCAGATGATGCAAAGGGTACCCAAAGCATTCCAGGCGTAGCGCCACTTCAGCATAGGGGCCTGGCTTTTAACGAGATAGATGCCAAACATGATTAAGAGCACTGCCCACAACAGTAAAACAGGTACAGCAGGGATGGTGCCAAGAAGATAAATGGCAACACCAATCAGCATCACACCAAACAGATGTTTCACTCGATCCATCCAGGCGCCAGTTCGCGGCAGTAAGATACCTGCACCGAAGCCGATGGCAATGAGAACCACGCCCATACCCAGCGCCATAGAAAACATCAGCCCAGCACCCAGATAGGGGTCACCATGGAAAATAGCGATGCTCAGTACAGAAATCAGCAGCGGTGACACACAAGCACCGACTACCAGTGCGGATACTGCACCAAGAAGAAAAATCATGCCAAACGAACCGGCACTCAAACTGGTCGTACGCGCGGTCAGAATTGACTGTACAAAGGCAGGCATTTGAATTTCATAGAGGCCAAACATAGACAATGCCATCAGTGTGAGGATGATGCTGATCAAGCCAATTGCCCAAATGTTCTGGAAATAGGCTTGCAGTTGCTCTCCGGTCGCGCCTGCCACAGCACCGATTGCAGCATAAGTCGCGGCCGTCCCCAGTACATAGGCCAATGAAATCGCCCCGCCCCGGAGGCGACTGGAAGTGCCGCCTTGACCGACGATGATGCTGGAAAGAATCGGAATTAAGGGCAGTACACACGGCGTAAAGGTTAGCAGTAACCCCGTGACGAAAGCGGCACCGAAAAAAGCNATNAGGTTGCGGGCTGATAATGCCCCTTCAGCTTGGCCCTTAGTCTTGGTGTTCACGAAGCTGGGGANTTCAATCNTGCGGATTGTGTTCATGGGCGCATAGCAAATGCCCTTTTCGGCACAGCCCTGGAAATTGACGGACACGCTGAGCGTGTCAGCCATCGGATTATTTCTCTCNATGGGCACAATGATGCTACGGCTAATGAGGTAAACATCAACAGCACCAAAATATGGGTCTGTTTTACAGTGCCTGGCGGCAGGTCGAATGCGCGAACCTGTGCATTACCTTGCACAATCTGAAAAGCGATTTTGTCACGATATAGGTAGTACCCCGGTGCGATCTTGAAATGTACCGCCAGAGCGTTTTCGCCAGCGATCTCGATCTCCACCTGAAATGCATCCTCGGGATCGAGAAATTCCTGGACATCACCAGNGGTGGTGCCCAGCAATGTCTGCAATGCAGTCACGCTGCCACCAGTGCTGGATGACTCCGAACTCGTCTTGACTGAACCAGAGCGCTGATCATTGCTTAATGACGACGTCGTGACGGGTACGNCTATTTGGACACGTTGTGTAATCGGTGGATAACAAACGCCGACCGGTTTGTTACAGCCTTGACCTGCCGCGAACAGGACCAATGGACCCCCGACAAAGTGATCTCTATCCAACGGCAGAGTGATGCGAACTGAATCTGTGTAAGTCTCGACCTCGCCAAAATACTCATCGTGTTTGATGGTCCCGGCAGGATATCTGGCGTCACCTAAAACGGCTTGAACAGGTTCAGCTGTAAAGCCAAACTTACTGCGATACATGTAGTAACCCTCAGCGATCGTCCATACGGCCTCGATCGTGTTCGGGTTGACCAGTGAGGCGTGGAACTTGAATGCTTCTTCAGCTGGAAGGAGATTGCTGTCCTGCTGGGCTACCCCATTTAATGGTGATAGCATTACTGATAACAGCAGGAGCAGGGCGGTTATCGTTTTCATGAGCAAATCGAGACAATCGCGTTGAGTTATTACGCTGTACAAATCATCTTGGAGCGGTAGACGTCGAGCATTGTTACCACCCGACTATGCATCTTGGGCTATTGTAGCGACCCAGACCAACGAGCGTCTGGCAATCGACTACACTTGACGTCCACAATCGAATTAAGTTTTGTGCTGTNGAGTCAANCGTGCCACTTAGACCTTAACTAGACCTTAACAGTGCCCACTATTTTCCTGATTTTTCTCGCGGTTCCATTGGTTGAGATTTTTTTGTTGATCAAGGTGGGGAACGTCATTGGGGCACCGTGGACCATCGCACTGGTTGTCCTCACGGCGCTGGTGGGTGCTTGGCTGGTCCGGCTGCAGGGCCTGTCTGCTCTGAACCGTGTTCGTCAAAGTGCAGCCCGCGGTGAGTTGCCGGCACTCGAATTGCTGGAGGGTTTATTTCTTCTTGCTGCAGGCGCATTGTTACTCACACCGGGGTTTTTTACGGATATCGTGGGGTTTGCGTGCTTGACGCCGCCGCTCCGACGGTCGCTAATCCGGTTGGCTGTCCGGCGGTTTGGTCCGATCCATCCGGGATCGACCTCCGTGAATTCCAGCCCAGGTAAATCCAGTATTGAAACCGACTATCACCGGCTGGATGATTGAGTGGCAATGGCCCACTTGACAGGGAGCTGAAACCAGCTATCATTAGCACTCAATAGAGGTGAGTGCTAGCTGTACCACATACTCACCCCTTTGTTGTCATCCATCAATACTTTAGGAGATTTAGGTAATGAAGATTCGACCGCTTCACGACCGCGTCGTTGTGCGACGACTCGAAGAAGAGCGTACGAGCGCCGGCGGAATCGTGATTCCCGATAGTGCTGCGGAAAAACCGATGACGGGCGAAGTTTTGTCGACCGGCAACGGTAAGGTCCAGGAGAACGGCGAACGGCAGTCACTGGACGTCAAAGCAGGAGATAAGGTGCTTTTTGGCAAGTACTCCGGTACCGAGGTAAAAGTCGACGGTGAAGAAGTTTTAGTCATGCGTGAGGACGATATCATGGGAGTTATCGAGGGTTAAGCCTACCGATCACTCGGACCGTTGAACATCAACACTGATTTATATCTATAAAGGAATACAGTAATGTCAGCTAAAGAAGTTAAATTCGGCGAAGCAGCCCGTGCAGCGAAGATGCGGGGTGTAAATGTCCTGTCCGACGCCGTCAAGGTGACGCTCGGGCCTAAGGGAAGAAATGTAGTACTCGACAAATCGTTTGGCGCACCTACCGTCACTAAAGACGGGGTTTCTGTCGCCAAAGAAATTGAACTTAAAGACAAGTTCGAAAATATGGGGGCACAGATGGTTAAAGAGGTAGCCTCCAAGACATCGGACGTGGCCGGTGACGGCACCACGACAGCCACCGTGTTGGCGCAGTCTATGCTGCGTGAAGGTCTAAAGGCCGTCGCTGCGGGTATGAACCCAATGGACTTAAAGCGTGGTATCGACAAGGCGGTCGTCGCGACCGTTGATGCGCTTCAGGGCCTCTCCAAGCCTTGTGCGGATCATAAAGAAATCGCGCAGGTGGGTACCGTGTCCGCGAATTCTGATGATTCCGTCGGCAGCATCATTGCCGAATCTATGGAAAAGGTTGGTAAGGAAGGTGTAATTACCGTTGAAGAAGGCAAGACTCTGGAAAATGAACTTGAGGTGGTCGAAGGGATGCAGTTTGATCGTGGATACCTCTCGCCTTATTTCATTAATGATCAGGACGCGATGTCGGCTGATATGGAAAATCCGATGATTCTGATTCACGATAAGAAGATCTCAAATATCCGGGACATGCTGCCGATGCTTGAGGCGACTGCCAAAGCCGGGCGGCCGTTGCTGGTTATCGCTGAGGATGTTGATGGCGAAGCGCTGGCGACTCTGGTCGTGAACAACATTCGCGGGATCGTTAAGGTCTGTGCAGTCAAGGCGCCAGGGTTTGGCGATCGCCGTAAAGCGATGTTGCAGGATCTTGCAATTCTGACCGGTGGGCAGGTAATCTCCGAAGAAGTCGGGATGAGCCTCGAAGCTGCCAGTATCGATGAATTGGGTAGTGCCAAACGCGTGCAGATCACCAAGGAAAACACCACCGTGATCGACGGTGCCGGCAGCAAGGCCGATATCGAAGGCCGGGTCAATCAGATCCGTGTCCAGATCGATGAAGCCACCTCGGATTACGACAAGGAAAAGATGCAAGAGCGTGTTGCCAAGCTTGCCGGCGGGGTCGCCGTAATCAAGGTCGGTGCGGCAACCGAGATTGAGATGAAAGAGAAGAAGGCCCGCGTCGAAGACGCGTTGCATTCAACCCGTGCCGCAGTAGAAGAAGGCGTGGTTCCTGGCGGTGGGGTAGCCTTTGTACGGTGTCTGGGTGTGCTCGAAGGTGTTAAGGGCGACAATACTGATCAGGATGTCGGCGTCAGTATCGTCAAGCGCGCTATCGAGGAACCACTGCGTCAGATCGTGGCCAATGCCGGGGAAGAAGGCTCTGTTGTCTTGAACAATGTTGCTGGTAAAGACGGTAACTACGGTTACAACGCCAGTACCGGTGAATATGGCGATATGATTGCGATGGGTATCCTGGACCCGACCAAGGTCACTCGGGCGGCGCTCCAGAATGCAGCATCGATTTCCGGTCTTATGATCACGACCGAAGCGATGGTTGCTGAACTACCCGAAGACAAGCCAATGCCCCCGATGCCAGGAGGTGGCGGTATGGACGGTATGGGTGGTATGGGCGGCATGATGTAAGCTGCCAGTCATAGCGCAAGTTATATCCTGAGGGCCCCGATTATTCGGGGCCTTCTTTGTTTTAGGGTAATTTAGGCGGGCTTTCGTTCTAGACGATGGTAATCAGCGCATCCAGCACATCATTGGGCCGTTCCATCATCAGGGAGTGGCCCGTACCCTCAAGCAACTCGACACGCGCGCCCGTTATCACTTTGGCCAATTCTTTGCCAGCTCTGGCAGGTGTCATGATGTCACGGGTTCCCAAGATAAATAGGGTTGGACACTGTACAGCCTCGGCGTGCACCACCCCGGTGTCATAGCAATTGCAGGCTGCAAGGCCGGCATGAATGACATCGTTATCTGAATGCTCAAGCAGTCGCAGGGTGCCGCCGACCATCCACATTCCGGGATTCTCATTGCCACCAAGTTGAGCAGCTTTGCTGTAACCCCAATAGGTCAGCATGTCGATTGCAGCGTGGTCGTTTTGTGCAGCACTGCTCAGAAGGGACTTGTGGACCGCCATCGGTACAGCGGTACCGATAAGCGCCAACGATCGTGTGCGTTCCGGGTAGCGAGCTGCAAGGGCAAGCGTCACCAGCGAACCCATGCTGTGGCCAACCAAGGCAGCTTTTTCGATATTCGCCCCATCCATTGCAGCGACGACTTCATCAGCCATGTGTTCGATAGTATCCGGTGGAGGTCCCTCGGAACGGCCATGGCCGGGCAGGTCAGTTGCCAACACGTTGTACTGATGCCGGGCAAAGAATCGCGCGGGGAGGACCCAGACAGTGTGATCCATCCCCGTCCCGTGTACAAAGACGACCGATTCCTGTTCAGACTGATGGTCCCGGGCACCTGTATAGGCGAAAATATTTTTCTGGTTAGCATTGATATACATGGTCAATCAGCCTCCCGTGCTCAGGCTTTTTGCGCAGCGCCTAAAGCGGTTTCTAGATCCTGCAGCAGGTCCTGTGGATCTTCCAGTCCCACAGACAGGCGAATCAGCCCTTCCGAGATGCCGGCCGCTTGAAGCGCCTGGGCATCCATCCGGTGGTGGGTCGTGCTGGCGGGGTGAATCACGAGTGATTTGGCATCACCCACATTGGCAAGATGTGATAGCAGCTCGACTTTTTCGATGAATCGCTGCCCTGCAGCCCGCCCGCCCTTGATACTGAAGCTGAAAACGGCACCGCAACCACGCGGCAACATCCTTTGGGCCAATTCGTGATCCGGATGGTCGGGCAACTCCGGATAACTGACCCACTCCACAGCATCGTGCTGTGACAGATACTTGACGATCTGCCGCGTGTTTTCAACATGTCGCTGCATACGAAGCGGCAGGGTTTCCATCCCTTGAAGCACCTGGAATGCCGTGGTCGGGCTCATACAGGCACCGAAGTCTCGCGCACCTTCTTTGCGCACGGGTGATAAACGCTGCTGGGCCAAATTCAACTGCGAAATTCATGTTGTGAAAGCCGGCATAAGGTTCGGTCATCGTTGGGAACTTTCCCGAGGTCTCCCAGTCGAAAGTGCCACTGTCTACCAGCAGACCACCAATGACGACACCGTGCCCACTTAGGAATTTGGTGGCCGAGTGAAAAATAATGTCAGCGCCGAGGTCAAATGGACGGCACAAATACGGCGTGGTGAAGGTTGAATCAATCATGAGTGGCAGACCATGCTGGTGTGCAACCTCGGCCAGGACAGGAATATTCAGCACTTCCAGTCCAGGGTTACCGAGCGTCTCGCCAAATAAGACGCGGGTTTCCGGCCGTATAGCAGCTGCAAACGCATCCGGGTCGCGAGGGTCGACAAAAGTAGTTTCGATACCGAATCTGCGCAAAGTGTAGTCCAGCAAGTTGTGGGTGCCACCATAAATTGAACCTGAGGATACGATGTGTGAGCCCGCACTCATCAGAGTAGCAATAGCCAGATGGCATGCTGCTTGGCCGCTAGCCGTGGCGATCGCACCGACGCCACCCTCTAAAGCCGCTATTCTTTCTTCCAGAACTGCAGTGGTCGGATTGGTGATTCTGGAGTACACGTGTCCGGCACGTTCGACGTTAAAAAGTGCTGCTGCATGATCGGCACTTTTGAAAACATAAGATGCTGTTTGGTAGATCGGTGTAGCACGAGCACCCGTTGTCGGGTCGGGTTGTTGTCCCGCGTGCAGGGTCAGGGTGTCGAAACCGAACGTTTTCGGTGTAGTCATCTCGTTCTCCGAAACGGGTGTCTATGTAACATGGTTTAACTTTAACTGGTCACCCAAGAATAGGCATCGTCTTAAATGTCCATGTTTGCAACGTAGTGACTAGTCGATTGAATTAAACAGCAGATGGAGCGATCCGTCGAACGGATCTCTAGTCCAAGGCGTTTATTGATTTTGAGACTCCAGGCAGTCTCCCAGTCGCGCACTGACACAAGGTCGAGACGCATAGCTAGGGCAGGGAGTTTAAGCGGTAATAGTACTAGCGTTGCAAAATGGTCGTTCGAGGCACAATCATAAACTTAGCTTGCATTGAACCGTGTTCAGTGGTGTTGCGGAAAACCGTTCAACCACATTTAGAGTCGCCACAGTTGAGACAGGTCATGCAGCCATCGAGAAGAACCACAGCCTTGGTCTGGCATTTGCTGCACAGTCTGGCTTCGGCGGGAAATCCAGTGGTCGAACTGTTCTCAGAGCCAGACTGATTTCTGGTTTCATATTCCTGGCGTTTGTCATCGACCAGTTTTTGTTGATGATCGTCGAGATCATCTTCTAGGATCATGCCGATTATTTTCATGTGTGCTTCGATCGCATCTCCTATCTCAGCAACCAGTGATGGCGTGTACTTTCCACCTCGTTTGAAATAGCCGCCTTGAGGATCGAATACACTGCGTAGTTCTTCGACTAGAAAAGTGGCATCGCCGCCCTTGCGAAAAACAGCCGAGATGATTCGAGTTAGAGCAACGATCCACTGAAAATGGTCCATGTTCTTAGAGTTGATAAAGATCTCGAATGGGCGGCGTTTTTCGTAAGGTGTTTCAGGATTTAGTACGATGTCATTGATGGTGACGTAAAGTGCATGCTCTGACAGTGGAGTCTTGATTTTGTAGGTGCTTCCGATCAGCTTTCCGGCCGTTCGAGCTTCTCATGCATCTGAATGACGTTGGAAGCAGAACCCTCAGCGCCCGCGATCACCTCGTTTTCCGGCGCCATCCCAGCGGTCTTCGGCGGGTCACCCTCGGCTTTGATTACCTCGAAGTCGGCGATGGGGTTGTCGATCTTAATAACCATTTTCCACCCTAAAATTTGCCGTAGTAACCTTCTTTTAGGGCATCAAACAGGTTGGCGGCCGTATGGGTTTCGCCATCATATTCGATTTCTTCGTTGCCCTTGGCGTCGACCATCTCTCCGTTTTCCAAGGTGAAGCGATAGGTGGTGTTTTCCAGGTCTTCTTCTTTGACCAGTACTCCCTGNAAGGCATCCGGGTTAAACCGGAAGGTCGTGCAGCCTTTGAGGCCTTTTTCGTAGGCGTACATGTAGATATCTTCGAAATCCTCAAACGGGTAGTCCGTGGGCACGTTGGCAGTTTTGGAAATCGACGAATCAATCCATCTTTGCGCAGCAGCCTGTACGTCGACATGCTGTTTGGGGGTTATGGAATCGGCGCTGACGAAATAATCCGGTAGCACGTTGTTATCGTCGTTTGGCGTCGAAGCAGGGTTGACCAAGCGGCGATATTCCAATAACTCAAACGACAGGACATCGATTTTTTCTTTGGTTTTTCGACCTTCGCGTATGACGTTTCGGCTGTACAAATGGGCAAAAGACGGCTCAATGCCGTTGCTCGCATTATTCGCCAGGGACAAACTAATGGTGCCAGTAGGNGCGATAGAAGTGTGGTGACTGTAGCGTGCGCCGTGTTCAGCAATCTTATCGGTGAGTTCATCAGGAAACTGTTGCATGTAACGACTGTATTTTNCCATCAAGATAGACCCTCTAACACGGTCACCACTTTGATAACCATCAGCTTCCATTTCGGGTCGTTTGGCCAGCATTTCTTTATCGACCGTAAACTCGTCCTGCATAATCGGTGCGGGCCCCTTTTCTATAGCGAGTTCAACACCGGTCTGCCAACCGACCTCAGCCATTTCCCGTGAAACGCGTTCAGTGAAAGCCAGTGAATCTTCACTGCCATACTTCATCTGCATCATCACCAATACAGAGCCCAGTCCCAGAAAGCCCATTCCGTGACGCCGTTTATATTCGATCTCGTGTCCTTGCTGATCAAGAGGCAACCCGTGAATATCAACTACGTTGTCTAGCATGCGGGAGAATATACTGACGACGCGACGGAACTGTTCCCAATTAAAACGCACACTCGCTGAAAACGGTTGTTCCACAAAGCGAGTTAGATTGATCGAGCCCAGCAAACAACTGCCATAAGGCGGCAAAGGTTGCTCGCCACACGGATTGGTCGCTCGGATCTCTTCACAGAACCAGTTATTGTTCATCTCGTTGATTCGATCAATCAGAATAAATCCCGGTTCAGCGTAGTCGTAGGTTGAGGACATAATCAAGTTCCACAACCGGCGAGCTGGCAACGTGCGAAAAACTTTGCAGGCGACCTCGCCTTTATCGTTGGTGACGTAGCCCTCACGACAGGGCCAGTAGCGCCAAGTGATCTGGCTCTCAGCATCATCAATTTCCGTTGCCAGAGCAGGAAATAGCAGTTCCCAGTCCGTATCATTTCGTACAGCTTGCATAAACTCATCGGTAACTAAACAGGATAGATTGAACTGCCGAAGTCGGCCGTTTTCCCGCTTAGACTGAATAAAATCAACGATATCTGGGTGGGCGATGTCAAAAGTGCCCATTTGTGCACCTCGACGACCACCGGCAGAAGAGACCGTGAAACACATGGCGTCAAAAATATCCATAAAAGATAACGGTCCGGAGGTGTAAGCGCCTGCGCCGCTCACAAAAGCGCCCTTTGGCCGCAACGTGGAGAACTCATAGCCAATGCCACAACCGGCTTTCAGTGTCAGACCGGCATCATGAACTTCAGTCAGTATGCCTTTCATTGAATCAGGGATGGTGCCGGACACGGTACAGTTGATCGTACTGGTCGCTGGTTTGTGTTCCCGAGCACCCGCATTAGAAATGATCCGGCCCGCCGGGATGGCGCCGTTTCTAAGCGCCCACAAAAATTCTGTATACCAGTGATCTTGTTTTTCGCTGGTCTGTTCAACCGCGGCCAACGCGCTTGCGACCCGCTTGAAGGTGTCATCGATGGTGTGGTCAATTACTTGGCCGGACTTTGCTTTGAGCCGGTACTTCTTGTCCCAGATATCAATGGACGCAGGTTGTAACTCAACACGAGGCGTCGGTCTTGTGCTGTTCCAGTGATGCCTTTGTC
>JGI24819J35694_1000140_pt1 | contig 14869 bp, 13 predicted proteins | sample METZYME_3_800m_FD_35694 | JGI IMG/M metagenome (IMG submission 35694) | reverse complement strand
TTGAGTTCTCCACCCGGCCGGCCGGCGACGACCTGGACGTGGACATCCCGAGCTTCCGACCGGACAGCGCCACCGAGATCGACGTAGTGGAAGAGGTGGCCCGCATCCACGGCTACCACCGGATTACCCGAACCGTTCCCCAGTCGACCCTCACCGGGTCCCTGACCCCGTACCAGGCCGACCGGCGGGCCGTACGGTCGGCCATGGTGGGCATGGGTCTCGACGAGGTTATGCCGGTGCCCTTCCTGGCTCCGGGCGACCTGGAACGGGCCGGCCTGGAGCCCGACGGGATCACGGTGTCCAACCCGCTAGTGGCCGAGGAATCAGTCATGCGGGCCTCGCTACGCCCCGGAATCCTCAAAACACTGGCCTACAACGCCTCGCACCGACTGCACAGCCTGGGGGTATTCGAGGTAGGCCACGTCTACCGGCGTCCAGACGGTGACCAGCCGCTACCTGACGAGCGCGAGCACCTGGCCGTGGCCCTGGCCGGTCAGGACGCCGGAGCCGCCGTGGGAGTGTTCTCGGCCCTTGCCGATGCCCTGGATGCCCGCCACTACCACCTAGCAGCCCAAGTCACTCCCGGATTGCATCCCACCCGGACAGCACGAATCGACGTGGACGGCGTGCCGGTGGGCTACGTGGGTGAGGTAGACCCCGGGGTGCTGGACGCCTTCGGGGTGGGCGAACGGGTGGGATGGCTGGAAGTCGACCTAGAAGTCCTCCTCGGCCTTCCCCACGGAGGCCGCCCCTACCGCCCGGTGAGCCGATACCCGTCATCAGATATCGACCTGGCGTTCGAGGTGGACGAGGCCACGCCGGCCGCCGACGTGGAAACCCACCTACGCGAGGCCGCCGGGGACCTATTGGCCGACCTCGCCCTGTTCGATGTTTTCCGGGGGGCACCGGTGGCCGACGGAAGGCGCAGCCTGGCCTTCACGCTGCGCTTCCAGTCCGACGACCGAACCCTCACCGACGGCGAGGTCGCCGAGGTGCGACAGCGTTGCATCGACGCCGTACAGGACGCGCTGCCCGCCACCCTGCGGGGCTGACTAGACCCAACTCCGAGCAGTTCACGCTCCCGCGGATCTGGCTTGACCCGCTACGGGGAGATTCGAGTCCCACGGGTACCGTCGTCACCATGCGTGCATGGCAAGTCCACGAACTAGGCGACCCGATCGACTGCATGGTCCTCGGCGAAATCGACGACCCCGACGTCGGTCCCGGCCGGGTGGTCGTGGACGTGGAGGCGGTAGGCCTGGCCTTCCCCGACGTCCTGCAGTGCCGAGGCGAGTACCAGGTGAAGCCCCCGTTGCCCTTCACCCCAGGCAGCGAGACGGCGGGCCGGGTTTCGGCAGTGGGCGACGACGTTGACTCGGCGATTTTGGGCCGCCGGGTGGTGGCCCTAGGCGGAGGGCTGGCCGAACGGCTGGTCCTGCCAGCGTCCAGCGTGTTCGAGGTGCCCGACGTTCTGGCATCAACCAAAGCGGCCGCCGTGCCCATGAACTACGGGACCACCTGGTTCGCCCTCCACGACCGGGCCCATCTGGCGCCCGGGGAGACACTGCTGGTCACCGGGGCTGCGGGCGGCGTGGGCTCGGCAGCCATCCAACTGGGCAAGGCCGCTGGAGCATGGGTCATTGCGGTGGCTGGCGGACCGGAAAAGGTGGCGGCCTGTACCGGCCTGGGTGCCGACGAAGTAATCGACCACCGCGAAGTCGACGACCTGGTGGCCCGAGTTCGGGAACTGACCGACGGCAACGGCGTGGACGTGGCCTACGACCCAGTAGGGGGAGAGACCTTCCAACAGGTTCGACGATGCATGGCCTGGGACGGGCGCCTGCTGGTCATCGGCTTCGTGGCCGGCATCCCCGAGCTAGCCACCAACCACGTGCTGCTCAAGAACTACTCGGTAGTGGGAGTGCACTGGGGTGCCTCACTAGCCCGAGATCCAGCGTCGCTGGGCCGCCAGATGGAAGCCCTGTTCGCCCTAGCCGACGAAGGGGCAGTAGACCCCCTGCTCCACCCCCCATATGCCTTCAGCGACGCCCCACGGGCCCTTCAAGACATCGCAGACCGCCGTGTAGTGGGCAAGGTAGTGACCGACCTGACGGCCTGAATCGCCGAACCGGGCAGTTAGGCGACCTCCGTCCTTGGACAGAGTCCGCTACAAGGCCCCGAATTAGCCAAATTGCGTCCTCGGACCCACCTAAAGGCTCTTAGAACCGCTTGATTGCAACAGTTTCGGGGGTTTCACACCACTCTCCAGGAGGGAGAGACGCTGACCTGCAGATATGCGGAAATCTGCATAAATATGTTGCATTAGTATGCAGCAGTTAGCATAATTGACGCATGTATAAGATCGGCATCATCGGGGCCTCCGGGTTTACCGGTGCCGAGCTCCTTCGGTTGTGTGCCGGCCACCCCGACTTCGAGGTAGCCGTCGCCACCGGAGAGACCCAGGCCGGTACCGCGGTGGCTGATCTCTATCCGAGCCTTGCCGCCCACTATCCGGACTTGTCGTACACGCCGGCAGACCCGGCGGCCGTCGACGGGTGCGATGTGACCTTCCTGGGCTTGCCCCACGGGGCCTCCCAGGCCCTGGTGCCCGAGCTCCTCGACCGGGTGGGCCACGTTGTCGACTTGGCCGCCGACTTCCGACTCCGGGACGCCGCCCTGTACCCGACCTGGTACGGCGAGGACCACGAGGTACCCGGCCTGCTAGACGAAGCCGTCTACGGCCTCCCGGAGCTCTTTCGGTCCGACCTGGCCGGTGCCCGGTTGGTGGCCGTCGCCGGCTGCTATCCCACCGCCTCGGCGCTGGCCCTAGCGCCCTTCGTGCGGGCCGGTGCCATCGACCCTGCGGGCCTGGTAGTCGACGCGGCCAGCGGCGTGTCGGGAGCCGGTCGGCCCCCGAAGCCCAACACCAGCTTCTGCACGGTCGACGAGGACTACACGGCCTACGGCCTGGCCGGCCATCGGCACACCCCGGAGATCGAACAGGTCCTCAGCACCCGGGCCGACGGGACCACCGTGGGCGGCGTGTCAGTCATGTTCACCCCCCACCTGGCGCCCATGAACCGGGGCATTCTGGCCACCTGCTATGCCCGGCCGACCGGTGACCTGGACACCGACGGGGCCCTAACCCTCCTGGCCGAGGCCTACGCCGGCGAGCCGTTCATCGTGGTGGACGAGCGGTCGCCGTCTACCAAGGCCACCCTGGGATCCAACGCCGCACACCTGACGGCCCGGGTGGACCCGCGGACCGGATGGGTAGTGGTGCTGTGCGCCATCGACAACCTCGTGAAGGGCGCCTCGGGCCAGGCCGTGCAGTGCGCCAACGCAGCCCTAGGCCTCGACGAGGCCACCGGGCTCACCTCCATCGGGGTCTACCCGTGAGCGTCACCTCCGTCCCGGGATTCGTAGCCGCCGGCATGGCCTGCGGGGTTAAGGCTTCGGGGGCCGACGACCTGGCCATGGTGGCCACCGCAGATGGCACCCCGGTCACGGCAGCCGGGGTGTTCACCTCCAACCGGATGACGGCCCCACCCGTTCTGGTCTGTCGGGACCACCTGTCGGCCAGCGGAGGCAGGGCAGCCGCCGTAATCCTGAACAGCGGCAACGCCAACGCGGCCACCGGGACCGCTGGTCGGGCTGACGCCGAAGCCATGTGCGCCCTCACCGCCGAGGCCGTGGGCTGCGCTCCGCACGAGGTGCTCGTCTGCTCCACAGGCTGGATCGGTTACCCGCTTCCCATGAACCGGATCGCCCCGGCCATCCCGTCGATAGCCGCCGCCCTGGACCCCGATGGGGGACCGGCCGCCGCGGTGGCCATGATGACCACCGACAAAGTGCCTAAGACCACGGTGGCTACCGGTCCGACAACTACGGGGGGTGCGTTCACGGTCGGCGGGGTGGCCAAGGGTGCTGCCATGCTGGAGCCCAATATGGCCACCATGCTGGCCGTGCTGACCACCGACGCCGAGGTTGACCCGTCCACGGCCACCGACCTGCTGCGAGACGCCGTCGGGGTCTCGTTCAACTGCCTCACCGTGGACGGCGCCGAGTCGACCAATGACACCGTCCTGCTGCTGGCCTCGGGGACGGCCGGACCGGTGGACACAGCCGACCTGGGGACCGCCCTGGCCGACGCCTGCCGGGACCTGGCCGTGCAGATGGCTAACGACGCCGAGGGGTCCACCAAGACTGTGTTCCTGACCGTCACCGGCGCCGCCACCGACGCAGAGGCGGCCAAAGGCGCCCGGGACACCGCCAACTGCCAGCTGGTCAAGTGCTCCTGGTACGGCGAGGACCCCTACTGGGGGCGGATCGCCGCCGAGATGGGAGCTGCCGGTATCACCTTCGACCCTGACACCATCACCATCACCTACGGCGAGCAGGTCGTCTACGCCGAGGGGCAGGCCTGCGACGTCGACGAGCAGGCCTTAGCCGCCCACATGGCTGGCCGGCGGTTGGACCTCGGCGTGAACCTGGGACAGGGCGACGGCATGGCGTGGATCGTCACCACCGACCTCAGCCACGCCTACATCGACGAGAACATGCGGACCTCGTAGGGCCGTGGAGGACGACATGGACCAGCAGACACCCTCCGAATCCGGCTTCTCACCCGAGCGGCGGGCCTCCGTGCTCGTGGAGACCCTGCCGTACATCCAGCGGTTCTCCGGCTCGGTCATCGTGGTCAAGTTCGGCGGAAACGCCATGGTCGACGAGGCTCTGGCCGCCCAGTTCGCCGAGGACGTGGTCCTCATGCACTCGGTAGGCATCCGACCCGTCGTAGTCCACGGCGGTGGACCCCAGATCGGGGCCCTCATGGACCGGTTGGGCATCAAGTCGGAGTTCCGGGACGGTCTGCGGGTCACAGACGCTGAGACGCTGGACGTGGCCCGAATGGTGCTTGTCGGCAAGGTCAACCGGGAGATCGTGTCGGGCATCAACCGGCACGGACCGCTGGCCGTCGGCCTGTCCGGCGAGGACGCCGGCTTGATCCAGGCCTCGGCCCGGAACCCCGAACTGGGCTTCGTGGGCGACGTCGAGTCGATCAACCCGGCCATCATCGAACGGCTGCTGGCCGAGGACCTCATCCCCGTGGTGTCGACCATCGGCGTCGACCCCAGCGGGCAGGCCTACAACATTAACGCCGACACGGTGGCCGCCGCAGTAGCCGGCGCGCTGGGCGCCGAACGAATCCTCTACCTCACCGACGTAGAGGGTCTCTTGACCGACGTGGACGATCCGTCGTCACGGATCTCGAGGATCGACCTGTCCGGACTGGCCACCCTGACCGCCGACGGCACGATCAGCGGCGGCATGATCCCCAAGGTCCAAGCCTGCATCGAAGCCGTGGAGGCCGGAGTGGGCTCGGCCCACATGGTTGACGGCCGGATCCCCCACGTCCTCCTGCTGGANCTGTTCACCGACCTAGGCATCGGCACCATGGTCCTACCCGACGGTGGGGTAGCCGCAGACGGCCGGGGTGTCGACGGGGTGGCGTCGTGACGGCCACCGGACCCGAGCTCTGGGCCGAGAGGCTTATGGGCAACTACGGCATCCCGCCACTCACCTTCGTACGGGGTGCCGGGACCGAGCTGTTCGACGACGCCGGCCACCGTTACCTGGACTTCCTGTGCGGCCTGGCCGTCACTGGGCTGGGCCACGCCCACCCCCGGGTGGCTGCCGCAGTGGCCGAGCAGGCCGCCACGCTGATTCACGTGTCCAACCTGTTNGTGACCGAACCCCAGCTAGAGGTGGCCGAGCGGCTAGACCGGCTGGTGCGGTCGGGGACCGATCAGGACCAGCCGGGACGTGTCCTGTTCCAGAACTCGGGAGCTGAGGCCAACGAGGCTGCCCTCAAGCTGGTCCGGAAGTTCCACGGCCGGGGCCGACACGGCGTACTTTCCGCCTTCCGGTCGTTCCACGGCCGGACCCTGGCCACCCTGGCCGCCACCGGCCAGCCCGAGAAGCACGAGCCGTTCCAACCCCTTCCCGAGGGTTTCCGGCACGCCGCGTGGAACGACGTAGCGGCCTTCGAGGCAGCCCTCGACCCGACGGTCGGAGCCATCCTGCTCGAACCCCTCCAGGGCGAGGGCGGGATCAACCCGGCCGAGGAGGGCTTCCTGCGAGACATCCGGCGGTTATGCGACGAACGGGGCCTCCTACTGGTCATGGACGAGGTCCAGACCGGCTTGGGACGGACCGGGGCGTGGTTCGGCTTCCACCACGCCGGCATCCGGGCCGATGTGGTGACGGTGGCCAAGGCGCTCGGCAACGGGATCCCCATCGGGGCCGTATGGGCCACCACGGAGGTGGCCGCCGCCTTTGGCCCTGGTGACCACGGTTCCACGTTCGCCGGCCAGCCGGTGGCCGCCGCGGCGGCCCGCGAGGTGCTGCGGGTGATGGAAGAGATCGACGCCCCCCGGCTGGCCCGGGAACGTGGCGTCGAGCTGACCGGCCTGCTCGAGGGGCTGTCCGGGATCTCATCGGTACGGGGCCAGGGCCTCCTCCTCGGAGCCGAGCTGGCCCCAGGGGTGCTGGCCGAACGAACGGCGCCTCAGGTGGCTCTGGCTTGCCTGGACGCCGGCCTGGTCGTCAACGGAATCACGCCGACTGCGTTGCGGATGGCGCCCCCGCTGACCGTGTCGTCAGCCGAGCTGGTCGAGGGCACCGAGATCTTGGGAGAAGTGTTGGCGGCCGGAGCCGCCGGGGAGGCGGCCTGATGCGACACCTGCTGGAGATCGACGACCTGACGGTGGACGAGCTACACCGGGTCCTGGACCTGGCCACCGACCTGTCGCCGCCCCGCGTACTGGAGGGCCAGGGCATGGCGCTGGTTTTCGAGAAGCCGTCGGCCCGGACCCGCAATTCCATGGAGATGGCCGTCTTCCAGTTGGGCGGACATCCGATGTACATCCAGGCTGCCGAGATAGGAATGGACGTCCGGGAGTCCGTCGAGGACGTCACTCGGACTCTGGCCAGCTACCACGGCTGCATCGGCGCCCGGGTTTTCGCCCACGCCACGGTGGAGCGGATGGCCGGCGAGGGCCTGGTGCCCATCGTCAACATGCTGTCCGACGAGGCCCATCCACTCCAGGCCCTGGCCGACGTACTCACGCTGCAGCAGGAGTTCGGCGACCTTGCCGGCCGGACCGTCGCCTACGTCGGCGACGGCAACAACATGTTCCGGTCGCTTGCACTGGCGGCTGGGATGCTGGGCGCCGAGGTCCGGTTCACCGGGCCACCCGGCTACCGCTGCCGGAGGCCGACCGGGATCGCCTGGCGGCCGCCGGCGTGGTGGTGGCGGAGTTCGACCGGGCGACCGACGCGGTGGCCGGCATCGACGTGGTCTACACCGACGTNTGGACCTCCATGGGCCAGGAGGACGAGGCCGCCCAACGGCACCGGGACTTCGAGGGCTTCCGGGTAGACGAGGCCCTAATGGAGGCCGCCGGACCGAAGGCCGTCTTCTTGCACTGCCTGCCCGCCCACCGGGGCGAGGAGGTCACCGACGGTGTGGTCGACGGGCCAGCCAGTCGAGTCTGGCCNCANGCCGCCAACCGNATGCACGCTGCCCGGGGCCTGCTGGCCTGGCTGCTGGGCGAGGCTGTCGANGGAGGGAGCGGAGCGTGAGNAAGCACCATCGACAGCACCGGATCAGCAGGCTGCTGGCCGACCACGTGGTGACCAGCCAGGAAATGCTCGTCAGCCTTCTGGCCGATGATGGCCTGGCAGCCACCCAGGCCACGGTGTCACGTGACCTTGACGACCTGGGGGCGGTGAAGGTCCGGCTACCGGGCGGCGATACCGCCTACGCCATCCCCGAACACCCGGCCTACCAGAACGTTCCCCGGGACCAACTACGGCGGGTGCTGGGCGAGTGGGTGGTCGACGTGGCGTCGTCGGGCAACCTCGTGGTGCTGCGGACCCCGCCCGGGTCGGCCCACGTGGTGGCGTCGGCCCTCGACCGGACCGGCGTCGACGGGGCCATCGGTACGGTGGCCGGCGACGACACCCTGATGGTGGTGGCGGCCCAGGNCACGACCGGCGAGCAGCTAGCCGACACCCTGCGGGCCTTGGCCGGGCTCTGAGCAGGACACGGATGATTCACGGNGAAGAGGGATAGAGACGTGAGCAGCGACGACACCGCCCGGAAGGCGGTCGACAAGGTGGTGCTGGCCTACTCGGGTGGGCTGGACACCTCGATCATCCTTCGGTGGTTGGAGGAGACCTATGGCTGTGAGGTGGTGACCTTCACGGCCGACCTGGGCCAGGGCGAGGAACTGGAACCGGCCCGAAGCAAGGCCGAGGCCATGGGCGTGACCGAGATCTACATCGAGGACCTCCGCGAGGAGTTCGTCCGGGACTACGTGTATCCCATGTTCCGAGCCAACGCCCTATACGAGGGCGAGTACCTCCTAGGGACGTCTATCGCCCGGCCGCTCATCGCCAAGCGGCTGGTGGAGATCGCCGACGAGACGGGCGCCGACGCCATCAGCCACGGAGCGACCGGTAAGGGCAATGACCAGGTCCGGTTCGAGCTGGGTGCCTACGCCCTCCAGCCCGACATCAAAATCATCGCCCCGTGGCGGGAATGGGACCTGGGGTCCCGGCAGAGCCTCCTGGACTACGCCGAAGAGCACGAAATCCCCGTGGAGATGAAGCGGGGTACCAAGTCGCCGTACTCCATGGACGCCAATCTCCTGCACGTCTCCTACGAAGGCGGTCCGCTTGAGGACCCCTGGACCGAGCCCACCTCCGAGATGTGGAGGTGGACGGTTAGCCCCGAGGTAGCTCCCGACGAGGCCACCTACCTGGACCTCACCTACCAGGGGGGCGATGTGGTGGCCCTCGACGGGACCCCCATGACGCCCGCCCAGGTGCTGGCTGAGCTGAACCGGGTGGGCGGGGCCAACGGCATTGGCCGGATCGACATCGTGGAGAACCGGTTCGTGGGCATGAAGTCACGGGGCGCCTACGAGACCCCCGGCGGGACCATCTTGCTTAAGGCCCACCGGGCCATGGAGTCGATCACCCTGGACCGGGGCATGGCCCACCTCAAGGACGAGCTGATGCCCCGGTACGCCGAGTTGGTCTACGACGGCTTCTGGTTCAGCCCCGAACGGGAAATGCTCCAGGTGGCCATCGACCACTCGCAGTCCCGGGTGAACGGCCGGGTCCGGGTGCGGCTCTACAAGGGCAACGTCGAGGTCGTAGGGCGGGAGTCCGACGACACCCTCTTCGACGAGGCCATCGCCACCTTCGAGGAGGACGAGGGGGCTTACGATCAGGCTGACGCCGAGGGCTTCATCAAGCTGAATGCTCTGCGGCTGCGGACGGTGGCCCGGCGGGCCGCCCGGGGGGAGGGCTAGGACCATGGCCACGCTCTGGCACGGACGGTTCGAGGGAGGCTCCGACGAGGCCCTCCAAGCCCTCAACGACAGCTTGCCCTTCGACCGGCGGATGTTTCGAGACGACGTCGCCGGCTCGCGGGCCCACGTCCGGATGCTGGCCCGGGTGGGCCTGATGACCGAGGCCGATGCGACCGCTGTGCTGGAGGCACTGGACGCCACTGAGGCCGAGATGGCCGACGGGTCATTCACTTTCCAGACCAGTGACGAGGACGTGCACACGGCCGTTGAGCGGCGGGTTACCGAGCTGGCCGGCGACGCCGGGGCCCGACTCCACACCGGTCGGAGCCGGAATGACCAGGTGGCCACCGACCTGCGGCTCTGGACCCTGCGGGAGTTGACCGACCTGGCCGCTCTGGTTACCTCGTTCCAGGACACGCTGGCCTCCCGGGCCGACGACGCCGGCGAGGCGTACTTGCCTGGCTACACCCACCTCCAGCAGGCCCAGACGGTCCTTCTGGCCCACCACCTGCTGGCCCACGGCTGGGCACTGTCCCGGGACGTGGACCGGCTCCTGGACGCCCGGGACCGGGCCGACGTCTCCCCGCTGGGGGCCGGAGCCCTGGCTGGGTCCTCGCTGCCCTTGGATCCCGACGGCGTGGCGGCCGACCTGGGCTTCGCCGCCCGGTTCGAGAACTCGTTGGACGCGGTGAGCGACCGGGACTTCGTGGCCGAGGCGCTGTTCGTCCTCGCCCTGCTTGGGGTCCACCTGTCACGGATCGGTGAGGAGTTGGTCCTGTGGTCCACTGCCGAGTTCGGCTTCGTTGACCTCGACGACGCCTTCTCGACCGGCTCCTCCATGCTTCCCCAGAAGAAGAACCCTGACATCGCTGAGTTGGCCCGGGGCAAGGCCGGACGCCTCGTCGGCCACCTGACCGGTCTCCTGACCAGCTTGAAGGGGCTTCCGCTGGCCTACAACAAGGACTTGCAGGAGGACAAGGAGCCACTGTTCGATGCTTGCGACACCGTCCGGCTCACTCTGCTGGCCCTGGACGGCATGGTGTCCACGCTGGTCTTCCAGACCGACCGCATGGCTGAGGCGGCCGATAGCCCGTACGCGGCAGCCGCCGACCTGGCCGAGCACCTGGTGGCCGCCGGTATGCCGTTTCGGGACGCCCACGCCGTGGTCGGAGCGCTGGTCCGGGCCGCCCTGGCCGGTGAGGGCTCGCTGGCCGACCTGGTGGCCGCCGACGAGCGGCTGGGCCCTGAGGCGGTTGACCTGCTGGATCCCGGTACCGCCGTCCGGCGGCGGACCACGCCGGGGGGCGCGGGACCGGGGCCGGTGGCCGTACAGCGGGGCCGGTTCTCCGAGCAGCTGGCTGCCCAGCGGACCCGTTTGTTGGCCTGACCGTGACCTACACACAGACCATCCGGGTCCGATATGGCGAGGTCGACGCTCAGGGCGTGGTGTTCAACGCTCACTACCTGGCCTACCTAGACGACGTCTCCGACACCTGGCTTCGCACCTTTGACGGGAACTTCGAAGAGACGGGCTGGGAGATAATGCTGCGGCGGGCCGATCTGATCTGGCACGGGCCGGCCGGCGTCCACGACGACCTGGTGGTCACGGCCGAGGTGGTCCGCTGGGGGACCACCTCGTTCGATATGGCCTTCGAAGCCCGAGTGGAGGACCGCCTGGTGCTGACCGCCACCGTGTACTACGTCGGGGTGTCGGTGGGCGACCACGTGCCAATGCCCCCACCGCAGGCTGTCCGGGCTCACCTGGGCGGGTGAGCGGCCAACGGGGAGTCGATCCGGGGTTGCCCGGGGGAGCTACCGCCGGGATCAGCGAGGTCGCCGGACGGTCTGCCCCGGACCCGGCGGACGTCGTGGCGGCCGGCCCGGCCGGTCCGGATCGAGACCGCATTCTGAATCTGCTGGCCTCTTGCCCCAACGCCCTGTCCCGGACCTGTCGACCGGGCCACCTGACCGGCTCGGCCCTTGTCGTGGATCCGTCGGACAACCGCATCCTCGTTCTGTTCCACGCCAAGCTGCAGCGTTGGCTGCAGCCGGGTGGCCACGCCGACGGCGACGGTGACCTGGCCCGCGTGGCGCTCCGGGAGGCGGTCGAGGAGACGGGAATCGACGGGCTGCGGGTCGTCGAGCCGGCCGTCGACCTGGACGTCCACATCGTGGATCCGCCGGCCGAGGACCCCCATGAGCACCACGACGTGCGGTTCCTCGTGGTGGCGCCACCCGGCGTCGTCCCGGTCGGAAATCACGAGTCAGAGGCCCTCCGATGGGTGGACGCCGCCGACCTGCTGTCGCTGGGGGCGGACCGGGGCCTGGTCCGCCTGGCCGAGCGAGCCCTGGCCCGCCTGGACGCCCTCCGGGAGACCTGAGGGCTGTTTCATGAGATCCCTGAGGGCTACATGTCGCCTGGGTCCAGGCAGGCCTCCATGTCGTTGACCCGGGCGAAGCCGTTCATCCGCTTTACAAAACTCCCGCTGCCGCTGGGGAGGGCGGTGAGTAGGGGTCTCACGTCGCCCTCCAGGCGGAGTCGGACGGCGTGGTGGCGACGGTCGCCGATGTAGACGTCCCAGTCGGCCAGCCACTTCTCGATCATCACGTGGTCGTCGGCGGTCCCGCCGGAAAGTTGGCCCAGGTCGGCCACGAGGTTGACCACCACATCGGTGGCCAGGTCGATGTCGTCGGCCCGGGTCGCCACGTCGGGGGCCCGAGCGGCCGGCGGGAGCTCGGCGATGGCCGCCCGGGCCACCAAGCACCTGGCCTCGGCGGCTACCGGCCATGATCGGTCCTCGAGGCGATCCGGGTTTCCGGAGGGTGCCAGGAAGAAGGCGTAGACCCAGAGCACCACCATGGCCACCACTAGGACTGTCAGGAAGGCTCGCAGCGCCATGGTGCCTGGCCCAGCCCGGTCCCGGTGGTCACCGGTCACGGCGCCACCCGGAGGATGACCACCGCACCGGGCTCCACGACCGTGCCCGGCGCTGGGTCCTGCGACCAGACCAGCCCGCTGGTCCACTCTGGCTCATCGGGATCGGCGACCTCCACGATCTGGTAGCCGAGGCCCAGGGCCTCCAGCGTGGGCGTCACCGACGACAACAGCCGCTGAGTTAGAGCGGGGACCACGACACCTTCTGGGTGTTGTGGCTCGATCGTGATCTCGACCAGCATCGAGCCGTTTGGCTCCATGGTCGAGCCCACGTTGGGTGCCTGCCCGATGATGGTGCCCGGCTCGGTGCCCTCCATCTCGACCTCCACCACGCTCAGGATCCGGATTCCGTGGTCGGCCTCGGTCAGCAGGTTTCGGGCGTTGGCCAGGGTGAGGCCGAGCAGCTCGGGCGTGGGGATGCGCCCGTCGGTGGGTCCGTCGTCCGCTGGCTCGGGCGCCGCGGTGGTGGGAGCGATGGGTGTCGGGATGATGGGCGTCGAGGCGACGTTGAGGGTCGGGTCTGCGGTGACCAGCTGCTCGACCGGTAGCCCGATATGGGCAGCCTCCATCACGTTCTTCCAGATCATGGCCGGGTAAGTCCCGCCGTAAACCTTCCGGTCGGTGGTCGGCGGAATCATGGGGATCTGGGCCTCCGGGAAGCCCACCCAGACGGCCGTCGTGCGCTGGGGGGTGTAGCCAACAAACACCGCGTCGGCGTAGTTCTGGGTGGTTCCCGTCTTGCCGGCCGACGGGCGGTCCTCCATTTCGGCCCTCCATCCCGTCCCCTGGGACACCGTGCCTTCAAGGATCCAGGTGATCTGGTCGGCCAGGCGGGAGTCCAGGGCCCGTTCCTGTTCGCGCGACCACGACCAGAGCGTGGTGCCGTCGGCCCGGGCGATGCGGGTCACGTAACTCGGCGCGATCCTGACGCCCCGGTTGGCGATGGTGTGGTAGGCGGTAGCCATGTCCAGCATGGTGGTGTTGGACGTGCCCAGGATGTTTGAGTTCACGGGCTGGATGGTCGACCGGATGCCCAGCCGTCGGGCCATGTCGACCACCCGGTGGGCCCCCATCTCCATGCTGAGCTGGGCGAAGACGGTGTTCAGCGAGCTGCGGGTGGCTCGGATCAGTGTCACCTCCTCGGCGTCGGGCGGCGGCAGGATCTCCTGGCCGTCGGACGGCTCCCACGACCAGGTGGGGATGGCCTCCAGAATCTCGATCCGGTCGGCGAACAGTCGCTCCCGGTCGTAGTCGTACCGTCGGTTGGCCACCCACTGGGTGAGGTCCACGGCCTCATACGTGATCTCGGTCTCTCCGTCCTTCTCCTTCTCCACCCGGATGGTCTCTACGTGGTCCGCTGGGACGTCGGCGTGGTCCTCTCGTCGGACGAACTGGAGGAGGGCCTGGAGGCCGTGCTCGAAGCGGGCCTCGGTGGCGTCGTGGCCGCCCACCCCACCTGTGACCCGCCACACCTTGTAGTCCTCGTCGGCCCCCGGGATCTCGAACTCGATCACGTTGGGGGCCGTGTAGGTGGCCGTGGCCTGCCAGCCGGCCTCCAGAGCGGCGGCCAGGCCGATGGTCTTCATCGAGGAGCCCACCTGGCGTCCGACCCCGATGGCCAGGTTGACCTTGGCGTCCTCGTCGGTATCGAAGAAGTCTCGGCCGCCGACCATGGCCAGCACCTGGCCGGTTCCCGTCTCGAGAACCACGATGGCAGCGTCCGGATGCCCCCTNCCTCCCGGAATGTGGCTCTCCACCGCCTGCTCGGCGGCCTGCTGGAGGTCCAGGTCGACGGTGGTCTCGATGCGCAGACCGCCCTCGAAGAGCAGCCGCTCCCGGACCCCGCGGCTGGGGCCGAAGGCCGGGTTGTCCAGGAACCAGCGTCGGACCTCCTCCACGAANTGNCCGGCCGGATAGCGGGTCTCGAGACGGGCCGAGTACTCCTCAAGGTGGGGGGGCGAGGCCACTGCAGCTGCGTGCTGCTCCTCGGTGATGAACTCGTTGGCCANCATTCTGTCCAACACCATGTGGCTGCGCTTGAGGCTCTTGGAGTAGTTCAGGAACGGGTTGTATCGCCCNGGCAGCTGGATGATCCCGGCAATCAGGGCCGCCTCAGACAGGTTGAGGTACGCCACGTCCTTGTTGAAGTAGCTCTGGGCTGCTGCCTTTACCCCGTAGGCCCCGTGGCCCAGGTACACGGTATTCAGGTACTGCAGGAGGATGAAGTCCTTGGAGTACTCGTCTTCCAGGCGGGTGGCGTACCAGACCTCCTCAAGCTTCCGGCTGGCCGTCTGCTCGGTGTTACGGATGATGGCCAGCTTTACGTACTGCTGGGTGATGGTGGAGCCGCCCTGGCTGATCCCGCCGGCCTCCAAGTTGGTCCGAGCGGCCCGGATGATGGCCTTGAGATCGAAGCCGTCGTGGATGTAGAAACGCTCGTCCTCAATGGCGATTACGGCGTTGCGCACCATCTGCGGGATCTCGGCCAGGGTGCGGGCGCTGGTCCGGTTCTCGGGGGCGACCAGAGTGGTGATGTGGCGCCCGTCGCGGG
>JGI24819J35694_1000138_pt1 | contig 14883 bp, 20 predicted proteins | sample METZYME_3_800m_FD_35694 | JGI IMG/M metagenome (IMG submission 35694) | reverse complement strand
CGGAGCCTGAACCGGAGCCTGAACCGGAGCCCGAGCCTGAACCGGAGCCCGAGCCGGAAGGCCCAGAGCTGCCACCCGGTGTCCCGCCGATTCCTGATGCCGGCCTTCCTGAAGGCTGGTCCGTCGAGCAGTGGATCCACTATGGCCAGCGATGGCTCGACCAGCAGAACAGCGAATGAGCGTGTGATGCAGGACGCCAGCGCCCATGCGAGGGCTTATGACCCCCCATCGGTCGCCGGATTCCGGAGCGTGATTTCCTGTGTACGGCGGTCAACAACCGATTTTCATTCTTAAGGAAGGCACCGAGAGGACGACTGGCCGCTCGGCGCAGAGCAACAATATCGCGGCTGCNAAGGCCGTAGCCGACGCAGTCCGCTCGACTNTAGGGCCCAAGGGCATGGACAAGATGCTGGTCGACAGCATGGGGGATGTGGTAATCACCAACGACGGTGCTACCATCCTCAAGGAGATGGACATCGAGCACCCCGCGGCCAAGATGATCATCGAGATTGCCAAGACCCAGGAGCAACACTGCTACGACGGCACCACCAGCGCCGTCGTCATCGCTGGCGAGCTCCTCAAGCGCAGCGAGGACCTCGTAGAGCAGAACGTTCATCCGACCGTCATCTGCGAAGGCTTCAGGCTGGCTTCCGACAAGGCCTCCGAACTGATCGACACGCATTCCATAGCCGTTGACAAGTCTATGCTCGAGGAAGTCGCCAAGACCGCACTCACCGGCAAGAGCGCAGGAGCTGTGAAGGAGTTCCTCGCAGATATCAGCGTGCGCGCCGTTCTCTCGGTTGCCCAAGAGGTCGATGGCGAAATCGTCGTAGACCTAGATGACATCAAGGTTCAGAAGAAGCAGGGCGGCTCGATTCGAGACAGCAGCCTAGTCGATGGCATCATCCTCGACAAGGAGCGCGTTCACAGTGGCATGCCACGTAACGTCGCCGACGCCAAGATAGCGCTCATCAACTCGGCCATTGAGGTCAAGAAGACCGAGATCGATGCTAAGATTCAGATTACAGACCCGGCATGCTCTCACAGTTCCTCGACGAGGAGGAGAAGTTCCTCAAGTCACTGGTCGATAAGATACAGGATTCAGGGGCCAACGTGGTCATCTGCCAGAAGGGCATTGACGACTTGGCCCAGCATTACATGGCCAAGGAAGGAGTCTTTGCCATAAGGCGCGCCAAGAAGAGCGACATGGAGGCGCTGTCCAAGGCTACCGGAGGCCGAATAGTAACCAACATCGACGACCTCTCATCGGACGATCTAGGCGTGGCCTCCAAGGTAGAAGAGCGTAAGATAGGCGAGTCCGACATGGTCTTCGTCACAGGGTGCCCCGAGGCCAAGAGCGTCTCAGTGCTTCTAAGGGGAGGTACCGAGCACGTGGTTGACGAAATCCGAAGAGCCTTCGCCGACGCCATGGGCGTAGTAGCGGTTGCTTACGAGGATGGAGAGATCTTGACGGGAGGAGGCTCTGTAGTGGCTGCAATCAGCCGTGACCTGCGCTCGTACGCAGAGGGTATCGGCGGCAGGGAGCAGATGGCCATCGAAGCCTTCTCCGTCGCCCTAGAGGTCATCCCCCGAACTCTCGCCGAGAACGCTGGACTCGACCCCGTCAACACCATTATCGACCTCAGGAAGGCGCACTCGGAGGGCAAATCGCACTTCGGGGTAAACGTCTACGAAGGAGGCGTTGCTGACATGAAAGAGGGACGAGTGTTCGAGCCGAGCAGAGTGGTCGAGCAGGCCATCCAGAGCGCTTCCGAGACCGCAGTGATGATTCTAAGGATCGATGATGTCATCTCCAGCCGAAGCTCCATGCCTGCGCCAGACGGCGCTGACTTCGACGGCCTCGGAATGTGAGTCTGCCAAATCCCAATTGGTGGAATACGGCCTACGGCCGTAGACTTGAGATGCACTAGATTCAATAATCGTGTTCGGGTGCCCAAAGCGCCGATAGGCGTGAGTGATTGACGTGGCCATCTTCAGCGTCTACATCGAAGACGGCTGCATCGTCTGTGATGCCTGTGAGGAAGCGGCCCCCAATGTCTTCGAAGTGACCGATGACACCTGCTTCATCAAGCCAGATGTCAGAATCGACGGCGGCTACGACAGGAACGAGGACAAGTCTGGCTTGAAGGCCGAAGTCATCTCCGCTTTCTCAGACGACATTCTCGATGCCGCTGACGCCTGTCCGGTAGACGTCATCATCGTGGTCGAAGGCACCGGCGAGGAACCCCCTGAACCAGAGGAGACCGCAGCCCCAGAACCAGAGGAGATGATGACCGAGGAGGTCGTCGCAGAGCCGGTTGAGCTCAGCGGTGATGATCTGGAGGGACTGCTGGCCACCGGCGACCGCTCTATGAGCATCATGTTCGGCTCCCAGTCTGGGAACTCCGAGGATCTGGCCGCGAAGTTCGCCAAACGGGCTTCCGGCTACGGTCTCGACGCCACGGTGGTCGACATGGACGGCTTCGACCTGTCCACTCTTCCCAGCATGAAGAGGGTCCTCATCATCTGCTCTACTTGGGGAGAGGGCGAGATGCCGGACAACGCCGAGGAGCTCTGGCAGCAAGCCAGTACGGATTCGGCCCCCAAACTCCCGGGCGTGCACTTCACCGTTTTAGCCCTCGGCGATACCAGCTACGAGTTCTATTGTGAGTCCGGAAAGGACTGGGACCGACGCTTCGAGGAGTTGGGCGCGACCCGACTGGTCGAGCGCGTGGACTGTGACGTGGACTATGACTCTGCAGCCGCCGCTTGGGCGTTGGACGCACTGGCTGCCATGGCTGCGGTCGATGGCAATGGGACGTTCCACGAGGACCAGGTCGAGGCAATCAAGGATTACGTCAGCGGCGCCGCAGCAGCAGGCGCGGCCGGCGAGGACGGCTTCGTAGTTCCCAACATCACCACCGAGGCCATCCAGGTCGAGATCAACATCTTCCGCTACAATCCAGTAACTGCTGCCTCTGGCAGGGATACCTGGATCTGCGCACTCCCAGGGCACATGTCCGTCTTGGAGGTGCTGAGAGTGCTCAAGGCGACCCATGATGGCAGCCTGACCTTCAGGGACGGAACCTGCGATGACCCGACCACCGCGATCTCGGTGAACGGCAGGCTGGTCCTGCCGGGCAACGTCCGGCTGGATTCGGTGGCTCCGACGCGAGATGGTGGACTGCGACTCCGCATCGAACCACTCCCGGCGTTCGACGTTCTCCGCGACCTCGTCGTCGACCACTGGACACTGGAGCGTAAGCGCGAGTCGGCCAAGCCGTGGATGGTGGCAGCGACCCGCGAGGGAGCCGATACCGCACAGGGAGTCATGGGGACGATGGACCCGGTGACTGCCACTTCGCTGCATTCGATGACCGACTTCTCGAGCGCCCCTCTCTTGCACTCCTGCTCGGATGCGACACCTCACTCCGAGGAATATCTCGGTCCGTCTGTTCTGGTAGGGACTTGGGCTAGGATACACGACCCGAGAACTGCCGATTCAAATCGCGAAGGGCTGCAAACAGTAATCGACTCACGGAACGGTATCAAGGCCGAGACCGATCTAGCCCCAATCCGTCGTCAGAACGACTCTTCCAGGGTGGTTGCCGAGGCGTTGCTAGACGCACGTACTTCGGCACTGTCTAGAGATGCTTTCAACGGCAGACACGGCAAGCACGTCTGGTGGTACACATGGACGGTCAAGAGCAGTGGCAGGGTGAATGACACGGTGATCTACAGACAGGTTCTGGGTCCTATGGGACTGATGGGAAACTTGTTCTCGGGCGTCACCGCGCGCATGGTCTTCGGGTTCACTCGTACCGGCGGCAAGGTGTTCAACGACCTGCTAGGCATGTTCGCTCCGCCAGCCGGCATAGGCAAGATGCCAAAGCAGTTCAACTCCCAAGTCGACAACCACCATGAGGTCGTCGCGATATTCAACGAAGTGGATGGTAGGTTCTGATGGCTGTGAAGTACGCTTACCATCCAGGGAACGTGGCCCACAGCAGCGCCATAGAGGTGGCCGAGACGATGCCCCCTGTCGCGCGCTCCTTGGGTATAGAGCTGATTCCCCTCAAGGGCGCGACGAGTTGTGGCGCTGGCATCATCAGGCAGGCAAGCAGACGCCTGCAACTCACTCTCAACGCACGAACCTTCGCGATGGCTGAGGAGCTCGGACTCGAAATCATCACCCCGTGCGCTGCCACCGCTGGTAACCTGCACGAGGATCTGGCGATGTTGAAGGATGACCCGAACCTGCTGGCGGAGATAAATGAGGTTCTTCAGAGGACCTGCGACATGACCTTCTCCGGTGAGACTGGAGTCCATCACCTTCTGCACGTCATCGTCGACGAGATCGGCCTTGAGAAACTCGAGGCCGTGGCCAAGAACCCGATTGACTTCAACGTCGCCGGATTCTACGGCCCCAACATCCAGCAGGCCGGCGCCTGCGGAGGCGACGATGTGTACGACCCCGATTACCTCGAGCAGGTCATCGGGGTCCTCGGCGGGTCTCCTGTTGACTGGGAGAGCCGGACCCAGAGCGTAGGGGTGCCAGGTCTGTTCTCAGAGGAGCCGACTGTACTGCGTCAGACCGCCGCCGTTTTGTCCGAGGCCAAGTCGGAGGGGGCCGATTTGATTGTAAGCGCCTGTAACCTCTCGCACTCCGTCCTCGACATCTACCAAGGCAAGGCCTCTCGCACCACGGGGCTTGCGACCAACATCCCGGTCATTCACCTGACTGAGATGCTGTCTTACTCGATGGGCCATCACAACACCAGACTGGCTCAGTTGCGCACCCGAATCGCAGTCATCGGTGACTGATTACGGGTTAATCTGCTTGCTGCCACTGCTCGAGACCAGTCTGTCCACGCGCCCTGAAGGTCTGTGGCGGGAGGGCCTCAGGGGAACTCCCGGCGCCCTCGGAATCGCTGGAGTCGACTTCTGATATCTCAGTACGGTGGAACTCGCGCTCTTCTAGTACAAACTGCTCGGCCGAAACTATCGAGTCGCCATCACGAACTTCGAACGCTCCGAGGTTGGATAGATCGACGTGCGGGCTGCGTGGGAGCTTCCTGCGAACACGGTGTACAGCCCGCTGCATGAACTCCTCCCTCCTCTCAGCCGCCGCTCTTGCTCCCTCGTCACGCGTGTCCTCGGCGATTAGCACCACCACCTCGCCTTCCCGGTGCCTGCCCGTCCTACCTCGCCTCTGTATCGTGCGAATCTCACTGGGCACTGGCTCGTAGAAGATGACCAAGTCCGCGCTCGGGATGTCGAGCCCCTCCTCGCCCACCGAGGTGGCGACTAGGACATTGGCTGCGCCGGATCGGAACTCATCCAGCCTCTCCACCTGCTGCTTCGCGCTCAACCCGTCTCTACCCTCCCGACTCGATTGACCGACGAACTGCACAGGACGCGCCCCCTCGAGCCCCTTCAGCGACTTCTCGACCACTGCGACGGTGTCGCGGTAGGTAGCGAAGATGATGACTCGGGAATCGACGTCACGGCGCAACCTCTCTAGAACCAGTCTCCTGACTGCACCAACCTTGGTGTGAACCTCGCCCATCTCGGAAAGGCTCCTGCGCAGACTGGAAACCCGCGGGTCCCTCAGGAAGTTACGAGTCGACTTGGTTCCCGACTGCTCGCCGCGGGACATACGCTCTAGGGACTCGCTGGAAGCGGCGACGCCCTGGCACAGTAGGTGGTTGATCAGATGGTGGAGCCTCATCGCCGTAGCAATCCGGGAGACCGATTGGTAAGCACTGGACTCGCCTCTGGATATCGCTGTCTGAGCGCGTTCCATCGCGTTGGAGAGCCCGGCATGGCTGATGTTCCCGGGCATGACGTATCTGCCCAGTCTCTTCTCCCGGTCCACTATGCCGCTCTGCCACATCACCAGAGGCTCTGCAAGTTTTCTAATCTGGTCTGGAACCCTGACCTTCACTTCGTGTATCTCGAGACCGGCCAGATGCTTCGCCAGCATGACCTCACCGCCAGTTCTCAGGTGAATCCTCCCGATGCCGAGCCTAGAGCAGACCTCCTCGACCTGCTCGGTCTTTGAACCCGGACTCGCGGTGGTGGCGAGGACGAGTGGCTGCGAGGCCTGTGAGAGGTACAGGTCTCCGACCTGAGCCATCGCGTGGTCACCCGTAGCATGATGACCCTCGTCGACTACCAGCAGGGAGCACTCGGAGAGGTCGAGGACCCCTCTCAGAACATCGTTCCTGACGACCTGAGGAGTGGCTATGACTAATCTGGAAGAGCCCCACATTCCGACACGCTTCTTGACCACGTTCTGCCCGGTTATCGAAATCGGGTTGACGGCCTCGCTATCGCTGAGTACAGGCTCGATGCCGCGCAGATGCTGTTCTACGAGAGCGACGGTAGGGGCGACCATCAGGATCCAGCCGTCCGTGCTGGCGATCCTATCTGCGATTACCATCCACGCGACCACTGTCTTACCGGCCGCTGTGGGCAGTACCAGCATCATCGATCCAGACAGTGCCTCGTCCGTAGCCTCGAGTTGGTATGCACGAGCCTCGATGACCTCTGACGAGAGGCTCGGATGGCATACTCTGCGTTCCATGGACAGATACCTTGAGAGTCAGGGTTCTAAATCGTTGCACAGGCCCACCAGTTCACTTACACCCCGTAGGGGTGGCGCGGCTCTACCCCGATTCGTTCAAATAGGGTATGTTAGTCGCAAGCCCGCTCACTACGTGAGGAACCAGACACCACAAGGCACTGCACAGCATCCTGCACACTAGGTTCGCGTTCGCGGACCGGGTTCGGTGTCACGGTTCCTCCTTAACGCAGTGGCCCGGCAGAACGCCGCATATGCGGCGTGATGGCGGTAAACGCATGGAGGACCCCAAATGGCCGACCGCAGCAAGCCCCGCCGAGGTAGCATGGGCTATAGCCCTCGCAAGAGGGCGATACGCCAATACGGTCGAATCAGCTCATGGCCTGACTCGGACTCCTCTGAGGTCAGGGTGCAGGGCTTCGCTGGCTGGAAGGCTGGGATGACCCACGTTCTGGTCCGTGACAACAACCCACATTCTCCTTCTGCCCGTCAGGAGGTCCGCAAGGCCGTCACTGTCGTCGAGGCACCTCCAATGTGCGTTCTCGCCATCCGTGGTTACAGGATGACTCCCTATGGCATGCAGACCGCCGGCGAGGCTTGGGCCGATGCCGACGGCGGTCCCGACGGCCTGATGCCTCGCTTCGCCAACCAGAGCCGGGGCGAGCACGACAGGGATGAGGGCCGCAAGCCTTCCAAGCGCGGTGGACGCATCCCTTCTCGAAACGGCAACTCCTCAGACGCCGCAATGGAGTCACTGCAGAATGCCGACCTCTGCGAGATTCGACTTATCGTCTCCACCCAGCCTGCCCTCGTCAAGAGCGTGCCCAGCAAGACCCCCGAGATCATGGAAGTCGCTCTGGTAGGTGGCGACAACTCCTCCAAGCTGGAGTGGGCCAGAGAAAAGCTCGGCGGAGAGATTTCTCTCGACGACGTCTACCAGACCGGCCAGGAGATCGACGTCGTTGGCGTAACCAAGGGCAAGGGATGGCAAGGATCCATCAAGCGATGGGGCATCAAGCTCCTGTCTCACAAGAACAGCAAGCGCCGACGTCAGGGCGGCAACATGGGTGACTTCGGGACCCGCTACGTCCGCAAGACCATCCGTCAGGCAGGGCAGGTCGGTTACCACCAGCGCACAGAGCTGAACAAGCGCATCCTGAGGATCTCCAACCCCGAGGAGTCCGACATCACTCCTGCAGGCGGCTTCCTGAACTACGGCGAAGTCACCAATCCATACATGATCATCCAGGGCAGTCTGCCCGGTCCGGCCAAGCGCATGCTTCGATTCCGCGAGGCTATTCGCTCGAGGCCGACCAAACCGGAGGTCGACATCACCTACGTGAGTACCTCAAGCAAGCAGGGAACGTGATTGAATGAAGACGAAGGCATACAATCTGGTTAATTCGGTCGAGCAGGAGGAGCTCGACGCGGGTCTTCTGGCTGAGTACTACTTCGTCGAGGCCAACGACGGCAAGAGCGTCACCCTGCCAGACGTCTTCTCCTCTGAGGTCCGTGAGGACATCATCCGCTCGGCAGTCCTGGCCTCGCGCGCCAACCGCCGCCAGCCGTACGGCCACCGCGAGCACGACGGCAAGCGAGCCCCCCAGCCTGGAATGAAGCATTCCGTGGAGTGGTGGGGCAAGGGCCGGGGCGTCTCGAGGATCATGCGTAAGACCGGACAGCGAACCGGCGCCCAGAACCCGCACACACGTGGCGGCCGCCGGGCCCATGGTCCAAAGGTCGACAAGGACTGGTCACAGAAACTCAACTCGAAGCAGCGCCGTCTGGCGCGCGACTCCGCCATCGCCGCAACCGTCGATACCCGGATGGTCGCTGCTCGTGGACACCGCTTCGACGACGATATCCGCTTCCCGATAGTCATCGACGGCTACGTCGAGTCACGCAACGGCTCAGACGAGAAGTACGATGTCGAGTCCCTGCCACTGCAGTACTCGACCCGCAAGTTCGTCGCGATGATGGAGGGGCTCGGACTCAGTGCGGACCTCGAACGAGCCAAGGGAGGTCGGAACATCCGTGCCGGCAAGGGCAAGATGCGAGGACGCCGATACAGGACCCCGAAGAGCATCCTCGTCGTAGTCTCCAACCGAGACGGCCTACACAAGGCCGCTCGCAACGTTCCCGGCGTAGACGTCGTCGTCGCCAAGGACCTGAGCGCCGAGGACCTAGCCCCTGGCGGTGACGCAGGACGCCTCACAGTCTGGACGAAGGCAGCGGTAGAGGCACTGGAGTGATTTCGATGGTAGACCCGTACGACATCATACTGATGCCTTGGATCACGGAGAAGACCCTAGAGGCACGCCGAGTCGCGGACGAGGAAAGTGGTTACAGGGAGAACAACAACAGAATCGAATTCATCGTCCGCCGAGAGGCGACGAAGAAGGAGATCCGCGAAGCCGTCGAACAGATGTTCGATGTCAAGGTCGCCAAGGTCAACACGAGAATCACAATCACCGGCAAGCACGCCAGCGTTCGTCTTGCCGACGGTTACGACGCAGAGGAGGCCGCGCTCAAGTTGGGCGCGTTCTGATGAGGTGAGAAGATGGGTAAGCGCACACGTTCACAGCGCCGCGGGTCGAGTCCCAAGAACAAGGTCTCGAGCCACCGCTTCCCAGCCGCGAATAGACTTCCACGTGTCAACGGCGAGACTGGACGAGTCGTCGACCTCGTCCACAGCCCCGCTCATACCGCCCCATTGGCCAAGGTCAAGTTCGACGACGGCACCGTGGGCCACATCGCAGCCCCCGAAGGCATCTCAATCGGCCAGAGCGTTTCCTTCGGTGACAACGTCTCGCTCAGGCCGGGGAACGTCACCACTCTCGAGCAGATTCCCGAGGGCACCCCGATCTGCAACGTCGAGTGCCGCCCCGGCGATGGTGGCAAACTCGCCCGCTCCGGCGGCAACTCCGCCAGGCTCGAGGCTCGCATGGACGACAAGGTCAGGGTCCGTCTGCCCAGCGGCAAGCATAAGGATCTGCCATCCAAGTGTCGCGCAACCATCGGCGTCCTGTCCGGCCATGGCCGCACTGAGAAGCCTCTGATGAAGGCCGGTGCCGCTCACTACCGCGCCAAGGCGCGAGGCAAGCCCTACCCGACCGTCAGCGGCGTGGCGATGAACCCAGTAGACCATCCGCACGGTGGCGGCAACCACCAGGCAGTCCACGGTCCGAGCTCAGTCAGCCGCAACGCTCCGCCCGGCCAGAAGGTCGGAAACATCGCCCCTAAGCGAACCGGCCGCGGAAGATCAAGGCAACAGGAGGAGACCTGAAATGGCTCGTCGAAGATCAAAGAAGATGTTCCGCTCGCCCAAACTGGCGAGGCGTCAGGCCCGCAAGCGACGCTCAATGATTAGCGAACGCCGCAAGAAGGAGTTCCTGTGGCGCGGCTACACACTGGAGCAGCTCTACGAGCTCCCGCTCTACCCTCCTGAGGATGACCCGGATTCGGCGTGCATCGCCACTCTGATGCCGGCTCGTGCCAAGCGTTCACTATCACGCGGCCTCAGTCCCGAATGCCAGAAGTTCCTCGAACGAGTGCGCTCGAGCAACGGCGGGGTCATCAGGACGCACTGCAGAGGCATGTACGTCCTGCCGGAGATGATAGGCACCACAGTAGGAATCCACAACGGCAAGAACTTCGTCAATGTCGAGATAGTCCCCGAGATGATCGGCCACGCACTGGGAGAGTTCGCTGGTACCCGCAAGTCCGTGACCCACACCGGACCTGGTGTCGGCGCTACCCGATCGTCCCAGCACGTGGCACTGAAGTGAGGTGAGAAGAATGAGCAGGAGAGCAGGAAAGCCGCAGTCGGGATACACCCAGCTGCTGGAAGGTTCGAACCTGGTCACCGCCCGCGCAGTCAATATCGACTGCCACCACAAGCACTGCTACCACATAGCCAAGGCGATTCGCGGCATGAACGCGGCCACCGCCGTTGGGTACCTCGAGGACGTCATCGCCAAGAAGAGGGCGATACCCTACACCCGCCGCTCCCGCAGAGGCCGTGGTGGCAACACAATGGCAGGTCACCGCAAGGGCAAGATGGGACCGGGGAAGTACCCGAACAAGGCCTCGAAAGAGTTCATCAAACTAATCAACAGCGCGATGGACAACGCTCGCCAGCGCTTCGACACCCTCGATGCAGAGGATATGACGATCACTCACGTGGCTGCCCATCGCGGACAGGTCGCGACAAACTGGCGTCCGCGCGCCATGGGCCGCGCCACACCGAGCAACCACTACCAGATCAATCTCGAGGTCTTCCTCGAGCACTCCGGCGAGGGAGAGAGTGAGGACGAATTCTGAGGTGAGTACATGAAACAGCAGAATACNATCCGGGCNTTCATTCACCGCAATGTCGAGCGACAGCTCGTCCGCGAATACCTGCTCAGGGAGACCGAGCGCGCTGGCTTCGGTGGCCTGAGCTTCAACCGGACTCCAGAGGGCACCAAGGTGACTCTGCAGGCCGAGCAGGTCGGTCGTGTGATCGGCCGCCGCGGCAAGGTCATCCACGAGCTGCAGCGGCGCCTCCAGAACGACTTCATCCTCGAGAATCCTCATCTGGATGTCGAGGAAGTCGCCGAGTCTCGCCTCAGCGCGCAGATTATGGCCAGCCGCCTTGCGAGTTCCCTAGAGCGCGGCTGGTTCTTCCGTCGCGCCGGCCACAGCACCGCTCAGAACATCATGGACGCCGGCGCTCGTGGCTGCCTCGTCATCCTGAGCGGCAAGATAACCGGTCCCCGCCACCGTGTTGAGAAGTTCCAGCAGGGGCACGTCAAGTTCTGCGGTGAGACCGCTCTCGAGTTCATGGACACCGGCTTCTCGACCGCTGTCAAGAAACTCGGTACAATCGGTTGCACCGTCAGGATCATGCGACCGGGAGTCAAACTACCTCACGAGATCGCCATCATCGAGCGCATCGACTCGGGCCTGCCGCCTCTGGCGGAGGTCGTGATGTTCGAGGTCTCGGATGAGGAGACCGTCGAGGGGGTAGCTGCCCTCTCGGAGGAGCCAGCAGTCGACGCTGAGGACGTGGTCGACTCCGTCGTCGAGAAGATGGCAGGAATCGAGGACCAGACACAGGAGGAGGAGTGAATGACGCACGTGAGGTCCAGGGACATCGAGACGATGAGCCCGGAGCAGCGCCAGGACACGCTGGAAGAGCTGCAGGAGGAACTCCTCCAACTACGAGCACAGCAGGCACTTGGTGGCTCGGCATCGAACTCAGGAGCATACAAGCAGACGCGCAGGAGCATAGCCCGCTTGCTCACCCGGTTGAACCAGGGGACGAAGGAGTAGGAGTAGATGGCTGGGATTTGCAATCTGTGTGGACTGCCCGATGAACTGTGCATATGCCAAGAGATAGCGAAGGAACAACAGAAAGCAACAATCTCAGTAGTCAGGAGGAGGTATGGAAAGATGGTTACGATAGTAGAGGGAATCAACGATCCGGCCATCGACCTGGGCCAACTCGCTAAGATTCTGAAGGGAGCCTGCGCGAGCGGTGGCACCGTCAAAGGGCGCACCATCGAGTTGCAAGGCGACCACAAGAAGAGGGCCGCCAAGGTGCTTGAGCAGAACGGCTACCAAGTGGAGGTGCGATAGATGAGCGACGAGATCCACATGCCTTGGCTGGCCCGCAGCATCACTGTTTTGGAGTCCTCGGATCCAACTTTGGTCGGGCTGAGCGGCACCATCCTCAACGAGACCCGACGCACCATCCACGTCCAGACCGGAGAGGGTGAAGTCCGACTCGCGAAGAACGTGATCACATTCACCATCGACTCGGGGGACTCGATTGACGGATCCACCGTCACCCAGCGGCCCGAGGACCGCATCAACCGCAGGTACAGGAGGGACTGAGATGAGGGACATAGGCGTCGATGTCAAGACCCCAGAAGGAGAGTGGGACGGTAGCGACAGCTGCCCGTTCCACGGCAGTCTGAGACTGCGCGGGCAGATTATCGAGGGCACTGTGTTCACTTCTGGAATGACCGACTCCATCGTGGTCGAGCGCGAGACCACTCGCTACATGAAGAAGTACGAGCGCTATGAGAAGCGCACCCGGCGCTACTCCGCCCACCTGCCTTCCTGCATCGGTGGCGTCGCCGCGGGTGACAAGGTCCGCATCATGGAATGCCGACCTCTCTCGAAGACCATCAAGTTCTGTGTGATTGAGAAGGAGGCAGTCGAATGAAGGGGATAGCAGGCCGTGTGACGGCAGGCCTCCCGGTACAGGCTCGCCTGGACTGCGTCGACAACACCGGCGCCAAGGTCGTGCAGGTGATAACCGTCCTGAAGAAGGGCGGGGTCGCTCGCCGCTACCCCGCAGCCGGAGTCGGCGACATGATCCGCGTGACTGTTCGCCGTGGCACTCCCGAGACCCGACGTCAGATATTCGATGCCGTAATCGTCCGGCAAGCGCGTCCCTTCAGGCGCGTCGACGGGACTTGGGTGCAGTTCGAGGACAACGCCTGCGTCATCACGAATAGACGCGGTGAGGTCCAGGGCTCGGACATAAAGGGACCAGTCAGCCGCGAGGCGGCAGAGCGCTGGCCACGAATCGCGGCCACGGCGAAGCAGATAGTGTGAGGTGAGATGATGGCGAGCAAGAACCCCGGAAAGCAGCGTCGAACCAGCAGCAAGGCCGCTATGCACGTCCAGCGCAAGCGACTGCGCGCGCGCCTCGTCTCCGATGACCCCCAGCTGCAGATGATCCGCACCGTCACGGTACGCGCCGGCGATGAGGTCGAAGTCCTCCGCGGAGACTTCGGCAACCCCAACAGCGTCAAGAACGACTCCAGGGGAAAGCGCCTGGGCCAGTCAAGAGGCCGTGCCGGAATCAAGGCGAATGTCGCGCGAGTAGACACCAACAAGGGCATGATCTACGTCGACGGACTCACCATCTCAACCTCTGACGGCAAGGAGGAGGGAGTCCCAATCAGACCCTCCAACCTCGTAGTGACCAACCTGTATGAGGGCGACCCACTGCGAATCAAGAGACTCATGGAAAGGTTCCAGAGAGGTGAGACCGATGAGTAGTAGCCACATCAAGCGCTTGGTAATGCCGCGAAGCTGGGCTCTGCCCAGGAAGACCACGATATGGGTACAGAAGCCCAATCCGGGTGGCCACAGCATCGAGAACTGCATGCCTCTCGCGCTGATTCTGCGCGACATCCTCGGCGTCGCCCACACTCGACGCGAGGCCAATCGTATACTGCACTCGCGCCAAGTCATGGTGGATGGCAGAATCGAGACCGATGGAGGCCGCGGAGTCGGTCTGATGGATGTCCTCACCGTGGGGGGGAACAACTACCGATGCGTACTCGACACCAACGGCAAGCTGCGATACCGCCCCATCCACGCGCGCGACGCAGACAGCAAGGTCTGCCGCGTCATGGGCAAGACCACATTGCGCGGCTCGAAGAGCCAACTCCACCTCCACGACGGCAGGAATCTGGTAATGGACGATGCCTCGGCGTACAAGAGCGGCGACACCGTCGTCATCTCTCTACCCGAGCAGGATATCTCCGCTCACCACCCGTTCGGCGATGGAGCCACTGTCTATCTGACCGGGGGCAGCCACATAGGCGAGATCGTTACGGTACGCGGGCACGATGTCAAGCGCTCCTCCAAGCCGAACGAGGTCCAGTTCGACGACTTCCACACAATCGCCGACTACGTGTTCGTCATTGGCAGCGAGTCAGACATTCCGGAGGCTGAGTCATGAGCGAGGAGACGAACACGATGCTCGCGCCTGGGATCGTCAAGGTCACTGTGAACATCGGAGTGGGCGAAGGCGGCCAGCGCCTGCAACTCGCAGAGAGAGTGCTTGAGATTCTGACCGGCATGAAGCCCGTGCGGACGCTCGCCACGCAGACCAACCGCGACCTAGGCACCCGCAGAGGATCCCCGATCGGCTGCAAGGTCACGATTCGTGAGCAGGACTCTATCAACTCCTTCCTCAAGGACGCCTTCTGGGTCCGCCAGAACACCCTTCCCGCGTACAACTTCGACTCACAGGGCAACCTCTCGTTCGGGATCTCCGACTACACCGACTTCCCGAAGCAGAAGTACGACCCTGACATCGGAATCTTCGGGATGGACGTCAATGTGGTACTCGAGAGGCCCGGACATCGCGTATCACGCCGACGCCAGCGCAGCGCCAGGGTGGCACGCAGTCACCGTGTCGGCCGCGATGAGTGCAAGCAGTGGATTGCAGAGCATTACGAGCTCGAGATCGTAGAGGAGTGAGAAAGATGGCGCACGACCACGGGAAG